>JACCDP011266251.1_pt1 | contig 12578 bp, 10 predicted proteins | sample 7445841 | NCBI WGS metagenome assembly JACCDP01 (sample SAMN15323441, study PRJNA562643) | freshwater metagenome | isolation source: river surface water | place: USA:Blue River Watershed | collected 2017-08-17
AGGAGTAGTTTTACTCAACGCAGTACCAAGAATCATTTTAGTAGTAGCAGCCGCAGCACTTGCAACATTTGCAAGAGGTGTAGTAACAGCATTTTTAAACCAATTCATCTTTAAAGATATATTATAAGTATAATAAAATTCTAAATATAAAACAATAATACACCAATAATAAAAACATAAAAATATACAGTACATATATAGGAAAATGGTAACAAGGAAGCAGTTACTAAAAACATTCAAGAGTTGGCGGCGTAACCAACCCACTAGACGCCAGCGAACACTCCAGCTGAAACGGTGCGGAAAAAAGTGTTTTCTTGGTTCTAAAAAGTCTTTCCCCATTTGTAATGCCGGTTCATGCGATCCAAGCAAAGGTGGGCTCATTGCGGCATATATTCGCGCACGTGAGATGACGCGCAGAGCGAGAGATAGAACCGTCAAAAAACATCGTGCGCCATATTATTACAGTGTTGCTAAAAAGGCTAAAACCCTATTACGTAAATTATTTATATCTTCCAGAAAATAAATAACCAAATAACCAAATAACTAAATAATAAAACAAAACCCAAAAAGTATAAATTTAGTAACTAAAATATATTATGTATATAATATATCTTAACAATGGAAACCCAACCCCAACCCCAACCCCAATCAAATACTACAAACAGTGAATCTAAACCTAAACCTGAACCCGAACCCAAAAAGAATATTTTATTAGGCTATATCTTCGAATTTATAAAACAAAACATTCTGTGGGTCATCGTTACAATTGTTATATTATTTATAACAAATCCACTAGAAATGATAGTATTATCAAACTTATTTAGTAAATTTACAACTGCAATCAATACCCTAGATTATAAAGAATCTATATCAGCACTATGGAAGATTGCAGGTTTATATGTTCTCATCGACGGTATTCATATGTTAAATAGCTACTATGACAAAATAAACTACCCTAAAATGGAAAAATTCATTCGATTCAAACTAGTAGACGCGATATTCAAAAATATCGAAGTCAACTACGAGGATGAGAATATATCAAACACCATTTTAAAACTGCTAATGATTCCCAATACCGCAGTATCGTCTACTCAAAGCTTCATATATATGATAGTTACATTTTGCATAACAGTTTTAGCTATATTGACTTACATAATGTACCTGAATCCACAAATCGGCGGAATCATGATTTTCTTATTCGCCATATTCCTTTTTATCTACTACTATGTCCTAATAAAAATAAAAAATAAATCGGAAGAGAGAGCAACAGAAGAAAAAATACTAATGACGCACATTGATGACGTGTTAAGTAATTCGCTCAGTGTAATCGCCTGTAAAAAAGTACAACAAGAAAAAGATTTCCTAGAATCTAAACACAAAATATATGACGAAAAACACGAACATCAAATATGGTACTCATCCAAGGGAACGTATTTGTTTGCCTTTTTCATAACAGCTATACTCATATTATATATATACATCATACTTCGGTTTTACAAGGCTAAAAAAATAACAAGCGAGACAACCGTAAAACTAGTCGTGATTGTCTTATTTTTCATTCGATACTTAAAGTCCACCGTATCTAGAACAGTTCACATTGTTATCGGGTACGGAAAACTGGCAGAAAGCGAAGAAATCGTCCAAAATATATTAAATACTATTACGCCAAATGGGAACAAAAGCGGCATGCCCGTTAATGGGCAAATCGAGTTTAAAAATGTATCATTCAACTATGGTAGAAAGATGGAAGGCGGCACCGAGGGCAAACAAAACTCACACTCAAACTCATTAGAGAATATTTCGTTTAAAATAAATCCTCTTGATCGTGTTGCGGTCATAGGAACAAATGGAAGCGGTAAATCGACCATCGTGAAACTGATTATGGGATACTATAAAGTTTCAAGCGGACAAATATTGCACAACGGTGTAAATGTTTTGGATATTAACCGCGAATATCTGCGAAGCAAAATAGCGTGTGTAAATCAAAAAGTAGTTCTCTTCAACCGTTCTATTATCGACAATATATGTTACGGGAATAATATACCGAAGGAAAAGGTAAAGCAGATTCTTCGAGAGTTACACGTCATGCGTGTATTTAAAAATCATCGCGAAGGCTTAGAAACACTCGCCGGATTACATGGTTCAAAATTAAGCGGTGGTCAGAAACAAATTATATATTTGTTGCGCTGTTATTTGAGTAAGAAACCCATCGTTATTATGGATGAACCTACCGCTGCAGTCGATACGAACAGTAAAAAGTACATCATGAGAATGATAGATGAAATGGCGAAACAATCCACGCTGATTGTCGTAACACATGACGCAGAATATGCTGCTTCATTTCCCACCAAAATTTATATGGATAGCGGTAAAGTAATGAAATTCAAAGGCGCAAATGATAGCTCGATGCCGTATGACGAATATAACAATTTTTCCTTATAGGTTGTGGGTGCCGCATTAAACACCCGTCGACCCAAACCCTCCACTGCCACGTTCTGTCACCCCCAGTTTTTCTTCGCTGTTTACAATTTGTACCATAAATGGCTCCAATGTTGGCGAACATATTTGAAACATACGCGTCATCGGAGGCATATATTTTACAATGCTCTCTTTTGTATCCATATTCGCAGCGTTTATATTGTCAACCACCGCCATAATTTCGCCCCTATATCCAGAGTCAATAATACCTACCGAATTGGATAAGCGAAAAGGGGTTTTAACAATACTGGAGCGAGGATATAAGTAGTATCCGGATGGGTATGATTTTTTGTAGGCGGTATTAAAGTGCGACATGGAGCATTTCACGCCGAGAGGTGCGCGAAACGTTATGGGGGATAATCGATTGTCGGTATATCCGTAGGCGTGGTCGGTATAGTCGAATGGGATAAAAAGGTCAAACCCTGAGTCGGGGTATTGCGAATCGTATATTTTTTTGTTGTGCGCTTCGACCTTTTCTTCGTACATTTTTACTAGTTCGTCGTATTTAGGGTTCTCGACTGAAGAAGAGGTAGACTGTTTCATTATACATAATTTTAGAATATATGCAGGTGGCTTTACGACTGTGTAGTCGGTGAAATCGGAAGAACTCATTTTTTGGAGGATGGAGATGGAGATGGAAAGGTATGAAGTATAACATTATACTTGCGATAACTTTATATTATTTTCATAGTTTAAAATAATATAATAATATATATGAATGGCAAGTGCACAAGAGTACTGCGAAAGATGTAAACAGTACGGACATACACAAAATAGATGTCCACGACGTAATCGGCAACGGCAACGGCAGCAACATCAGCAACATGAGCAACATCAGCAACAGTTTTACCCTGTTATGGGAATGCATCCTGGTATGATGATGGGGATGCATCAGGGCGTGCATCCCGATATGATGATGGGGATGCATCCGGGCATGTATCCCGGTATGATGATGGGAATGCATCCGGGCATGTATCATCACGAACAACATGATGAGGCGCAAGATTTTCGCGTAGAGTCGCATTACGCAGTTCCCGTTGCATTGGATGAAAACTTCTGGTACGGAATGGGCATTGAAGATATCAACCAAGTCATAGAAAATGTTTACCAGGAATATCGTAACTTCATGTTTGGAAATATGATGCAAGGCGGTCTAGTAGATAAACTACCACTAACTACAGAGTTATGTAAAAAACAAAATCTCGAAAACCCGCAAAGTAATTTCGACATGGGTCTGTGTTTTATCGCAGTGGGCATAATAAGTCGCATTTTACACCATAAATGTAGAGTAATGTTAAAAGGAAAAACCGGTTTATATTTATGCGCCGATGTATTAAAGGTTGCGGGTGATTTAGAAAACCAGACAACGGATGACATTGACCTTGTAATATTGGCGAAACACGATTCCGAGGATGATTTTACGAGGAGAGTATTCGCGCAACAGGTTGGGGCATTTATTACGGTGTGCCTTGAATATAAGCGAGAGATGTCAATTCAATCAGCTTTTTCTAAGGCGGTAGCTGAAGGGAATCAAAGGCTCACCTATAGTTGCGTTGATGTAGTGTTGAGAGGTCCGGGAATATGCGGGAAACACCTGGAGTCTAAAAATGTGAAAGTCAGTTTAGGTGACACGGCAGCGCCGAGAAAGAAAATAAAACTAGTCGATATAACGTATTCCACGTATGACCCGATGATTGATAAACTATATAGTCGTGTTAGACGTCACAATATCGGCGGAGTTCTTAGTTTTTTTTATTTGCACGTGGATGTTGCTCTGATGGAGTATGTCTATATTATTTATAAAAACGTGAGACAGTGTCGCGAATTTGTTGCGAGTGGCGCGGCAGTAGAAAGGTTGCCGTTACAAGAGCATCCGGAAGAGGAACCACGAGCGCATTGTGATTCGGCGGCGTGTTTTTTAAGTAGGTTGACAGATTTTGAGCAAAAAACAATGTTTAAATTTTCAAAGTCGGCATTTTTGTGTGCATCTGTTATTGCCGATTTACCCGAGTACGAAACCGCTGGATTGCCCGCGGATAGACTAGAACATATAAGGAAGAGAATTGTTCTTATGCAGTTGCGTAAACTGTCTAGGTATGGCGTGATATCTAAAGTATTCTCTTCTACTTTGTCCCAAGCCTATGATGTTTTGAGTGAAATGTTGGATGATGTTATTTTACAACAAAGGAGTAGAGACGAATTTGGAGGTGTAGAAATGCACAAACACTTGGCGGGGCGTTTGCGTGCTTCGGAGTTACCTGCGAAAGAAAGAATGACGACGCGGTTTTTAAGACCGATTGAACGATTCGATTCCAGAAGTGTTCCTGCATTTCAACTACAACAGATGATTCCGGAAGTGTTGGTTTCCCCGAGGTCGCCTGGAACGTCGGATTCACTGACGAGTAGAGGGCATCTAAGTGGTTCTGAAAATGAGCGAACACAAAGATGGAGAAAAAAACACAAAGGGTATAAACATTTGACTATAAAACAAAAAAGAGCACGACAAAATTTTCTAAAAAATAGAAGACGGATATTCGGACCCGATGAAGGTGTGCAGGGTGTCGCAGCAGAAGCATCTGATGTGTCGCCATTATTTAAGGATATGACTTCTAGTGATAGTGGAGTGTTGGGATTTAGGACACCCATGTCAAATATTAGTCCACGGTCTGAGAGCAGTGGCGATGGTGATGGTGATGGTGAACAACAACACGATGGAGGCGCTAAAATGCGACACAAGAGGAAGAGAAATAATACTAGGAATAGGAATAATAGAAAGACGAAGAGAAGTACGAAGAGAAATACGAAGAGAAGTACGAAGAAATGAATATAGTAAAATATGAATATTTATAATATTTATAATATTTATAATATTTATAAACAGTCATTGTAATGAAGTATGTTTTTCGAGGTGCACTATATAACTTTTTATGTATTATAGTATTTGCTATAATTTACTATCTTATCAGGAAAGAAATGGACTTGAATGAAGATATGTCACGATATATCGAGCCGCGATTCCCAGATGTATTATTTTTGGCTACAACAGTACAAGCCGGTGTTGGATATACATTGGTTACACCTAGAAGTGACTTTGCAAAATATACGATTATGTTTCAACAATTTTTCATGATTTTTACCAACTTAATGTTGTTCTACTTTATTTCTCTTTAATTATAAATATAAATATAAATATAAATATAAATATTCCTTTTAGATATAGCACAGCACAGTGTAACATATAACGTACTCTATGTAAGCGTTATATATTGCGATGAATGTGATGAATGATTGTTAAAAGAATCTAAACACACGTAACACATGGCGGTCTTGATACAACACATGGAGGACAGTTCATATAGTCTGGTGGAACAATACCGACAGCTTTGGCTTGTTGCCATGTGACAACATCAGAGTCGCATCCCGTATGTGACAACATTGGTGGATAATGTTGCATGCATGCTGGTGTGGGAAGATTATTCTTCTTGGAAACACCGCCGGCGGTAATATATAAACCTTGCGACATCATTTGTCCATTAGGGCTAAAGTTATCCACACTTTTAGTTGTTGGGCGATAAAACAGTTTCTTTTTGGTACCGATATATATATATCTCCCTTGTACGCATTTACATCTGTTGTCGATTTCGCAACATACGGGATTTTGGAAGTTACAAGAACCGACTTTACGTGTTACATTTTCGACATATTGTCCTTGTGTTTTTGTCTCACGGTAAGCGTTATCGTCATCTTTGACCCATGAGTCGGGGTAAGTTCCAAATAAGATACCCTTGAAACGCTCTTCCAACATACCTCGAGTATTTTTTGTAGATTTTTTTACGACGGTTGTGTCGTTGGTGCAGCAGTCACCGGAGTTGGATATATATAAAGGATATTTCCCGAGAAAACCGCCGCTTCCCATAGGTGTAGTACCGCGATACCGGGTTCTTGTAACATTCGACATCATTCTGAACTGACCTACGCCGCCGATATTGCGGAGAGTTCCATTTAAGGCGAAACCTTGGTTGCCGATACCGGAGATAGGGTCAGCTCGCGGATTTCCGCCTAAATTGGTTTTTCTTTTCAAAGTAGCGATTGACATTTTATTCTTATAAATTACACATACAAAAGAATTCTTTTACTTTCATCTTTATCTAAACACCGCTTAAGGCACCAATATAGAGAAGTGTAAATAAATGGACCGGCTATTTTGTCGTAGTCTTCTTCATCTTTGATTTCTTTTCTTAGAAAAATATACACACATAGTTGTGCTAGACTATAATATATCGATGAATAATAAATATCGATTGGTATTTTATCGGGCTGGTCGCCTAGACCTAAGGCGAGACCGGGTGGAATAAAAGAATGGATTTTATTATATTTGATTGGGTAGTCTATTGTGATGTTTTTGGTTTCGTCATCTATTTTAAAAATCTTGTCGTCGTTTATGAAAGAAAAAATGATATTGTCGATAACAATAAAGTCTTCTAAACTAAAAAAGGGAATAGAATATCCCTTATTTCGTAAAAATGTCAGTTGGTTTCCTATATTACCTATGAAGTGGAGTATTACATTATAGTTTGTTCCTTGTTTATTTCCTTGTTTATTTATAAAGGTTGTTAGAGGCATTACCGATTGGGCGTTGAATTTCATTTTTATTTTATCATATAAGGCTTTTTTGGTTTTTTTGGCACCTTTACCTTTACCTGTTGCATCTGAAACAGGTGTCATATTAATTTGCTTACGGTGTCTTTGATGTTCGACATTATGTGTAATATTTTCATTTATGGAATCTAAAAGTAAACTATTTGCCTCAATGGTATACATGTTATCTTTTAAAATAGATATTTTTGTACTCCCTATCTTGAGGGTTGGGTCGGATGTAAATTTTGTGTTTTCTTCTAATTCCATGATAGTTGTATATAGTAGTGTAAAATTATAGTCAGTATAAAATTACAGTATAAAAATAAAAAAGTGTTAGAACATAAAACACAAATATGGTTCATTCGGATTGATTTATGGTTGTCTCATACTTACCTATACCTTACCTGTTATGTGTTGGGTTGTTGTTGTTGATGCTGATGTTTTAATCGTCCTGCTCTTCTGGGTCCATGTTGCAGAGCTGTTCGGGGTTGTGTTGCTCGCGTTCCTCGCGGCGTTCGTCGTCTGTTGTTGCCGATGTCGTGTAGCGGGAAAGAGCGCGCGTTCCTTCACCGAGGTCGATGCGAGGTCTTGCTGTGGTACGTGCTCCTCCATCAGAGTAGCGGTTTTCCGGCTTTTGGATGGTGCTTGCAGTGCACTTCCAGAACCATGGTTCATCGTACACCACCTTGATTTCCTCTCCATTCAAGAGCTTTTGGCGAGTGTCGCGAGCAAGTTGGCTTCGCACATTCCAGTTTCTCATGTGGATGTAGACGGTGCAGTATCGCTCACTGTTCTTGTCGGTCTTGTGGACTGTGTCGATGCGGTCAATGAATCCGATGCCCAACTCTCTGAATGTTCTGAAAACAGCGCGCTTGGTTTGTTCTCCGCGGATGGTAGGAAAGGTTCTGGGAATGCAGATGCTGGGTTGTGTAATTGGGTCAGTGTCTTCGCCGTAAATTCTACGCGCAACTTGCTCGCCATATTCTTCCTTGAAGGACTCGTAGTAAGCATCACGGCGGGGTCTGTGGTCATCGCCACCATCGCGAGGAATATAACGCTCTTCGTTGTGTTGTCTGGGAGCACGGCGGTCATCGCGGCGGTCATCGCGAGGAATATAACGCTCTTCGTTGTGTTGTCTGGGACCACGGCGGCGGTCATCACGAGAGTCACGAGTGTTAGTTCTGGAGTCGTAGTTGTTGGTGTTGGAGGACATTGTATTGACGGTCTGTATGTAGCTTTGTTTCTGATTATACTGCATATGATTTAAAGGATTACTTTGACTTCAATTTTCTGTTTGCGGAAAATGGGCAAAAAATATATAAAAATAGTATATTAGGACATACGGACATAGGGACATACGGACATACACACAATAGGATGGAACAGTCCTTAGATAATCCTTACTTGTTGGCAGATTTGACCGATGAACAAGAGGAAGACCCACCGTCGCCGAAATTAATAAATATAAATAAGTCTATAATGAATGAAATAACTTCCTTTTTTAAACTAGATAATTTATTTACATGCATTCATAAAGATGAAGGGAAAGAGTATAAAAAAAATATATCTATTTCCAAAATAATTATGGATAATATTATTGATAAAAGATTAGGGTCAGTAACATACCATTATGGAGATAAAAAATCAGCCAAAGCTTATCATACATACGACTACCCCGAAATATACTATGGGAAAAAAATGTATAGCAGTGTCACTCAATGGCTCAAAGAAGAATTTTATAAAAATATATAACATAACATAGAAAACATCTCTATGTTATGCTCGGGAATATATAGATACACCGTCACCACTACTGTCACACATCATGTTGCTGCCTCCTACAAAGTATATAGAATCCTTGTTTATTTTATTTATAAGCAGCGAAAAAAACTTGCTGTTAGGAGACAAATAATATAAATAATATATCTTTATATTACTTTTTTTTATAATATATAAACTACTATTTAAAAATAAATATAATATTAATATAAACCATCCATTATAGTTAATAGGTACACGTCTTTATCGGGTATTTAAATGAGTAAACGAAAATTCAATGAATTGAATGATATCATTGATACTGCTTATGTTGTAGCAGATTATAGTGATAGTAATAGATGTTATGATTATACAAGTGACTGTCGTGATACTAGAAGAGATGAAAACTTTGAACCAGTACGCGAACCGTTACAAGACCCATTTAGACAGAGTAGGTTTGGGGTTTCTAGTGGTAACCCGTTTAGGGGTGATAGAGGTGATAGAGGTGATAGAGGTGATAGAGGTGATAGGGGTGATACAGGTAATATTTTTTTAAAAAAATCGCAAAATATTTTCCAAAGTGGTTTCCAAAACGCGAATAAGCCAAGTAGTGAAAACCAAGAAAAGTCGGAAATAAACAAAGTAGTTTTAAATGATGACAATTTTCCATCACTTGGAAGTAACTCGACAAAGGTAAGTAAGCCAACTACCACGCAACCCAAATTAAACTTTAAAAAGGTTGTGGAACAGAAACCGGAAGTTGTTAATAAACCTGAACCGAAAATAACTACCACGGGGTATAAAAAATCAAACTATAGTCAATATTCGATGTATCAGGAAATAAGAGAAAAAAGTGAAATGTTTGCAAAGTGGAAAATGGTGGATGATGTTTCCTCTGACGATAATATGGATGATAATTATTATTAGCACTGAATGACCATTGAATGACAATGAATAGATTCCGATAAATAATTCGTAAAATCTAAACTAACTAAATAACTAATTAGTTTAGGTTGTTGTATAGATTATCTATATTAGTATAATTACAAATAGTAATGGAGGATGAATATAAGTCAGATAGTGAAGAAAAGGTAGGAGATGGATATGAAATGGGTTATGGATATGAGGTGGAGGATGGATATGAGGTGAAGGGCAAACACGAACCGATTCAACTACCTGAAATAGACTACTCTAACATGTTTAAAGAAGTTACAGTATTGAATAATATAAAAACATACATAACATATATTAATACTGACAACGAAATTGAAATAATTCATCAGAAAAAAATACATATCGACAATGATGAGAATATCGTAACGCGACGTCAGTTAATAGATGTAATAAAACATAGTCAAAAGAGGAATAATGTAAAATATAAACTGATATCTATTATGGTCTACAATATTCATGTAACACCGGAGTCTTTGCCGGACTATATTGAAAATCCGAATGACTTTATATCTCTTTATACTCTTAATCGAATTGACTCGTTTGAGTTAAAACCGACGCTTCGATTACTAAAAAAGTACAATGGGATTTATTTTTTCTTTTTTGAGTGTCCAGAGCAAATAGACGTTACTGTAGGACCGTCGGCGACACAGGAGTCTGTGATAAATAATTTTATTAAAAGTAGAAACAATACCACAAAAAGAATACACATACATAGTTCGCAAAAACAAAGAAAACAAAATACAAATGCAAATGCAAATGCAAATAAGAAGACAAGACGTTACGACCGGTATGTAAACCTTTTGTAGTTTTATTTGGTCGGTATAATTCTATGGTCGGTGTTACACGAATAACTTCATTTGGAAACATACTTAAAAATAATACTCCATTATATATTATCATCAATATTCGTGTAATAAAACACAGCCTTTTCCGTCAATGCAACCACAGGATACGTCTACTTCCCCCGTTTCTTCTCTTCATTCGCTCATTAAAGCTTTAGACAATATTGCTTCGAATACTATTTCGGTAAACTATCAGTATGGAGAGAATAACCATCTCGAGTATAAAAGTGTAGATATATCTTTGGTTACGTTACAGGAAAAGATAACGCAGTTTAGTTTTCAGTTAGTAAGAACAAGTAGTGAGACCGGTTTTTCAACCGTCGCAAAAGAAACAAGAGACATTTTGAGTATTATAATGAACGGAATTAAAACATTCGATAAAGGCAGTTATGACTATAATAAGTGTATTGATATGGGTGTTATAATGTTTAAATTGTTGGCACAAACGCGTGATATTATTTGTGGGAAAGGTGAGTATGCGCTTTTTTATGTAATGCTTTTGGAGTGGGCAAAAATTGATTTTAGTTTTTTCGAGTATGTTATTGAAACACTTGTGTATGATGTCGGGGGTGTCGGGTTCGTGAGCGATGAAGGGGATGGAAATGGTATGGGCGATGACAGCAGTACAATTTCCAAACGGCATCCTCTTGGTTCATGGAAAGACATGAAATATTTTTTAACGTATGTGAAAGGACAGATGCTTAACGGTTCGATGGAGAATGAGACGGAGAATAAGAAGAATAGTGAACTATATACAAGACTTGTTGATAAAGTTGTACATCTCATCAATGAACAACTTCGTATCGATGCAGAAGAGTTACAAAATAATGGAAGTCGTTTTTCTCTAGTAGCACGCTGGATTCCGCGCGAAAAGTCAAAAAAATTCGGCTGGCTTTATTACTATCTAGCGATGAATTATTCGCAACACCAGATTCCGCATGACACCACGCATCCGTCGTATGAGAGAGCAGTAAATCGTGCATTTATGGTTTATCGCAAAATCATTTCCGCGCTGAATAAAAAACTGGACACAACCCAAGTAAAGCAGTGCGATGGTAAATGGGCGGAAATTAACTTCAACAATGTCACAAGTATTACCATGCATAAACAGACGAATTCATTTTTAAATCTTAAGAAGAATGGCAAGACTACCCGCTGCGAAAGTGACGAAGACCGCGACAACTGTAAAAATAACTACGAAGAATATTTAAGAAATGTAGTCGATGGTAAAAGTAAAATAAAGGGGAAACGTGTTTCGATAATTGATTTTGTAAAGAGTGCTGTCGAATGTATTACAAAAAGCTTACCAAACGAGTCGCCGGTTATTACGACCCTGAATGAGCAGTGGAAGAGTAATTCGACACAGAATGGCAACCTTGGCAACTTTATAGCGATGGCGGATGTTTCGGGTTCAATGATGGAAGATAATAGCAACCCGCTTCATTCGGCGATTGGGTTGAGTATTCGCGTCGCGGAAAAGTCCATACTTGGTCAGCGCGTGATGACATTTTCGGAGCGCCCGACGTGGGTTCAGCTAGGGGTGGAAGACTCGGATACATTTGTGAAACAGGTGAGTAAGTTGAGGACATCGTCGTGGGGGATGACGACGAACTTTTATTTAGCGCTTGACCTTATACGCGAGGGGATTGAGGATAATAAGCTGCCACGTGAAGTTGCCGAGAATTTGGTACTGGTTGTTTTTTCGGATATGCAAATGAGTAATGCGTCGGCGAGTATGCACGACTTGTCTACGAGGACGACAGTGTTTGAGAATATCAAACAAATGTTTGCAAAAATGGGGGAACGACTATATGGAGAACCGTGTAAAGCTCCGCATATTGTGTTTTGGAATTTGCGCAAAACTACTGGATTTCCGTCATTGTCAACGGACCAAAATGTATCGATGAT
>JACCDP011064755.1_pt1 | contig 12576 bp, 9 predicted proteins | sample 7445841 | NCBI WGS metagenome assembly JACCDP01 (sample SAMN15323441, study PRJNA562643) | freshwater metagenome | isolation source: river surface water | place: USA:Blue River Watershed | collected 2017-08-17
ACACAGTTAAAAGAACTTATTTAAAATCTTTATACAAAAACAACTACAATGGGTTTGTATACAACGAACCTAATATTATTCAATTAGCCATCAATCCACTTTTAAATTTTCAGATTGGCTCTGAAAAAAATAACCAAAGTGGCGTTTTAGTCAATACCAGAGGCATTGCTGTTAATGGTTTGCTGGTTAATAAAATTGAATTTTATGCTTCTTTTTGCGACAATCAAGAGCGACCACTATCTTATATTGGTAAACTTATTGACAAACAACAAGCGGTGCCCGGAGTAGACTATTACTTAAATAGATCAACTAATCATTACGATTATTTAAGTGCACAAACCTATATTCAATTCCCACTTGTAAAGCAATATGTACAAGCGCAAATAGGCTATGGCAAGCAGTTTTGGGGCTATGGACAGCGCTCCCTTTTCTTAAGTGATTATGGAGCAAGTACGCCTTATATACATCTGCATAGTCAGTTTAAAAAATTTAGTTACGATAATCTTTTTATGGAATTGACTCCTCAGTACACGAGAGGAGGCGACAAAGTACTCGATCATAAATATGCCAGCTTTCATCACTTGAGTATGCAGTTGCATTCTAAATTAGAAGTGGGTGTTTTTGAAGCAATTGTATTTGGTAGAACCAATCATTATGAATGGAGCTATTTAAACCCGCTTATTTTATTACGCCAAGCAGAACGCTCTCAAGGCAGTCCAGACAATGCATTGATGGGCTTTGATTTTAAATGGAAAACTTCAAGGAAAGCTCATTTTTACGGACAACTACTTTTTGACGAGTTTAAACTCAAGGAGTTGAGCCAAAGCAAAGGATGGTGGGGAAATAAATATGGCTTTCAATTGGGCCTTAAAGCATACGATTTATTTAAAATTCCTCATTTAGATGCACAAATAGAATTCAATCAAGTACGTCCTTTTACCTATGCGCGCGATTCAGCAAGTAATTATACGCATTACAACCAAGCCTTAGCACATCCCTTAGGTGCTGGGTTTAGAGAGTGTATAGGAATACTTCGTTATCAATGGCATAAAAAATGGAGTTGTAGTGTTCAACAAGTGCTATATGCTAAAGGGGTAGATACCGGATCTAGTAATTTTGGAAATAACATCTTCTCTGCCTATAGCAGCAGAGTGCAAGATTATGGATTTCAAACTATAGCTGGTGTAAAGAGTAAAGGCGCATATACCAATATTCACATAGCCTATGAATGCATACCCAATTTGTATATAGAGGCAGGTTATATTCAGAGAACATTAAGTTATCAGGCATCCCATTTACCCGATGAAAAAACAAGTGCAGTATACAGTGGCATTCGCTGGAATATGGCAAGAAGAACGGTTGATTTTTAATTTGAAAATTGCATAAATTATAAATCTTAAAATAGTAGTCAATTTTATTATGTATCTAAAAAATATATTTTAAAATTGATGGTTAGTAGTATAGAAAAATTTAGTTTAGTAGTAGTATTAAAAACGTTAGTTCACCATTAAAAATTAGTTAGTATGAAAAAGAGAATCATCTTTAGCTCTATTCCGATATTAAAAAGCTTTACTAGAAAGGCTTTTCAAGGATTTAAAAGAAAAACATCAACGACAAGTTGTAGTAAAAAAATCATCGCATCAATGGCATTGTGCGCAAGTACTATTAGCGTATTTGCACAACAAGAACTTCAATCAAACACTTCAAAAAGTGAAGAAATTTGCAAACAGCTAACTAAAACAAGTTCAAAAAATCTAATCATCTTTAAAGATTTTGCAGAATACAATATTGTTTTTATTGGCGATAAAACTGTTAGTCACGACATAAAGGTTAGTAACATAGAAACCAATATCGTACAATACTTTAGTTTTGTTGGCAATCAAGTAACACTTACACTTCCGCTTCACCAAAAGTTTGAAGTTAGTGATATAAAATGTGACAAAGAAACCATTGCATCTATTACAACAGAGTATATAAATCCTAATGAACCCTTAGAAGTGAGTACTGAATTAATGAATGCACTTTCTATAGATGAAGACTTTAAAAACAAGAGAATTACCTTATTTGATCTAATAAATAGAGAATCTAATATCAATTATTATGAAAAGTTAAAGTTCTTACAAGTACATCTTTTACAAAACAAACCAATAAGTTATCAATTTAATATCCATCCTTCTAATTTTATTGATAGCACATGCAACGGTGGCATTAAATTTAGTGCAGACCCATTTGATAATGAACCTCCAATTGACGGACCCATTTTTGATGCAGATCCAGAAATTGTTGCTTGCAAGGCCACGTTAACGTTGAATTGTAATTCTGATTTTTATAAAAAACAAAATGAAGTCCAAAACCCATATAAACATTTTGTTTCAACTGGAACATATAGTTATTCTAATCCAGGTATGACGGATAAATATCGCACAGAATTTCATGAAAACACCAAAGGTATAGCTTTTACCAAGCGTATTTCCAATGAAGATTGGTATCAAAATGCTTTTGTGAGCTCTTTAGGACCAAAATCATTAGAAATAACGAATATGAATGGAAACAATTCAAGTGACAATATGTCCTTTATTGATTTAAATTTAGTAGTAACGAATGGCGACTGGTATCAGAGTGAATGTGGATGTGAAAAACAAATTACAAGTAGATTCCGCTACGATTGCTATCATGAAATTTTTACTAGCGATAAAGGCACCAATAGTTCTTTTGCCAAAGCACAAACCGAGGAATTAGCTGTTGCGCAAATAATAGATATCAATTCTGGAATCATTACACCCATCAAAACAAATTATTTACAAGTAAGCAATTCTTGCGCAACAAGCCTAAACCCTGCATTTATTACCCAGCTCAATCAAGTAGCTACGTCATTAGTAAGTGTTGGTTTAAGTGTAGCAGCTGCTGCAATTTCTGGAGGATCTACAGCCGTTATAAACGCTATTGCAGCCAATAATAGTACAAGTACTTTGGCAACAAGTTTAATAGGGTTATTTACTACCAATAGTCATTTGTATCAAGGTGTTTGTGGAACACAAATTCATAATCCTGTTGCATTCGATGCCTTTTATAATTTTGCTTTACAACCTAATAGTCGAAAAATTATATCGCTATCCTCTATGCAAAGACTTTATGTTGAAGGTCAAAAAAAATGGAAGAGCCAAGCAGTTATTTCGGGTGGTGGTTATATTTCCCTTTTTATAAAACCAAATGGCACTAAAACTGGTATTTGGAAAGACGAGGTAGATTGCTGTAGCCCACAAGCTGGTATTTGGATGCAAGCTAGTATGAATCCCGTAAGAGAGTCTCAATATTTAACAGCCATCAGCAATGAAATGTATATGAATAATATAGTTGGCTGGTTGCCCCAATACATGAGTGGAACTTTTGTGAATACCTATGGTAATTTCTCACTTATATTAGGCAACTCACTTTCTGATTGCAAAAAACCAATAGTATTTGGAAGACATACCAAAGCCTCGGAAAAAGAGCAAGCAAGCTGCAATTGGAGTGATAATATACTCTATATCACAAGTATAAATAAAATAGGTGCTGCTTATGAAGTATATGATATCAGCGGTAAACTATTGAAAACTGGTTATTTAGTAAGTGATCAGCAATTGGTATTAGACAATGCTATAAAAGCTATGTATATTATTAAAATCAAATCTAATAATTCTACACTAACTCTAAAAACAATCAATCTATGAAACAACTAAGCATTGCTTACTTGTGCATTGTAGTTATCTGTGCCGTAAGCTGTAGAAAATCGAATTACAAAGCAGATACTTCATGTCCAAGCCCTAAAGAATGGAAAGGCAGCGCCTGCCAATGCCCTACAAATACTATTACTTTAACTGATGGATCTTGTAGCGACAAATTACAACCAAACGATACTTTAGATTATGTTTACAAATCTGTATACAGTAGTATCAACGATTTTAGAGCCAATATGTATCTTCAATTTTGCCCTAAATGGGAATTAGATTCTTTTAAGATTAATGGAGGCATCGGATTTATAATGAAAGGAGCTATTAATATCTATATTCCAAATTTTAAACAATATAATACCGAAAAAAACATGTCATTTATGATTGTATTTTACCAAAAAATGCTTTTTCAAGACACTGTCAATTTTGTTGGAGGAGGAGATATTGATCCAGCAGGACAATGCTTTAAAGGCAGGATCAACAAAACGAGAGATACGCTTTGGGTACAATATGGTTATACCAATAATTTAGGTAAAACACTTAGCAATCCAGCTGATGTAATCTTTGTCAAAATAAAATTTTAAATAAAAACTACGCTGCAGTTATTATTCATTTAAATTAACAATCTATGAAACAGCAAATATCAAATGTTATCAAAAATTCAAATCCAAAACATAAAAAAATGTTTTATTTTATTACCACATTGCTACTAATAGTATGCTCGTGTTTTCTCTCAATACATAAGTTATATGGACAAAAAAATGAGTTTGGTATAGTGTATACTTATACAGATTACAATTATAACGAAATGAGCGATTTAGGAATTCGTTATCTGCGCTATTTCAATCCAAGATTGAGTGCCAGCTTAAGTTTTGACAATCAAAAAAATGCATCTATTTCAAGCAGTGGAGGTGGCTATTTCTCTTTTACATTTTTTGAAAACATCTATCAAAACTATGCTTCCATCTCCAATTTCGATTTATGCTTACAGTATAATTGCTTAAAACCTGGTAATCGACTTAGTTTAAATCCTTTTCTAGGTATTAGCAATCAGCTCTATATTGTTAATTATATTCCATTAGCAGAATTTAGAGATAATACCCTTACCTATTATAAAGAAGTACGTGATTATAGATCGTCTTTTGTTATGCCTAAATTTGGCCTTAATGTGAGCTATAGAATCTACTCGCTTTTAAAAATAGGTGTAGAACTTTATTACAAAAGCTTATACAATGCTACGGATAAAAGGATTTTTACAGAAAAAATAAACTGGTATAATAACCAAGGCTTGTATGCTAATAATACCAAAACATACAATGTTCCCAATCAATTTGGTATCAGCTTTAGTCTACTCGTTCAATTTTAATTGCCTTATCCATAAAAAAGGGGCTGCAGATTGCAGCCCCTTTTTTAAAACTATTTAAATATTATACTACTTCTAAATTATAATCTTGGTAGGTAGTACATAATTCTACTGCATAATCTTTACTAAAATAGATTTTAGGATTGAATCTTGAAAATACAGGATAGCGAGTATCTGGTATAGACTTGTCGATAAAGTTATAACCTGCTAAATATAATTGTTGATCAGTAATTTTTACACGATATACTCTTCTATGTTCATACTTGTCTAACATAGCAATCAACTCATTTTTATCCATACGTGCTTGTGAAGTTAACTTCTCTACATGCACCACTTCACCATTATCCGGTTTGTTGGTAAAACGTAATTCAAAATTATGTACAAAGCAACTTAAGCAGTACACATTTTTATAAATTACGGCAGGATTGTTTTCGTCGCCAATGATACGTACATCGGTTAAACCAGATAAACGAAAAAATTCTAACAAACGTCTGTTTCTGCGTTCGATAACTTCTTTTGTAACGCCTTTGCTTGGCATAGAAGAACTGTCTAGATTGGGATTGTTTTCCTCGCGGGCAAGTGATAGATCTTTCATAGATTTCAACAAATTTTAAAATTGTTATTGGTTGTATTTAAATTAAAAAAAACTTCATTAAAATAGCAAATAGTACCATTAGGTTTGCAAATATAAAACGATTTTGTTTATATCGTGCAAAATAGGCTATTAATTTGACATCAAATCTTGTGCCATTTTATAAATTTCAATGGCAATCTTTTACCTTTATACCATGCAATTTTCAGCTATACAATCCCATCACCTAGAAGCCTTAATTGCCTTATTAGGTGAAGATGCACTCCTTACTGATTTAGAACAGCTAGAGCTACGCAGTTCAGACCATACCGAAGATCTGGTATTTATACCCGAATTAGTGGTTGTACCAAGTGAAGTAGATCAGATTGCTAAACTCCTTCGCTATTGCAACCAAGAACAAATAGCTCTTACCGTACGCGGTGCGGGCACCGGATTGAGTGGTGGCGCCTTACCTATACATCAAGGTATTGTGCTAGATATGCAACGCTTCAATAAAATACTAAAAATAGATACCGATAATTTTCAAGTAACAACAGAACCCGGCGTTATAACACAAGTATTACAAGAGGCTGTTTTAGCGCATGGGCTACAATATCCTCCCGATCCGGCGAGTAAAGGATCTTGTTTTATAGGAGGTAATATTGCGGAAAATTCAGGTGGTCCGCGTGCCGTAAAATATGGTGTAGTAAAAGATTATGTACTCAACTTAGAAATTGTTTTAGCCGATGGCACCGTTATGTGGACTGGTGCTAATGTTCTAAAAAATGCTACGGGTTATAATCTCACTCAATTGATAGTAGGAAGTGAAGGCACCCTTGCAGTGGTCACTAAAATAGTATTGAAATTAATACCGGCTACAACAGCCAATGTATTATTACTGATTCCATTTCGCAATGCAGCAGAAGCTTGCAGTGCTGTAAATACGATTTGCTTAGCGGGCATAACCCCATCTGCTTTAGAATTTATGGAACGAGATGCCTTAGATTGGTCAATGCGTTTTTGCAATACAACAGCCATTAGTATTCCTGACGATATTCAAGCACATTTGCTTATAGAATTAGATGGCCATAACGAAGAGCAATTATTAGCTGAAGCGGAGCAAATAAGCAAGTTGGTAACAAAGTATGACATTGGCGAATTACTATTTGCAGACACAGCGGCCCAGAAAGAAACATTATGGCAATTGAGAAGAAAAGTGGGCGAAGCTGTAAAAAGCAATTCGGTATATAAAGAAGAAGATACCGTTGTACCTCGTGCTCATTTACCCGAATTATTGACTTACATAAAAGAATTAGGCAAGGAGTATGGCTTTCAATCGGTTTGCTATGGTCATGCTGGCGATGGTAATTTGCATGTTAATATCATCAAAGGAACACTTAGCGATACTTTTTGGCATAAGGAATTACATGTGCCTATCCGAAAATTATTTGAATTCGTTCATGCATTAGGAGGCACTATTTCTGGCGAGCATGGTATTGGCTTAGTGCAAAAAAATTATTTAGATATCGTTTTTGATCCAGCACAAATAGCGCTTATGAAAGCCATTAAAAATGTTTTTGACCCGAAAGGTATTTTGAATCCAGGGAAAATATTCCCGGACAATTAACGATTCTTTACACTTTATAAATAGTAACTTTAAGCACCTAAAAGCGCATCCTATGAAGAAAACTTTATTAGTAGTTTTATGGCTTACTACACAGTTGCAAAGCTGGGGACAAGATACCTATTCGAGCAGTGGAAGAAAAAAACAATTAAGTAACTCCAATGGCTTCGATAAATCTAAATTAGTATACGGATCAGGATTTAATTTCTATGCCGGTAATACTACTTATTTTAGTTTGTCGCCCGTGATAGGTTATAAAATAGTAGAACCTGTTGCTGTAGGCATAGGCGTAAGCTATCAATATCAACATGTAGCTAACTACCCTATCTATAATAGAATCAGAAATACATATGACCCTTATACATTAAAAGCTAATTATGTAAGTCCATCGCTTTGGGCAAAAGCTATTATTTTCAACAATGTTTACCTCTGCGCCCAATTAGAGCGCAATATCGTGTATAGAAACGATTTTGAGTATGACAATAACAATGTTATTGTAGAGAAAAATGTGACCATCAAAAGTAATTCTACACTTGTAGGTTTTGGCTTTAAACAAGCCATTTCAGACCGAGTTTCTTTTCTCACGAGTTTTCTATTTGATGTCGGTAATGACCCCTATAGTCCTTACCGACAAACTGGCAATTTTACCTATGATGCAGCTGTGGTAGTGGGATTTTAATTCTTAATTTAATTTATGAACACAACTTTTTTATTAGCACTTATCCTACTTTACTTTATTATTTTATTAGTCGTTGCTTTTTTTACTTCAAAAAATGCAAGTAATGATTCTTTTTTTATTGGCAATAAAAATAGTCATTGGGGATTAGTAGCCTTTGGCATGATTGGAACCAGCTTAAGTGGCATGACGTTTATAAGTGTTCCTGGAACGGTAAGTACTAGTGGATTTAATTACTTTCAAGTGGTGCTTGGCTATTTTATAGGCTACATCATTGTGGCCTATGTATTACTTCCGCTCTATTACAAGCTAAATGTTACCTCAATATATTCCTATCTAGCAACTCGTTTAGGTATCGTTCCTTATAAAACGGGAGCAGCATTTTTCATGTTATCGAGAACATTGGGCGCTACCTTACGCCTATATCTGGTTATCAAAATCTTACAAGTATTTATTTTAGATAATTTAGGAATATCCTTTGAGCTTACCACCATTATTATCATTACTATGATTTTGGCCTATACGTTTAAAGGTGGTGTTAAAACCATTGTTTGGACAGACACTTTACAAACCAGCTTTATGCTTTTGTCACTTGTCATTAGTGTATTTTACTTAAAAAGCAATTTGCACATTTCTTTTGCAGAGCTTTGGTCTTCATTAAAGCAAAATAAAATTGATACGATTTTTTATACCGATTATCAGGATACTAAATTTTTCTTGAAGCAAATTGTTGGCGGCATATTTGTTACCATTACCATGACGGGCCTAGATCAAGAAATGATGCAAAAGAATATTAGTGTAAAAACACTTAAAGACGCTCAAAAAAACATGCTAAGCTTCAGTGTGATTTTAGTGTTTGTGAATTTTTTATTTTTAATACTAGGTGCCCTGTTATTTTTATATGCACAACAAAACAATTTACAAGTAAAGCCAGATGAGCTCTTCCCTACCATAGCTTTAAGCAATGCATTTCCATCATTTGTAGGCATCTTATTTATAATCGGATTGATATCTGCCTTATTCCCAAGTGCTGATGGGGCAATAACGGCGCTTACTTCTTCATTTTGCTTAGATATTCTAAACTTAAAAAATAATCCAGCTATTCGTCCCGAAAAACAAGAACAAACGCGCAGAATAGTCCATTTATCCTTTGCCGGTATTTTCTTGTTATTAGTTTTCTTTTTCAGAACCATTGATAATGGCAGTTTGATAGATATGCTACTAAAAATTGCTTCTTATACCTATGGCCCTTTACTGGGCATCTTTGGTTTTGGGATCCTTACCAAAAGAAGTGTAAAGGCATGGTTGGTTCCGGTAGTATCAATATTAGCCCCTATCATTTGCTATTTATTGCAAAGCCAATGGGCGTCATATTTTGGCAACTATAAATTTGGATTAGAATTACTTATCATCAATGGAAGCTTAGTATTTTTTACCATGCTTCTTTTTTCAAACAAACAAGTAAGTATACATGATGGAAGAGCATAAATTAAAAAAAAGAGATTGGACTGAGACCAAAGCAAATTCTAGTTGGCAGATTTTTAAATTCATGGCTGAGTTTGTTCAAGGATTTGAAATGTTGGCTAAAATTGGTCCATGTATTTCCATTTTTGGATCGGCACGTACACAACCTGGCAATGCCTATTACGACTTAACCGTTGAAATAGCAAAGCGTTTGTCGCAAGAAGGTTTTGGGATTATTACCGGTGGAGGGCCTGGCATCATGGAAGCGGGCAATAAAGGCGCTAATCTTGCTGGTGGACCCTCTGTAGGTTTGAATATAGAATTACCTTTTGAGCAAACCGCTAATCCGTATATAGACAAAGACAAATCGCTCAACTTTGATTTTTTCTTTATCAGAAAATTAATGTTTACCAAATACGCACAAGGCTTTATCATGATGCCAGGTGGCTGGGGCACCATGGATGAATTTTTTGAAATTGCAACCTTAATTCAAACTAAGAAATTTACGCAAACGCCTATGGTCTGTGTTGGCAAGGTCTATTGGCAAGGCTTATTTGATTGGATGCGCAGCTCTATGTTGGAAGGCGAAGGGAATATTAGTCCGGGCGATTTAGAACTCATCAAAGTATTTGATACGGCCGATGAAGTAGTGAATTATATTAAAGATTTTTATTCGAAAAATAAATTACAACCTAATTTCTAATACATGACTACACAATTAATACCTCCATCTATAGAAAACTATGCTTGTGATTACTCCACTGAAGAAAGTCTTGTATTGTCCCAGTTGAATAGAGAAACACATTTAAAAGTTAATTTACCCATCATGCTTTCTGGACATTTACAGGGTAAAGTATTGGAATTTATTAGCTACATGATACAACCTAAGCAGGTGCTTGAAATTGGTACCTATACTGGTTATTCCGCTATTTGCTTAGCTGCAGGCTTAAAAGAAAATGGCGAATTGCACACCATTGATATCAATGAAGAGCTATATGATATGTGTCAATCCTATTTTGAAAAAGCAGGATTGAGTAAAAAAATAATTCAACATATTGGCAATGCAGCCGATATAATACCAAGGATTGATTGTATTTTTGACTTAGTTTTTATTGATGCAGACAAACAAAATTATCATCTTTACTATGATTTAGTTATTGATCGATTGCCGATAGGTGCTTATATTCTTGCCGATAATGTGTTGTATGATGGAGAAGTATTACTTGCGCAAGAAGAACAAAGTAAAAACGCCAAAGCGATTCAAGCCTTTAATGAAAAGATAAGAGATGATAAAAGGGTTATACAAGTTTTACTGCCCATTAGAGATGGATTATTATTAATGAAAAAAATTAGCGATTAAGATTACCAACAACATGAATGCATTAAAACATATAGCTTTTTTACTACTTCTCTTAAGTTTACCCCTTGCTTCTTATTGCCAAGCTACGGGTAGTTATGAAGAACGTGTATTGAACTATATCCGCCAATACAAAGACTGGGCAATGCAGGAACAAATGCGAGTAGGCATACCAGCTTCGGTTACCTTAGCGCAAGGCATTTATGAAACTGGCGCAGGTAGTAGTGAATTGGCAACCATAGCAAATAATCATTTTGGCATTAAATGTAAAAAAGCTTGGACTGGAGAGACATTTGCACATACTGATGATGCCCCTAACGAATGCTTTAGAAAATACACAAGTGCTTATCAATCCTATGTGGATCATTCTAATTACTTAAGCACAGAAAAAAGATATCAAATACTCTTTGCTTATGCGATAGATGATTATAAGGCATGGTGTAGAGGATTAAAACAATGTGGATATGCTACCAATCCTAAATATGCACAATTAATTATAAATGTCATCGAGAAATTTAATTTAAATCGTTTTACAGATAGTGCAGCTATTTTATTTGCCACACCTGTATTAGATAAAAATAATAATACACATGGACCAAATGCTACTTCCTACGAATATCAAATCATCAATCAAATTGATACTCCAGAAACAGCAATTGAAGAAGACGCCGATATAAAAGATAATTTACTCAATTTTGAAGGTGTTACAAAAGTGAATAATTTAAATGCCTTTGTAGCGAGAAAAGGAGAGACTTTATTAGAGTATGCTATTAGATATAATATCCGCTATCAAAAACTTTTAGATATTAACGACTTAGAAGATGGTCCTCTTCCGTTTAGTATGTATATCTATCTAGAAAAAAAACATCTAAAAGGAGATCATGCTTATTACATTGTAAAAGAACATGAAACGTTATTGCAAATTGCACAAACAGAAGGAATACAGTTGAAGCAATTAAGGCTTATAAACAAGATTAATGAAGAGGAAGAAGTGGTTCCAGGAGAACGTATTAATTTACAAATGCCAAATGTAAAAAAACCTAAAACTTATATCAGAATAGAGGGAAATCAAAACAATAATGATCCAATCATTAGCATTGCTGACAATTATAAAGATGATGGTTTTTTTGAAAAGTCTAAGTTGAATTTTGAAATAAAAAAATCGATCGTTTTCAAAGACAGCATATTAAAAGCCAATGATAGCAGTACTTTATTAGCACAACAAAAAGATTCATTAGTAACAACTGATACTTCAAAAAAACTTAGTATGGCTGAACAACGACAATTAGCCATTAAAGAACGATTAGAACAAGCAAGGATAAAGCAAGAACAAATTAGACAAAACGCCCTTAAATTAGCTGAGGAACGAGCCGCTCAACGAGCAATAATAATGGAAGCAGCAAAGTTAAGAAGAGATTCCATTATGCGAGTAAATCAAGAAAAATTAGCACTGAAAAGAAAACAATTTTCTCTAGATTCTCTATATAAAACAAAATACTATAAAGACAGTATTGCACTTGTTAAAAAAGACAGCATAAAACAAATAATCATAGATTCTAATAGTCTTGACAATAGTAAAATAGTTGAAAAAGAAAAAAAGAAAAAGGAAAAACCAATTGTGTTATCAAAAAAAGATTTGAAACTCAAAGAATTTGCAAATCGCAATATAGATACTCTTGAAGGCATTCAAACAAAAAATGCAATTGACATCCCTAAGGAAACAATAGTTGATACAAAAACCGCACCAGCAAATACAATAAGTATTCCTAAAAATCCTATTGCACTACAGCAAGTAGCTCAAGATGAATTTG
>JACCDP011565240.1_pt1 | contig 12576 bp, 14 predicted proteins | sample 7445841 | NCBI WGS metagenome assembly JACCDP01 (sample SAMN15323441, study PRJNA562643) | freshwater metagenome | isolation source: river surface water | place: USA:Blue River Watershed | collected 2017-08-17
CATACCGTCTGTTCTTCATAAGTTAAAAGGTATGGGTAATTAGAATGATTGGAAATACGCTTTAAATTGTAAGAGGATATTAAATAAACGAAGAACTAAAAATCAGTAAGTTTCCAAGAATTTGAGATTGCGATATTTATCTTTAAAATATCAGGATAAAAATTTAATAAAGCATGTAAATCTAAAAATGTATCTAAGTTATAAGGTTCTTCCAAAAAAGTAACTTTTATGAATCCAAATATTGTTCATTTGATGGTAAAAACTCAGAATAAGTAAAAGAAATAGCATAATCCTCAATTAATACTTCATTCAATAAATTAAATCCCTGAATTTTAAAAAAATAAGTATCCTTTTCAGGGTTTTGTGTTTCACTTTTAGGAACAAAAACAATATTTAAAAGTCGGATGCTTGGTTTGTTATCATGTACAAAACCTTCATCATTAATCATCTCAATAAAGACTTTAAAGACTGTTTTTTCATCTTCACTTAAATTCGAAATTGGGTTTATGCTATTAGTTTGATTGTCGTTGGAATCAAAGAATCCATTACAAGACACTAATAAGAATAGTAAACTAGTAACTTTTAATAATTTTTGCATATTTAAATTTTAGTATGAGCGTATGTTCAATGCAATTAAATTTGAAGTTATTAATAATGTTTATTAATGTTTTAAGAATAAATTACTTAAAGATAAGTAATATAATAGGTGAATGGTTAAATGGGTTAAGAAAAATAAAAGTGAAGTTACTAGCATTATCATATGGACCTATGATTATATTCCTCATCAATCGCTAATTGTAAGGCAAAAGAAACACCATCAAATGTTTTTGACCCATTACCTAAAACTTAACTCCTACCTAATAAATATAAAATCCGTCATTAATATAGCTAATAAATCCGAAGAAGAAATTAATTATCATATTACAAGAACAGCATTGAATGATATAGAAAATGAACTTTATGATCAAAAAAAATTGATTGAGAATACCTCTAGAAATGATGAGCCATTGAGCAAAAACCAAGGTTTTTTAGAAGATGTGTTTATTTCTAACCTTGGCATGGAACTAATTAAAGAAAAACATCCTGATTATGGATTTTATTCAATGAGTCCTAATTTTTTGAAGATTCAAAAAATGGTTAATCAAGAAGCTTATAAACTTTTTGATTTAATAAAAAAACTTAATGATACTAAATAACCTTTTTACTAAATTCATAATTTCCGTTATAGCGATTGGTCTAGCATCTTTTTCGCAGTTTAACGAGACAATATTTAATGACTATGATGCTAAAATAAAGGCTATCACACTTTTAGAAAAATTTAACTTTACCACCATTAATTCATTTCAGTCATTTAATAGTGAATGTAATCAAACTAGTACTCAATTAATAAAATCAAACACATATGTTGCAGGAGCGAATGATTTAAGAATTTATTCCTCTAATGATTTAAGAATTAATGCTTTTATATGGATGGAGATGCTCGATAACATTTATTGTAATACCCCATTCGTAAGGAATAACCATACAAATTTAATGGACCATGAAGCCATTATTTCAAGAAACCTTGCTAATAGGTATCAATTATCAGTTGGAGACCAACTCGATGTTGACCTTGATTCACAATATTTTTCATATCAAGTGGTTGACATTATTGAACCATATTATGGCCATAACTTAATGACTATCGAACAACATAGAGATGGTTTACTCATTATTGGCAATAATGAGTTGGTTTTTAACACAATCACACCTTCTGCAAAGAACTTATTGATTGGTTTTTCTAATTTAGGTACCTCAAACTCTCTTAAAATTAACGAAAGTATTGATACGATACGGAATTCAACCAACACCAAAGAAATAGCATATAGCACCATTCTTATTTTATTATGGATTATTTTTTCGATAATTGTTTCATTTAATTATTCTTCAAATAAAATGAACATACACTTTTATGGTGATATTGATTTAGGGATGGCATATCGTTACAAGTTCGGTTTCCAAAATAAGCATTTATTTTGGTTATTTATAAAATTTGAAATACCGTTACTGTTTATTCTTTTGAGTTTGATTGGATTTTTCTATTTGATTGGTAGCTTTGCTTTATTACGCATGGCAACCCTCACAATTTTATGGGTAGGGGGTTTAAGTACTTTTACCCTATTTATTAAAAATTTTATTGTTATATACTTAACAAAATAGGAGTCATTATGAGTAAAATCATACATTTAGAAAATCTTGATTTTTATGGTAACAACAACGAACTGATTTTTTCTATTAAGGATCCTATTACTTTTAATGGGGGTGATATCGTTTATATAAAAGCTGATAACGCTTCTGGAAAAACAACCCTTCTCAAATTTGTCAGTGGTCTTTTAGAAAAAAATCGAGTTAAAAAAAATTCAAATGGAAAACCTGAAGCAAAACTATTTATAAATCCTCAAAATTCACTTGATTTACTCTCATTATCCCCAAAAGAAGAAAATATACTAAGAGTGGAACATGTCTCGTTTTTTTTGGATAAAGTTGGAAACGCACCAAAATCCTATCCATTTGAGAAAGCTTTAACTTTTCCAATTGATGAAAACTCGCTTGAAAGTTTAGATGCTGATGAAGAAAAACGTCTAAAAAAAGAAAAAGATGAATTAATAGGAAATTTTAGTGAATGGTTTCTAAAAGGTAAAGCGGAGAACAATAACTTAAAAATTCTTAAACAAAACTGGACTCGATTAAGCGCCGGTCAGCAACAGGCATTATTCATTATGCAAACTCTGCTAAAAGCTTCTATTTTAAAAACAAAAATTACGATATTAGATGAACCATTAAATTATTTTAGTTATGAAAATCGAAAACATATTTCAAAATTAATATTAAACTTTATTCAGAAAAAACTAAATCCAGATGGCATCGTCATGCTTGTCAGTCATCAAAAAGATTTTGAAGAATTATATGTTAAAGGCTTAAATAAGAAAATAAGTAAAATAGAACTTTTAGATGGCTTTAATAACCTTTTACAGCAGAAAACTTTAAATTTTGAAAAAGTTGATAATTTAATTGGTGATTTATTAAGTTTTTTAAATAAAGTAGATGAGACTGGATATTCTAGATCTGTTAGAATTTTTACGATTAAAGATAAAAGATTATCTGAATTATAAAGCATGTTTAATTGAGCTAATAAATAAATCTAACTTAATCTTTTTTTGACTTTTTATCATCTATATCACGAAACTTAAAATCAGCCGGGACTTTTTGATTAAGGATATCCTTAATAGGGTTTTGTTTCTTTATATTTGAAAACGCTTGATCAATGAAGAACAATCCAAAAGTTAATACGATTAAAAATATTCCAAGAGTTATAAAAAGACTATTAATTTCTCTGATTATGTCATTTTTTACTAAGTAACTATCTAATAGAAAAAAATAAGTTTGAAGAAATGAAGCAATGATTAAAATCTTTCCACTTACGATGGCAAAGGATTGATAAATAAAATATTGCTTTAACATTAAATCTTTACCCCCACTAATAAGCAATTGTCTTGATATGATTTTTGCGAGGACGACACTTAAAAAGATAGTAATCAATGAAATTAATAGAAATTGATTTTTCCCAACAGATAATGCCTCATCATAAGAAGGTTTATAAAAGTTTGTAAAATATTGAATCTCAGTTGCTGCAGAAATCGTGTCTAGGGGATAGGACTGGGTTCGAAAATTATCTACATAACTTATATATTCCAAATTAGTAAAAAAATTCTCGGGACCAAGCATTCTTCCCTCTGGAGCATAATTATTTCGATAAGCGTTTATCAATTGATTGTTATTCGATGTTATAAATGCTTTTCCGTACTTTAATTTGGTGGTAGGAAAAGGATTGGTGTAAACATTATCAATTGCATTGGCAACTGCTCCATCTAAAACAAAGTAAGCTATTCCATCTTGATAGTAGGGGTCTTTAGGAAAAACTCCACCAATTGTGAGAGAAAGGCTAACTTCTAAATCGAGCCGAATAGTCAACATCGCTCCAAGGGTTAAATTTCCTCTTGCAGCAAGTACTTCATCAATATAAACACGATTGACTTCAATACGATCACCGCGGAGCAGACGAGTGGCAATGAATGGAGATGAAATAGTTTCTAAATTAGGTTGAGAAAATAAAGCATCTGCTCTAAAACTTTCAGATTGGGTAGTAAACGTTGCCCGTTCTCGATAAATTGCAAAATAATCCTCGATTCCGTTTTCGCTGGTGAATTGTGTATCTAATTGACTTTGACTTGGGTTATTAAAAATAAAATCAAAACCGCTTTTTTCAAAAAATTCCACCGCTTTAATATATCGATCGCCTTTGAAACCAGCGTCTTGAAACTGAGCCGTGGCAAGTGATAAAGAACCACTCATTAAGGCAGTGGTGATTATCAAGGTAATTAACCATGTTTTTGTACGATATCTCATTACTTACCTACCTCCCACTTTAACTCGTAGATTGTTTCTTTATAATTGCCTGCAGCGAAAAAAGTTAAAACAATAATTGTTTTAGCATCGTCGGTGCCCTCAACAGCAGTCAAATATTCTGGAAAGGATTGAAAATTTGAGTTATTTAATAAATAAGTCATAATGTTGAAATCAATCATTCTAACCAAATCGCTGAATGCTTGCCCATGAGTGGTTTGATTAAACTCCTGAATATTGGCAGTAAGTAAATCACCCCTTAATCCATTTGAATTTTCTTTATGCACTTTTATATTAAATCTTGAATTACCTAGTGGGATATTTATTCTTAAGGTTTTGTAGGGAGCATTGGCTAAGAAAAATATGTGATTAGAATCTAAATTAACATAATTTGTTGGCATAAGCCTAAACTGTAATGAATAACGATTGATTCCTGTCGTATTAAAGATGAAGTTTCTATTTTTCAAAGATGTCTCAACCTGTCCAAACCTTATGTCTACCAAAGATTGGTCACCATTGATTAGAGTTGGAGCTTTAATCAAAACATATAACTCATCAAAAATTTGATTTGATGAAATTGACCTTTGTTGATAAGATGCACGGTAATACTCACCACCAATAAGTTCAAAGCGAATCCCATCACCAAATGCATTGAGGGGTTCTAAGACAGTGCGATTTAATTCTGTAATATCCGGATCTTTGAAAGTGATAAAAATGTAATTAATAAAACCCTGACTTTCAACATTAGACATATCCCACTCTAAATATAATTTATATTCTTGAGTCACTTCAATTTGATTTAAGTTCTTAACGGCATCACTGTATGTTTGATCAACTCTAGAAACCCTATAGCTAAAATCAATCATATGATTGACACTTTCAATCTCACTACTAGCATTACCACAAGCTGCTAAAACTAATATCGATGTGATGGAGAGAATACCTTGGTGAAAATTTTTCATCATTTACCACCTTTTTTAATTGATAATTTCAAATTGAAAGCGAAAGCGATTGGTGCCAGTGGTATCAAACGTAATTGTATAAGCATCGTTGACAAAGATGAGATCAATAAAAGCCAAATCAGAAACGGAACTTAAAAATCTTGAGGAAAGAACAATATCAAACTGATTAAAGTACTCCGTTGTGTTCTTTGGCAATTGATTATAATTTGAATAATAATTTCCTAGGGAATCTCTAGTGAACGCAAGACCTTGGGCAAAGATTGTCAGATCGAGAATGGAGGATTGATTATTTTGTGCATCAAATGTATGGATTTCTAAACGATTTATAAATCCAGAGGAAGGCACATTCTTCATCAACCAACCTAATTCAATACGGTATTCATTATTGACATTTAATCTTTGAATGTTTTCTAGTTTTTGATTAGAGTTTTGTTGATAAATGTTGTAATTTAAGGTTACTGTTTGGCTTGTGTTCGATTCACAACCTAAAAAACCAAAAATAAACATTGTTAGCATCAAGTAATTCCTCATTATACAAATCTCTCCAATCTTAGCATGTCACTATCCATGTATTCAAAACTTGTCGTGTTGATTGCCTTCAATTCTACTATCATCACATAATTTGGTGGAAATTTAGAAGTAAAATTTGTTTGATTATTAAGATTAAGCGGTTCAGTTAGGACTGGACTGTTATTGGTAAATTGCAAACTAGTATCATAATAGTAAATAGTCCCTACATAGTTCGTGGCATTATTCACTAATTCAACTGTAATTCGGAATCTTCCATCTAATTGAGTAGTAATTCTCCCTGTTGGAGTTGCTAATTTTGATAAATTTATTGGATATATCGCGGGATTTGAGGGGATAAAGTTTCCTGACTTAATAGAGATAACTTGTATGGTTTTGCTTCCTTCCGTGTAAGGAATTGGGAAAAAAGAATTGTTTGTAATCTGATTAACTTCTAACTCGGAAATAATTACTCTGTATTGGAGACCAACCTCAGTGCTTGTCCAGCTTAAGTTCACTTTGTCATAACCAGAAAAATTCACAGAACTAAGCTTTTGCAGTGAGATGGACATAGAAAAGGGATAAATGATTTGATCTTGAATCGTCAAAGTTGACCTATATTTTACTTTAAACAGATGGTCTCCTTGGGTTAATGTTAGTGCACTTAAATCTTTAAAATTAGAAGGTGGTTCTGCAATCACACTATTATCATTTCCTGATAAAAGTTGCCACGTCATATCGCTTAATGCATCCCAAGAGAGTGTACTAGTTTCAGAGTTATAAATTGGGATTATTCCTCCAACTATAAAGACTTGATTACTCCTAAATATTGGATTAGGATTTGAACTTATTGGGGTAACTTTAACTTGATAAAGTTTAGGAGAAGCAAAACTAGGAAGAATTAGGGTTCTTGGCATTGAAGCTAATTGGTTATTTGCAAGCACTGTATTATCAAGTTCAATCCGATAACCTGACGCGCCTAATGATTCAGACCAACTTATTGAATTGTTATTGGGAAAGTAAGTAATCGTAACATCACTTGTCTTGGTTAATGGTATCATTCGAGAATTAGGATACTGAATTGTCACTCCAGGTTTATTAACTCTAACAACAAGTGAATTAGTTCCAAATGGAATTCTAGTATCAAATAAATCAATAAAATTAGTGGTAAGTCCACTAATGAAAACTTGATTTAAATTACTTCCATTAATGATGTCAAAGGTAATTCCTGGACCAGAACTTGATAGACTACTCCAATTCAAAGTATTATTTAAAATAATAGGATTTATTCCATTAACAAAAGTAATTACTTCGTAATTAGAACGAATTGTGTTCAAATTATTTGATTTTGCCCTTATCGACCGCGTATATACACCTGGGGAAAAAGAAGTTGTATTAAAAAAATTATCTTCTGTTAGTTCATAAGGTGCGGAGTTAATATCATTGGCAATTTCATATTGAATACTTTCACCTGTTCTAGAGAGCTGGTTAAAAATAATTCTTTGAGTTTCATAGTCAAAACTCACTTCTAAGCGAGGCAATTTAAAAAGAGAATAAATAATACTTTCTGATAAAACCTTGTTTGACTCTTCTGTGGGTATAGCTTTAATTTGTAAAGTAAAATTCCCTACTGGAAGTAGATTATAAGAATATCTGTTGTTAGAAACTTCAACTATTTGTGTTTCTGAAAGTGAGTTGGTAATGTGAACCTCATAATTTTCTGCATCACTAATAGTAGTCCATTGCAAGTCATCTTCGTCCTCTAAATTAATTACTGGTACTCTTAATGTAGTGTTAAAGAAAAGATCTCTATAAAGATCGCTTATAAAATTGCCTGCTGGACTTAAAACCATTACTCCTATAATCGTAGTAAAAAGACCTCCTGGTATTGCAAATTTCCCTATTCTTTTAAAACCATCACTCATACTAGGTACCCCACGTTAATTTATTGAAAACTATTTTTTAATTAGATAGTAACATTATACATATTATCATTAGAGAAAACTTTACCTGAAAATATTGTTTCATCTCGAACATAAAATTTAAAATATAAAGTTCTAATGCTTGATTTGTCTTTAAAAATATAACTATCCACCATAGTTCCAGCAAAAAGTTTAAGTTTGAATGTAAATCTTATGTTCTTATCTACTCCAATATTTTCGATCAAATATTGCGTAATAGACCGATTATTAAGGGGGAAGTTTTTTTGGTTTGATAATAAAAAAACCACTTTTTTCTTTACTTTAATTGGCTTTTTAAACATTGCATCAATAAAAAAAGTTGCTTCTATAGATTCGCCACCTAATAATTCTTTAGTAATTGGAGTTACTTCAATAAGAGACATTGAAATACGATAGTCAGGGTGATCAATTTCAAGATGTTTTAAAACCTCTGTTGGCATTGAAAGTAATGGTTTCGGAGTTTCCTTAATCTCTTCAACTGCTGACAAAGAATTTTCTTTGGTGTCAAGAACGTCCTGCAATGTATTTTCTGCTAACTTAATTTGATGAATTAACTTAATTAAGGCAAGGGTGTCTTTATTATTTGAAAACTTCTTTGTAAGTTGATTAACCGTTTTATCAAGGTCAGGTGAAGAAAACAGATCATGAATGATATTCTGCTCAGTTATAATCTCAACAACAATTTTTCTATCAATTCCTTTATAAGGTAAAATAATCGGAAATGATTTGATTGCAGCAATTAAATGATTAGTATTTCTCATATTAGTAAGAGGTGAATGGTTGTTCACTCGTTCATACATAATTTTTTCTAAGGCATTCTTTAGATTCATACTAAATTTTACTTTGTAAGTTTTATTATTTCGGAATTAGGGTAACCCCTGGTTGTTGTTTGACCATTTTCATCAAGTTCAATTTCAACATAATTGCCATCATCAATAATCGACGGGGAGTAGAAATCACTTAAAAAATTTAGTTTTTGATTTGAAGATCCACGCATAAACAAACTAGTATCTCTAAGTTCTCTTTTATACCTTCCTGAGATGATAATGTCAATGTAACTTTTTATAAAATTCCAATCAATTTCAGAAATTTCTTCATCTTCAAATCCGGTATACATAATGATAGATTTGTCTTTGTGTCTTTTCTTAAATTCTTGTATAAACTCAAACATACCTTGTTTCTGCAGAAGAGGTTCTCCACCAAGAATCGTTACCCCTTCAAGTGAAACATCCTCTTCAAACAAAGTGACAATCTGATTTGATGTCATTAATGTTTTAGTATCAAAACTATGTAAAGCTGTATTCCAGCAGCCCGGACATTTAAGATTGCATCCTTGAACCCATATAACCATGCGTTTGCCAGGCCCATAAATAAAACTGTTTCTATCAATTGAAGCAATATTAAGCATTAATATTCTCTCTTTACAAGTACGAGTTTGGTTAATTTGCCTACTTTTTCTTCTTTGACTTGATATCCCATAGCTTTCGCCTTAACTGTAATCTCTTGTTTCTTTTGCTCAATATAAAGCCTTTTTTGACGTTCTATTTCTTGTAATTTAATTTGTTCTTCTTTTTTTCTCTCATCCTCTTTTTTTTGTTCAATTTCTCTAACAATTTCAAGATAGTATTGATTAATCTCTTTAGTAATTTCAAACGATTGACTCTCACTCAATGCTGAATAATAGGTATAAGCTCCTTTACCAAATAAAAAATAACCAAGATTTTCTAATGTTCCTTTTCTAAATAGTAAAACATCTTCTTTTTGAATACCGTTACTTTCAATAATTTTAAATTTATTGCATCGATTAATTGCTTCTACAAGGAGCGATTTATTTAAGAAAGGAAACCTTCCACGTATTACGGCGCTCATAGTTTTTTGCCTTTCAATGTTTGAGTGTTTTGAACTAGAGATTTTGGCTTTTTATAATAATCGGAATTATGATTCACAACCTTGAAATCATCAATATCCTTAAATAACTGCTCTAACTCTTCAATACATAATTTTCCTTCAATACCAAAGGTTTCGGAATTAATTTGCCCATTTTCATCAAACAATATTTCAATTTTCTTAGTTTTCATTTTTTATCTTCTTTATCATTATTAATAAAGGGATTACTATATTCTTGCTTTAAACGAGGCGCATTTGGATCAATAACAATTGGTTCCTCTTTAATGACTTTACTTGCCATTCGTGCTCTAACTTTAGCCCACCTTCTCAAACTATCAATATTCTCAGCCATTGTCTTAGAAATTGGATAAACAGATGGAATACTTCCAAGAAAGTCATTAGTAGTTGGTTCGCGATTTTCATTAAATGATTTAAACATACCTTCATTGACAATTTCTTCAATCTCGGCACCTGTATATCCCATTGTTGATTCTGCTAATGAATTAAGATTAAAACTTTCTGGTTTTCTACCTTTTTTATTGATATGAATTTCAAAAATATTGACTCTTTCTTCTTTACTTGGTAAATCAACAAAAAAGATTTCATCAAATCTTCCTTTTCTAAGCATTTCGGGAGGTAGTAAACTAATATCGTTAGCAGTAGCAACTACAAAAACGGGTTCTTGTTTTTCTTGTAACCATGTTAAAAATGTCCCAAAAACTCGTGAAGCAGTACCACCATCACTTCTACCAGAACCTTGAACACCAGATAGTCCTTTTTCAATTTCATCTATCCAAAGAACGCATGGTGCAATCGCTTTTGCAACTTCCAGCGCGTCCCGTATATTCTTTTCTGATTCTCCTACTATTCCGCCAAAAACTTTTCCTAAATCAAAACGAAGTAGTGGAAAATTCCAAGTCTTAGCAATTACCTTAGCAGTAAGTGACTTCCCAGTTCCTGGAACCCCGAGCAAAAGTAATCCTTTAGGAATACTAATTCCATAGTCATTTGCCTCTACTGTAAATGCTTTTGAACGAAGATTAACCCAAGACTTTAAAACTTCTAAACCACCAATTGAATTTAAAGATTCTTTGGGATGGAAATACTCAAGTAAACCATTTTTTTTAATAATGTTTTCTTTTTCTGAAATAATAATCGGAATTTCGCTCTCTGTCAGAGAAGAATTTGTATAGATTGCTTTCCTAAATGCTAACTCAGCCTCCATAACAGTTAATCCTAAAGCGGAACTGAGCAATTTATCAGAGATTTGAGTATTAGTGACTTTGGTGTCTCTGACAACAAAATTCGCAATAACCTTAAGATCACTTTTGTCAGGGAGCTTGATTTCCAACAACGCCATCTCTTTTGATAGTTCAGGAGGAATTAACTTTATATGCTGTAACAAAATAATAGCCTTAAGGGATTTCATACGGGCAAGTTCTTTTAATCGTCTAACGACCTCAAAATTTGAATCAGTAATGTACGGGTGGAAGTCTTCAAGTATCAAAATTAATTTTTCATTTTCTTCAAAAAATTCCAAAACTTGTATTGGGTCTTTTAAATCTGCTTTTTCTATAATGAGTTTGTTTTGAGTCTTATCCCATTTTTTCAAACCCTTAACAGAGCTCCATGTGAACCAGTCAAGGTTTTCACTTTTAGCAACTTTATTGATAATACTGTGTACTCTTATCCACTCATAAGAAACTACTTGAATAATGTTTGCACCTGATTTAATTAACAGATCAATATGATTTTCATAATAAGACATCGATTAATTCCCCCATTTTTATAATTTTAACTTATTTTATGAAAAGATACACAAGGATAATTATGAAACTAAACGTTTTTCACGTTTAAAACTAAATTTAAAAGAAGGGTTATGGTCAAAGTCTTTAATTAATATTTTTATAGTATCTTCAAAACTCTTTTGAAGAGTTGATAAGGTTGACCTAAGATCATCTTCTCTAATTTAATATAATTAGGCGAAAGTGAGTAAAATCCAAAAGTTGGATGTTTCTGCTCTTGAATAAGTGACATCGCAACATTTGACATAAAGGCATCTTTTAGCAATGAGTCAAGCTCTTTATTCTCCGGAGGTTTATAGGAAGATAAATCTATTCTTTTATCTATATTTTCAAGTGACTGTTCTAAAAGCATTAGTCCCAATCTTGCAATATGATACATTTTTTCTTCTTCCTTGTTTGTGCGATATCTCTCAATAATATGAGGAAAGGAGATGACAAGATTATCTAGACTAAAATAATATATAAGATCCATCGAGTTTCTGTTATCTGATCGAAAAATAATAACCTGGTAAGGTTTATAGTGTTTTTCCCAGTAAACTAAACTTGTAATCAAAGCGTTATTTTTAGAAATCCAATGTATCATTGTTTACTTCTCCTAGTTTAATTATATAGTTTTGAAAAGATTAGAGTTTTATAAATATTCCAATAAAAAATTAAAAAATACGAAACTAAATTTTTAAAGGTATATTTTGAAAAAGTTTGATTTAAATACCCGCACTGGAGATCTCTAGAGGAGCTTTATGAAATCAAGGGTATGTACGATGAAGTTGCTTTAAATTATCAAACATCCATTTTTTAAATTTTAAGATTATATTCTTAATAGGGGACACTATTTTATTCAAAAGGGACAAACAAGCCTATGTCTTTTTGATATAGCAAAAAATGGATAAAGAATTGGCAAAATAAATAGAATAATTTCAGTTTTTTAAAAATCGTTGGCGACTGAATCAATCAAATCTTTAACAAACAAGATAATTAACTATCTAGTACCAAACACACGGATTATTCATC
>JACCDP010106605.1_pt1 | contig 12566 bp, 10 predicted proteins | sample 7445841 | NCBI WGS metagenome assembly JACCDP01 (sample SAMN15323441, study PRJNA562643) | freshwater metagenome | isolation source: river surface water | place: USA:Blue River Watershed | collected 2017-08-17
ACACGGCTCATTAGGAAATCTGACCCCTTATGAGTTTAAATCTAAGGTCAGGAAACCGGGCCAGCAATGACGAGATTCTAGTTTTAAATCCTTTAGTTTTTGGGGGGACGTCACTAGGGGATGATTACCTCTTAATCTAGGGGGAGACTACATCTCCAGCCATGGCTCTAAACACATTGCATCCAACCAACAGTTCATCAAATGTTCCTTGCGCGGCAACACCACCCTGCTCCAATAAAAATATCCGGTCACATGTTCGTACAGTGGAAAGCCTGTGCGCAATCAGGATGATGGTTTTGCGATGGACGAGGTTACGCACCGCATCCATGACGCACTGCTCCGTCAGGTTGTCCAATGCGCTAGTGGCCTCATCTAGAATCAGTACAGTTGGATCATGGTAAAGCGCGCGGGCAATGCCGATGCGCTGCCGCTGGCCACCGGAAAGCCGCACACCTCGTTCGCCGACATGAGTGTCATAAGCATAGGGAGTATGTCCAATGATGAACTCGTGTACATTGGCAATACGTGCAGCACGCTCAACTGCTTCGTTATTGATTTCATTAGCCGGAATGCCAAAGGCAATGTTGGCCCTGATGGTGTCGTCGGTTAGATATATATGTTGGGATACATATCCAATCGTACGCTGCCAAGAGTGAATGTTGTCTTCGTTAATATGCCTCCCATCAACGATCAGGCTTCCGGTCTGGGGGCGCAATAGCCCAAGAATCACATCGACAGTCGTTGTCTTCCCAGAGCCGGTCGCCCCCACAATCCCTACTGTTGTAAATGCTTGGATATCAAGAGTCATCTTCTTCAATGCGACATGATCCATGCCCGGATATGAATACGTAACTTGGTCAAGTCTCAAATTCTGGGTCAATCCCAATGGCACAACGCTGCCCTTCAAGCTGCGCTCCAAAGGAAGGCTATTCATATCTCGATACAAATTATCAAGAACAGCATCGGCGACACGTATGGTCGACACATGGGCATAGACTTGCTGCATCGCAGGCATCAGACGGTAGCCCGCTAACGTGTACAGCGCAATCATTGGCAACGCCTTGTTTGCTCCTGCAGCATCCGCCATAAAATACAATGACATGGTCAACAACCCGCCAAAAACAATAAGTTCCAAAACGTATCGCGGCAGTTGACTCGCCATCGATGAAGCAGCCGACATTTCGGCATAACATTTTGCTGGACGCTCGTAGCTTGCAAGCATCGCCGATTCCAAACCAGCCACCTTGACATCTTTCACGCCACCAAATGTTTCTTGTACAACTCGGTACCGCTTCTGGTTAGCCTCCAGACGATCAACGCCAATACGGGCCAGATATTGACGCATCGTCATATAGATGCCGACGTAAGCCCCCCCCAAGCCAACTGCGGTAACTATCGCCAAAAATGGGTCAACGATGATGAGCAACACCAATATCGATAAAACAACAGCGCCTTTAGCTATAAGCTGAAGCATAGGAATTAGTGCGCCATTGATTACCTGGGCAACCTCGGTCAGCACAGTCTTGCCGATATCCGCACTATGCTGGTTGAGGAACCACTCGTATGGCTGGCGCAAATATCCAGCCACCATGCGGCAACTCAGGGAATAGTTACTCATCTGCGTGAAGCGAAGCAGTACATATGTCGTAAGGGCCTGGAAAGAAATCGAGATCAGAAGCATCACAAAAACCAATACGCCCAAAAAAAACATAAAGTCAGCAGAATTATGAAAGGCAAGAAAACGATAGGTTTTCAGCAAGTATGGATTTGTCTCGATCACTCCCGGGTTCGCTAGCACGCTCACAAAGGGAACAATCGAAGCAACACCTGCCGTTTCCAGTAGCGCCATGACCAAGATCATCGCAAAGAGCAAGTAGCCTTGACGTTGCTCCTTTGCGGAAAGAAGACTCCACGCTTTATCGAATGCCAATGGCACCTGCCACCCTCATGTTCCGGATCGTCCCTCAGAAATGCACATGTGACACTCTTACAAACGCCAAGAGCGATAACCAACCAGTTCGGGCAAGCACGACTTGACGTCGACTACGACACCACCGAGGCGCAGTGAACCCAGCAGGATGGATGATGGTTTATCTCTGAATTCCGCATGAGCCACCGCAACCATGATTGCATCGACATTATCCGGAAGCGACTGCCATTGCGTCAAAGTAACACCGTACTCATGCTTTGCTTCACCAGGGTCGGCGATTGGATCATGGATAGTCACCTCACACCCGAAGTCCTCTAACTCTCTAATCACGTCAATAACCTTACTGTTGCGAAGGTCCGGGCAGTCTTCCTTGAAAGTAAGGCCAAACATGATTACCTTTGCGCCCTTGATGTTGCTCCCAGCCTGAATCATGAGTTTGACAGTTTTTTCGGCGATGAACTTACCCATGTTATCGTTAATACGGCGTCCAGCGAGGATGACTTGCGGGTGGTAGCCCAACATTTCGGCCTTATAGGTAAGGTAGTAGGGGTCGACCCCGATGCAATGCCCGCCGACCAGACCTGGCTTGAACTTGAGGAAGTTCCACTTGGTTCCGGCCGCCGCCAAGACTTCGCTGGTGTCGATGCCCATCTTGCCGAAAATAATGGCCAGTTCGTTCATCAGAGCGATGTTGAGATCCCTCTGGGTGTTTTCAATAACCTTGGCAGCTTCAGCCACCCTGATGGAGCTAGCCCGATGAACGCCTGCCGTTACAACAGACTCGTAGAGCGTTGCGACTCGCTCAAGGGTCTCCGAGGTATCACCGGATACCACCTTGAGGATTTTAGTGAGCGTGTGCTCTTTGTCTCCCGGGTTGATACGTTCCGGGCTGTAGCCAACATGAAAATCTTGCTGCCATTTCATGCCGGAATGTTGTTCCAGCACGGGAATGCAGATCTCCTCGGTGGCCCCGGGGTACACCGTGGACTCATAGACAACGATGGACCCCTTTTTCATGTGCCTGCCTACTGTCGTGCTGGAGGAAACCAGCGGACTGAAATCGGGCTGGTGGGCTTCATCAACGGGGGTGGGCACCGCGACGACGATAAAGTCGGCACTAGCGAGACGACCCGGATCTGTCGAACATTCGAGCAGCGTGGCGGCCTTGAGGTCTTCACTGGCAACCTCGCCCGTCGGGTCGTGATGTTTGCAGTAAGCAGCAATTTTTTCCTCGGACAGGTCGTAGCCAATGGTGCGGAATTTCTTGCCAAATTCGACGGCCAAGGGAAGGCCGACATAGCCAAGGCCAACGACAGCGATCATGGCTTCCTTAGGCAGTCCCATATCTCATTCCTTGAAGTACCAGGCCACGAAGCGGTTGATACCATCTTCGACGGTGGTGGCGGGTTTGTAGTGAAATTGCTCGACTAGGTCTTCGACGTTGGCGTAGGTGTCGGGCACATTGACGTCTCCCCAAAAAACTTGGGGTATTCAAAATTAGAGTAACGTCGTTTATGCCCAATTTACCAAAAAGGGAAAACGATGAAGCGCTCGAAATTTACCGAAGAGCAAGTGACTTATGTGCTCCGTCAAGCGGAAGCCGGAACGGCTGTTGAAGACATATGCCGCAGCATGGGTATTTCACAGGCCACCTTTTATATCTGGAAGAAGAAATTCGGTGAACTTGGTGCTAGTGAAGTCCGAAGGCTACGCCAGCTAGAGGAAGAAAATCTTAGGCTTAAAAAGCTAGTTGCTGACTTGACCTTGGACAAGAGCATTTTGCAGGAGGTCATTAAAAAAAGATCTGAAACCTTCGCATCGCCGTGCATTGGCACAATGGATTCGGCAGACGTATGGTGTGGCAATCGAACATGCATGCAAGTTAGCCAAGCTATCTGAAACAGCATGGTATTACGTTACCAGTAAGGATCAGCAAGAGAGCTTGCGTATGCGTATCCGGGAGATTGCAAATGATCGTCCTCGTTTTGGCTATACAAGGATCCATGCCATGCTGCGACGCGAGGGTTGCGGTGTCAATCTCAAGCGAGTACACCGGCTCTACCGCCTAGAGGGCTTGCAGGTAAGGATGAGGCGCAGGCGCAAGAAGCGATTAAGTCTGCATCGCGGCATGCCTCCCCCTGCGAGCGGGCCGAATGAGCGCTGGAGTATGGATTTTGTCCATGATCAGCTGATAAGTGGGCAAGCATTTCGGGTACTAACGGTAATCGATAACTGGAGTCGCGAGAGTGTGTTGCTAGAGGTCGGTTTTAGGCTCACCGGCCAGAGCGTTGCGGATGCATTGAACCGGGTGGCTAAAACACATAAACTGCCAGCAACAATTACTGTAGATCATGGCTCGGAATTCACCTCGCTTATTTTGGACGAATGGGCTCATAACAATCAAGTAGCCATGAGCTTTACTCGACCTGGAAAGCCAACTGACAATGGGCTTTGCGAGTCATTTAACGGCAGGCTCAGGGATGAGTGTTTGAATGTAAATGAGTTCAAAACGCTTGAAGACGCGCAGCGGATAATCGAAGCATGGAGATGCGATTACGATGAATACCGGCCACACGGCTCATTAGGAAATCTGACCCCTTATGAGTTTAAATCTAAGGTCAGGAAACCGGGCCAGCAATGACGAGATTCTAGTTTTAAATCCTTTAGTTTTTGGGGGGCGCCAATATCGAGAAAATTCTACTTCCGAGTCCCCTTAACCTACGGGAGGATTACCCGTCGATTCAAGGGAAGTTTGGCACTTTAGACACGCTACCGCCCCGCCGTTTTACGATCAGCAAGCGCGACCAGGATGATTGTTTGGAGGTCCACAGCAAAAAGTTGTTCAACGGCCGAGGTTATTGTGCCACAGGCCCACAGGGTTTGTGGCCTCTCAAAACCAATACCCTGGGATTTCTTCGCTGGCCTCAGGCCGGCTTGCGCAAGCTGGCAGGAGCAACATGCAGTTGCACCGGCTTGGAGATCAACTCGATCAGCACCATAACGCGCCCTTCTCCATCGGCCATCTGACACATCGCTTCCAGCCCCGCAAATGCCCCGTCGACGATTATTACCCGTTCACCTGTGGCAAACAGCCCCTGCGGCTGTGTCTGATGGGCATTTCTGTGAATGCAGCAGATGCACGGTAATCCCCCGCTTTTTTAACGGGGGCGCAATCAAGGGCTAAGTGTAACACCGATAATTTTGGTTCTAAGATCGGGAGATTGCAATGACCCCTTGAATGCGCCCCCGTTAAAAAAGTGGGGGGGTTAACACGTTGAATAAACTTAGTGGAAGACCGAACACTGATCGATCAGTCTGCTCGCGAGTGAAGAATAAGTGTGGCCCGTATGAACGATGCGATAACCAGACTTAGCAATCTGTTCCCTTAACTCCGGGTTTGCAAGCAAGTGAGTGACTTTCACCCCTAAATCATCGAGTGAATTGAACACAACCAGATCTCGTCCAGGTTGAAAGTGAGAATCGATCTCAGGTGCTAGATCGCTTAGCAGCAAAGTTTCTGTGGCCAGAACTTCAAAGAACCGCAGGTTGAGCCCAGAACTCATTGGGGCTCTCGAGGCGTTCAGGACGATATTCGCTTGGCTGTAAAGATCATTTACGGCGCTTTCACTCAAGTACTCCCCACCATAGGCACCCATAAGGACAGATTTTGAGATGGTAGACCTAGATGCCCACCTAGGCCCAAATAGTCTTATGTTTGTTGTTAGTGCAAAGACTTTTTTTAGAACTTCGTCTCGCCAAGGGCTCCAGGTTCCAACAAAAACAAGGTCATAGATCTTTTCATTTCTTTGTGGAAAAAAAACTTTTGGGTTAAATGCGTGCTGCATGTACCCAGCTCGTACACCACGAGAAGCCAGGATCTCTACAGTTTTCTTTGAATAACTAAAATAGTCATCAAAACCTTGAGAAATTTTTAAAATTTCATCCTCTCGATCGCTGGGCTCAATCCACCAACCAATGAAGTGAATATTTAGTTTCCTGAACTTCAGTATCGAAAATACTGGCTTACCCTGAATCACGATCACGACAGCCGGATCAAACCTCAACAATACTCTCTCAAATCGTCGCTGATACCACTGCTCCTGACTGTAGCGGCCTGCTGTAAAGACAGAAAAGTCTCTCGCTCGAAACAACAAATTTCTGAATAAGCCATTTAAACGTTTAAGAAAAATACGGTCAACCCAGTGCCTCTTGTTGTCAAGCAGAAATGTCTCTACCTCGTAATCTTTTTCTCTAAATGCGCAAGCAAGATTTTCGGCGATAGATGGAGAAGCATAACCAGAAATTAAAATTCGCATAGATTCGACTATAGCTACCTCTAACGCTCCTAGGTTTTATAGATGTCGGTATTCGATGCCAAAAAAACCCCTAGAAATAGCCAGATAAAATGTCCCTCATGAAACGTCGTAAAGTGCGAGCTAAATAAACTCGTGAAACACCAAATAATTGGAGCTGTAACTGCAACACCCCGCAAAAATTGTTGCTTTAGTCCGGTATTGATCACAGCTACAAGAAATGCAACAAATCCGATCAATCCGAGTGTACCCAACTCAACAACAATCTTAAGATACTGATTATGAGGGTCGCCTAGACCCTGCCAATTCTTAACATTCACAGGCTTCCAATGACGATCGTAAACTCTAGCAAAACTAGCTAATCCTGCCCCAGTAAACACGTAATTCGGCAAGATCTCAATCGTTTTAACCCACATGTCATAACGATCACCCATTCTCGTGGATAGCTGCTGTGGCTCTGCATTAGTTTCTGGCTGACTATGCTTCTCTCGGAACTGCATTACTTGTATTTCATCAATGCCCGATACAACTGCGGTCCGTGCCAAATGAGACGAGAGAAGGAGTACTACGCCGAAGGCCACTGCGACTTTGACAATAATTAGCTTACTTAAAAGGTTAGCCGGTATGCGCAAGACCATTAGACACACCGGTATACCCACTAACCACGCCAGGTAGCCGCTCCTCCCACTAGTTGAGAAAAATACAGATACTGTGAGCAACCCTACTGCTACTGTTAAGGCTAGTTTTACTTTAAATGTAGTACTTACAAAATAGAACTCGATACAAAAAAGCACCGCAACCGTAAAGAACATTCCCTGTATAGCATAGTTCTTAGCAACAACTGGATCCAACCCCAAGTAAGCGTTGACATTTGCCCAGACAGCGAACAAGACTGAAACCGTCAAGAATCCTAAAGCGAGGTATCGTTTCGCAGAGTCTTCACCCATAAAAATTGCGGCGCCAAGGGGTAGGAGTAGTATCTTGCGCCAACCCCACATTTCGCTCAAGTCTGAGTTGCCTCGCAACATGCCATTAGCAGCCCCAAGGATTAGCACCAAAAGGAAAAACCCGTAATATTTTGCCAGTGGGCTTGAAATAAAGTCCCAAACGCGCCCACGTAACAGTTTACTTGTTGCCACAAGCAAAAAGGCCACCATCTCAAACAGATTCGACAACGCCGGCGAAAAATAGAGTGAAACAAAAACCAAGCCAACTAGTACCTGGCAAACACCGAGTCTAGTCCACTCAAGGTTTTTAGTTAAACTCAAACCCGCCATAGGGGCCCAAACTGCCTGCTTCGGCTGTCAATCCGCAATAAGCGCCGCAGGCGCACCCATATGACTCGATTCTTAACTTTACGGAATATGTATCGAATTCGATTAAAGAAAGTAGAGTGTTTTTTTCTAAATGAATCTAGTTTTGATTCGAATAAGCCATATACACTGCCTTGCTCAACCAAATAGGCGGCGGTCCAGTATTGAGAATTGCCGACATTTTTATCGATCTCTACGATAAGATGGTCGGCTGGCTGAGCAATTTTATTCGCATCAAGCCAACGCAGCCTCCTGCTGCACGCAGAAAAGTCTGTAATGTAGGCGTCCGCTGTACGAATAGGTCGTTTAAACACAGGCGAACCAAATAAAAGCTCTCGAATCGATACCCGCGTGTCTGCCCCCCCCAAAAAAAGCAGATAGTTATCTTTAACGTGAAGCTGGGTTAAATAGAAATTCAACTTTGCCATAAAGTTAGGCTTCAAGACTGCGTCGTCCTCAAGAATCAAGACTCGGGAATACCCATGTTCGACGCAGTTTTTCCAAGCCTTAATGTGTTTTAAGGTAATCGACTGATGGGCCGGAGTAAGTGAATAATTGCCAACAAACCGATTGAGCTCCTGCAAGCTAATATCCCCAACATCGTGATCGAAAATAAACTCAAACGGAATGCGTTGCCCTCCCAGCTGCGTCTTGATGTGTCGGATACGATCCGCAAAGCTTTTTACACTTAACACATAAACTTTATCCACCAGAGGATAGACCTCTTGAACGGAAGTTAATTTTTTTGTTTCTCCCCTTTCCCAAAGAAACCCCCCATCAAAACGTTGCCCGTGAACAGACCTTGAATATCTGGATATTTCGATTCTTTCGGACTCTTTAATCAACGCTTCAAGTTGGTACTTTCGAAACTTCCTGAGTACGAACGACTCATGTATGAGGTATTTATTTCTACCCGAACCGAGGCGATCAGTCTCCGCTAATCCACGTTCACGCTTCATTATTGACTGTGTGATGGACCCAAAATGGTGAATCCATACACTGCCCGTTGTTCCCATTCTTGTTTTATTTTTACGAAGTTCATTAAAAAATAATGTATCCTCAAAGCCAACAAGCTTTGGAGCTGGGAAAAAAAACCCACTCTCATTAAAAACAGACCTATGAACCGCTAAACACACTAGATGGGCGTAGTCGATCCTTAAATACGAATGCATTTCTTTGGCCCAAAAATCAGCACTGGCTTGAAAATCATAATCAAGAGGTCCTTCGACCATTGCTGGTGAAAGCGCCTTGACTTCGCCAACTTGCGCCGCTTCAATTAACGGACTGATAAAAGATGATGGCACGATCAAGTCATTATTCATAACAACAGTCCACTCAGCCTGCAATAGCAATATCCCCTGATTCCACGCAACTCCACAACCCATATTTTTTGAATTAAAAATTACCCGAATATCTGGATATTGTTTTAGGAATTCCACTGTTCCGTCTGTCGAGTCGTTATCCACGACGACGACTCGGGTCATATCAACATCGCTCGCCCGGAGAGATTCCAAGCAAAGCTTTGTAAACGCCAAGCCGTTATAACAGGCAAACGTAATGGCGTAATCTGAAGGCGCAACGTTAGACATTTGAGTTGGAAATTAATCTTATATTCTTATGCTAGCATCTAAAACAAATGAAAGTTTTTGACGCTTTTTGCTATTTTAATGAGGACCTAATCCTTCGTTTGCGGCTGCAAACACTTTGGGATTATGTTGATTATTTTATCATTGTAGAGGCAACCTACACTCAGACCGGCATGCCTAAGCCACTAAATTTCGACCGAACGAAGTTTGCGGCCTTTGAGTCTAAGATAATTTACCTTGTAACCGAGAATCCACCCGGGGGAACAGTAGACCCATGGCGAAATGAAAATGCCCAGAGAAATGCGATTGCCCATGGATTAGAAAGCGCAGAGGATGATGATTGGCTCATAGTTTCCGATGTTGACGAAATACCAAACCCCAACTTCATTGAGCTCTACAATCCAAAATATTTACGAGGTGACTTTCAACAGCGCTACTACAGCTATTTCTTTAATAATCTATTAATCGCCCCTGCCAGAGATAAAGTTTGGCTGGGCTCAAAGATCACAACGATGGGTCATTTTCGTCAGTTTTTCAAAGGTTGCGCAAACAGCGTTCGATCATGGAAATCAAGTGGGTTGCTGCGACTCTTTAAGCGATCATACTTTCGACACTTGAGGGTTCAAACAATAGAAAACGGAGGCTGGCACTTTACTTGGGTACTCTCTGCAGACGGTATTCGGCAGAAAATGTCCGTAATGGCCCATCAGGAAAACAATCGGTCTGAATTCCACGATTCGCATTACATCGAGGAAACAATCAACACTGGTAGAGACATCGTACGAACGGATCGAAGATATCAGTTAGTCCCGCTTGATGACTCGTTTCCATACCCCCTGATTGCTGATAAGTCACCATTTTCAGATTATATCCGCCCCTGTTAGGCGAGCACTGCGGGTATCATCCAGTTCAGCTGAATGCAACGTGATACCAAATGCGGAAACTATTAAATTACCTTACCAAACCAATCGGGCTAGAGCTCATCAAGCCTCTTGCTGTCAAGAGTAGGGTACGCCATCAATTCCTTACTTATGCGTACTCTCAAGAGGATCAAGCTCCGAATCAGGCGCTTTTATCGCTTGCCCTAGCGGCGATTGAGCGTGCCTTCGAAGAAAAGATTGACACATCAGGGTGTAACCCTCAAGCACCTGATTTTCAACATTTTAATCAGTACCCAGGTGAGCACTACCGACTATTAAAAGCTCTATCTTCTTGCTTAGCTCCGAAGACTGTTGTTGAAATCGGCACGTATACAGGGATGGGGACAACATCCATTTATCAGGGCTTATCGGAGCAGTCTGAGATTGTTACGTTTGATATCATAAAATGGGACTCATTCGAGACACACCTAAGTTCGGATGTATTTAACTCGCGACGAATCACTCAGCGCCTTAGCGACTTGTCGATAGAAGAGAACTTCGTTCAATTTAAATCCTTGCTAGGCAAGACCGAGCTTATCTTCTGCGATGGTCCCAAGAACGGCAGGTTTGAGGCAGCATTTTTGCACTTGCTTAAGACTTTGCCAGCCGACGAGGGGCTCCGAATTCTTATGCTAGATGATATCCACTTCCCGAATATGATTGACCTTTGGAGATCAATCCGGTCACCAAAATTAGATATCACATCGTTTGGTCACTTTAGCGGAACCGGACTTGTTGACTTATCAAAAGGCCTTGAGCTTTCACCTGATTGATGGTGTCTCGTTAGATTTTGGAAAACCTCCGGATGGTCTCTCAGAATTCTGTTAGCAACATAAACGGAACCCAAGATATTCAAATGAGTTTTGTCGCGAAACAATAAATCATTGTCTATCGCCATGCTGCAGTATTGGGCGCCGCATAAGTAACCCTCGAGGTCTACTAGGTCAAATTTAGTGTTTGCTGTGTGAAGCACTCGGATCAATGGGGTCGATTTGCTCAGTGATTCGAGAGCGCTTTTTTTGTCAACGTTACATTTCTCCTTGCCGTGGAAGGGCCACCGATCACTTTTGCATTTTTGAGGATTGAAGGGAAATGCAGGCAGACCATGGACAAGCACTACGCCCTGTGTGTGTTGATTCAGGTAGTCAATAGTTTTTGATAGCTCTTGGGCGCTAGCAGCCTGTGCGCCATAGTCTTTTAGCCGGCCTGCCCAATCGATCGACAAGATCACTTTCGAATTTTTACCTAATTCGCGAATGGCCTGAAAACTAGTTTCAAAACGGCCACTTGAGAGATATGGAAGACCGTCTTGAACATAATAGGCAATATTCTTCTCGGGAAGTGCCCGCGCAAAACCAATAAACAAGTGCTCAGCGTGACTATCCCCGAGTAAGATCAAGTCAGGGGGCATATTCGGCCGTGACTGAGCACAGCGCACATGAGACTCCCACCTTAAAGCCCCTGCCCTTAAGTAGGCTGGCTGACACGGGGGAAAATTCTCAGATATCTCACGGTGGAAATCTGCATGACCAAGGTCACCATTTAGGCCCGCGGAAATAGCATTATTTCGAATATTTACCCCTTCATACTGTTGGATTGCATAACCAGCGATTCCGACCAGAACCATTGCCGCCACAAAGCTTGCGGGGTATTTCCATCCACTTTTGTTTCGCAAGGGCCTCTCGACGTAAAGATAAGTTACCCACGCCAAGACGAGAGAAACTAAAACTATTCCAATACGGACAAGGGGAGGCGGAGTTTGGCTGAAAAATATGTAAGCAAACGATAATAGTGGCCAATGCCAGAGATACAAGGGATAACTTATTAATCCCAGACCAACCATCGTTTTCCGGGAGAGGAACATACGGTTTACGAATGCCATTGGAGATGCCGCGATAATGGCAAGAGCCCCAAATGCGGGGAAAAGTACGGCCCAGCCAGGAAATCCACTCGTCGGTCGTGCGATCGCGAGTCCGATAATGATCAGACTAGCCCCGACCAACCCAAACACATTCGCTAGATGGGCGCTTGGGGATCTGTAGTGACGAGAGCGTTCATAAAACGCAAATGCCCCACCGATAAATAACTCCCAAGCACGAGCATAGGGCATATAGAAAGCGGTTGTAGGCGCTTCGGCGGAGAGGAAAATATTGGCCAGAAACGAGAGCACGACAATGACAGAAATAAAATACAAAGCGACGCGAGGCCTTATCGCCAGTATTAGAATCATCAACGGCCAAATTAGGTAGAACTGCTCTTCAATAGACAAACTCCAGAGATGCAGTAGCGGCTTCGCCTCAGCGATTTCATCAAAATAATTTACTTCATTGAGCAGTAAGAAATTCGATGTAAACGTGACGCCATGCAAGATATGTTGACCAAGCAAGGCATACTCCGTTGCAAAAAGTCCCCTCCATCCAATGACGAGGCAAAATAAGAGAACCAGGAGTAAAGCCGGGAATAGTCGACGAATCCGACGGCGATAAAACTCTGTTAGGCGAAAG
>JACCDP010224668.1_pt1 | contig 12566 bp, 15 predicted proteins | sample 7445841 | NCBI WGS metagenome assembly JACCDP01 (sample SAMN15323441, study PRJNA562643) | freshwater metagenome | isolation source: river surface water | place: USA:Blue River Watershed | collected 2017-08-17
TACTTGCGGCAGTTGGTGAGAAAAAACCCCGCAAAAAGAAAGCGGAAACCATAGAGGAAGCCTAAACTATGTCATCAACGATGCTCCAACTTGTGCAACAGACCACTAGCGAGTTAAACCTTGCTATTCCCACTTATGTTGCAGGCAATACCAATCAGGATGTTCAGCAAGTTTTAGCCCTAATGAATCGTGTGGGCTACGATTTGGTCAAAGAATACGACTGGCAAGCTTTAGAGTTGGAGTATCGGTTTTACACCGATGCCGTAACTTTTGTAGGTGATACGGTAAGCGATAACAGTTATAACATTATTGTTACTGGTAACGCCACCGCCTTAAACAGCAACTATTCAATTCAAGGCACAGGCATTAACCAAGATACTTATGTGCAAAGCGTAACCTTTAATGGCACGACTTCTACGATTGTGATGAGCCAATTAGCGAGCGGCACATATACAGGTGTGACTTTTACTTTCTCGCAAACTAAATACGATTTGCCGCCTGACTTTGAAACCATTACGGACAATACCCATTGGGATAAAACAAAGCATTGGCAAATGTTAGGCCCTGAAGATGCCCAACAATGGCAATGGCTAAAGTCGGGTTATATCTCGACTGGCCCACGCATTAGATGGCGTATTTTGGGTCAGCAATTTCAAATTTGGCCACCTTACAACACCAAAGAATATTTAGGTTTTGAGTACCGTTCTAAGGGATGGGCTAGAAGCTCTACAGGCGCAGTTAAAAACAGCTTTACGGCTGATAACGACACCACCGTACTAGACGATACGGTCATGGTGCTTGGCACAAAACTGAAGTATTTCCAAATTAAGGGGTTTGATACTACTGCGTTGCAACAAGACTATATGCGTTATTTAAATGTAGCTAAAGCCAACGACAAAGGCTCTGCAACCCTTAGTTTTGCCCCATACCCAAGCAAAGTGCTTATTGGTTACGCTAATATTCCTGATACTGGTTACGGAACTTAAACATGGCAGTACCACAACAACGAAGGGCAGTTACCGCTTCTGTGCCAGCCCCGATTGGGGGTTGGAACGCTAGGGATTCGGTTGCTGAAATGAACCCATTAGATGCGGTTGTCTTAGATAACTTTTATCCGACCCCATCGCAAATTCAGTTACGAAAAGGCTATACCAAATATGCCACAGGCATTACTGGTCAGGTCGATACTTTAATGCAATATTCAGGCGGTTCGACAAGTGAATTGTTTGCTGCGGCTGGGGCTTCAATTTACGATGTAAGCTCAAGCGGTACTGCAAGCGCGGTTGTTACAGGCTTAAATAGTGACCGTTGGCAATATGTAAACGCATCAACTTCAGGTGGAAACTTTCTAACGGCTGTAAACGGTACAGACCCCGCCTTAATTTATGACGGTTCTGTATGGGTTGAATACGCAAATACTTCAACTGCCCAAACAATTAGCAACCTAACGAGTTCAGGAACGACTTGTAACCTAGTTACTAGCGTGGCGCATGGGTTACAAACTGGAAATCAGGTCACAATTACAGGCGCAAGTCCAGCCGAATACAATGGTACATTTGTAATTAATGTCATAAACGCCACAACTTTTGAATATGAAGCTTTAACTGCCCCAGCTTCAAGCCCTGCAAGCCCATTAGGGTCTTATACGGTTGCTAAATACATTACGGGCGTAGATTCTAGCGACTTAGTCCACATAAATTTGCACAAAGAACGCTTATATTTTGTAGAAAATGGCACTTTAGACTTTTGGTATCTGCCAGTTAATCAAATTAGCGGTACTGCGACTTCATTTAGCCTAGGAGCGGTAGCCCGAAACGGTGGCTATATCATGGCTATGGGTACTTGGACTTTAGATGCTGGCTACGGAGTTGACGATTACGCTGTTTTTATCACTAATAACGGTGAAGCCATTGTTTATAAGGGTTCTGACCCATCCGACCCTAACGATTGGGCCTTAATTGGGGTATGGCAACTGGGTCAAGTGTTTGCAAGACGCTGTTTTTTTAAGTTTGCAGGGGATTTATTGCTAATTACCCAAGACGGTATCGTGCCTTTAACTGGTGCATTGCAATCATCCCGCTTAGACCCCCGAATTAACATTACAGACAAGATTTATTTTGCTGTAAGTGAAGCCGCAGACGCATATTCCAATGAATTTGGCTGGCAAATCCACTATTACGCCAAGCAAAATATGCTTATTTTTAACATTCCTGTAATTGGCGGTCAGCAACAGTTTGTCATGCACAACATTACTAAGGCTTGGGCTAGTTTTTCAGGCATAAACGCCACTTGCTTTGAACTTTATGACGAAGATATGTATTTTGGCGGGAATGGCTTTGTAGGCAAGTTTTGGGATGGTTTATCTGACGATGACACCAACATTAAGGCAAGTTGCCAGCAGGCGTATAGCTATTTTGACGCTAGAGGGCAGTTAAAACGCTTCACAATGGTGCGCCCCATTCTCTTTACCGACAATGGTTTACCCACCATTTTATGCGGTATTAACACCGATTTTGACACCCAAAATAACATTGGGCAAATTAGCTTTAACCCAGCTTTTATCAATACAGGTATTTGGGATACAGGCATTTGGGATGAATCAAATTGGGGTGCTGGAAACACTATATCTAAGCAATGGCAAGGGGTAACGGGCATAGGCTATGCCGCAGGGATTATCCTAAATATTGCAACGCAAGATATTGATGTTCGTTGGGCTAGTACCGATTATGTTATGGAAAGGGGTGCGGTTCTGTAAATGCGCCAAGTTACTACTGAAAACCAACGCTATTTGGGGGAATGGTTGGTGCGTATTTTGAACTTTCCCCTACCTGAAACAACCCAATGTATAGGGCAGTTAAAAGATGGTAATTTGGTCGCTGTAGCGGGCTATACCAACTTTATGCCTAGGGCTTGTGAAATCCATATTGGTAGCGTTGGTGAACATTGGGCTAGTAAAGATTTTTTGTGGGCGGTGTTTGATTACCCCTTTAATAAACTTGGACTTAGCGTTATACTAGGGCAAATCTGTGCTGATAACACGGATGCCCTAAAGTTAAACCGACATTTGGGCTTTAAGGTTGTCGCTGAAATACCTGATGCCCACATGAGCGGGGATTTGGTGATTATGGCAATGCGTAAAGAGGAGTGTCGGTTTCTTAACATCCGATGCTCCTTAAACAGAGGAGAATAGTATGGGTGGTGGTGGATTTTTAGGATTAGGGCCTGCGCCAAGCGCACCTGCCGCCCCTGATTACAGGGGGGCTGCACAAGAAACCGCAGCAGGCAATTTAGATGCGGCTCGTGCCAATATTGCGGCTAACCGTGTAAATCAATACACACCGTATGGTTCGCTTGAATACACAATGTCAGGCGAGGATAAATATGGCAATCCAATGTGGACTGCTACACAAAGATTTAGTCCTGACCAACAAGCACTTTATGATTACGACATAGCTGCAAGTAAAGGTTTAGGTCAGCTATCGCAAACTGGTTTAGATTATGTGCGCCAAATGATGGCGAACCCATTTACCACCGCAGGTTTGCCACAACTACAATCAAGATTAAATCAACCTAATTTGCAAACTACCTTAGAAAACCAAGGTATGCAAGGTTGGGATAAAGCAAGCAATTTGCTGATGCAACGCCTTGAGCCACAAATGGAAAGGCAAAATCAAAAGTTAGAACAACAATTAGCCAACCAAGGCATTACAAGAGGTTCAGAAGCTTACACCCGTGCTAAACAAGACCTTGCAATGCAACAAAATGATTTGCTAAACCAAGCCCAATTAAGTGGCGCATCTTTGCAAAATCAATTCTTTGGTCAAGGTTTACAAGCTGGTCAATTTGGAAATACTGCACAGCAACAAATGTTGGCTAATCAGATTAACGCTGCTAACCTTGCTAATCAAGCCCGTCAACAAGGGTTTTCAGAGTTGGCATATCAGCGTAATGAACCACTTAATACCCTTAATGCGGTTCGTAGTGGCGCACAAGTTACTGGCCCATCGTTTGTTAATGCACCCCAGCAAGCGGTTACGCAAGGCCCTGATTATTTAAGTGCCACCATGGGTAACTATCAAAATCAGTTGGCTAACTTTAATGCCCAACAAGCCGCACAAGCTAACTTAAATTCAGGTTTATTTGGTTTGGGTGGGGCAGGCATTATGGCTTTAGGAATGTCAGACCCACGCACTAAAGAAAATATTAAGGCAATTGGCGTATTGGCTAACGGTCTTACCTTGTACAGCTTTGAATACAAAGACGAATTTAAAGACCATAGCCTTGCAGGTCATGGTGTTCATGTGGGTGTTATGGCTGACGAAGTCGAGCAAGTATTCCCATACGCAGTTCGTACATTAGACGATGGTTATAAAGTCGTAGATTATGGAGTGTTGCCATGAGTTTCTCAAGAAATATGGGTAATCAATACGGTCAAATGCAACAAATGATGCAAAGACAAATGCAAGACCAACAAAACATGATGTATGGTATGCCACCAACTTCTATGCCTATGCAAAATTTAACCCGTACACAAGATGTATCGGGGGTACAGCCTGTATTTCAAAACATGGGCAATCAAAATGCTATGCAACAACAAATGTTGCAAGGATTGTCAGGGCAAGCCCAAGCGGCAGGTCAAAGACCGCAAAGTGGAATGAATCCAATGATGCTCGCACAAATGTTGCGTGGCGGTCAAACAGGTTCTTATTTATCTTCAATTATTCCAATGATGCGCTATGGCGCAGGTAATGTTTATGGTGGGTTTGGTCAAGGTCAAGTACCAACGACAACTACTGGAATGGATTAATTATGGCTAATGGATTTTTACCTACAAACGCAGGAATTGGTGCAATCCCACCTGAGTTGTTTGCACAACAGCAACAATTAAATCGTCAACAACAAATGGCTAACCTGTTAATGCAACAGGGTATGAATCAGCCACAAGGTCAAATGGTAAGTGGGCGTTATGTTGCGCCTAGTTTTTTTCAATACGCTACACCTTTGGCTCAAATGTATGCAGGCACACGCTTAGCAGAAAAAGGCGATAAGGCTATGTTAGATTTGGCTGAAGCCTTACGCAAAGGTAAGGAAGAAGAAACACGGGCAATTATGGAGCAATTAAGACCCCGTGATGTGCAAACTGAAATGGCAGGGCCATACACAGGTAATGTGCCTATGCCTGTTGCTACACAGACTTTACCGCCTGACTTCCAAGCGGCTACTAATTTAGCCTTGCAATCTCGTTACGGTGCTGGTAAAGAACTGTTGCCAACTTTAATTAACCGTGCTTTGCCTGAACCAATTAAACCTACGACTGATATGCAAAACTATGAGTATGCAAAAACTCAAGGTTTTAAAGGTTCATTTAATGACTTCAAACAACAAATTACTCCTTACCAACAAGCACAACTAAAGCTTGACCGTGAAAAATTTGAATTTGAAAAGTCTAAAGAAGGCACTAAACCATTAACTGAATCACAGTCTAATGCTGTGGCTTTTGGAGCAAGGGCTTTAGAAGCTGACCGCTTGGCAACTAACCTTGAATCTAGAGGATTTACTAACATAGGAAAAACTAGAACAATCGCTGGTGGCATTGTTGGAACAGCACCTATTGTTGGAGAAAAATTAGAACAAGGAGTTAAATCAGCATTTAATGTGTTGCCTGAAATTGTTGGTGGCCCAAGCCCTGAACAGCAACAAGTTGACCAAGCTCGTAGAAATTTTATTACTGCTGTATTGCGTAAAGAATCAGGAGCAGTTATTTCTCCAAAAGAATATTCTGATGAAGAACGCAAGTATTTCCCACAGTTGGGCGATTCTGACGAAGTTATTAAACAAAAGCAAGATGCTCGTAAATTGGCTATTCAGGCGTTGCAAGCACAAGCTGGCCCACAAGGTTCAAAACAAATTCAAGAAATTGCTGGAAGTAAACCTGAATCTACACAAACACCAATTTATGCTGTAAATCCACAAACAAATCAGCGTATTCAATCAACTGATGGTGGCAAAACATGGAAACCAGTAGGGAATAGATAATGGCACTACCAAAAGGTTTTGTTCTTGAGCAACCAAATGTAGGTATGCAATTACCAGCAGGCTTTCAGCTTGAAGGTTCAAACATCATTAATACCGATGTGCCTACAGTTGTAAGCCAAACGCCACAACCTACTCCTACGCCACAACCAAGACGCACAATGATGGATAGGGTTAAGGCTTTATACGAAGTGCCATTAACTGCTGGTTCGGCTATGATTGCTGGCCCAATAAGTTCTGTAGCTGGCGCAGTAACAACGGCTACAAGCCCTGACTTTGGTACGCAACAAGGTATCCAACAAGGCCAAGATGTGGCTAATCGTGTGGCTCGCCAAATGACCTACACGCCTACAAGCCCTGTATCTCAAGATATTTTGCAAGGCGTAGGACAAATGGCAGAAGCCGCTAAATTGCCCCCCATTATTCCTACAACTGGAATGTTACCTAGCTATGCCCGCATGGTCGGTGCTGCACAACCACAAGTTTCTCAAGTGGCTCAAACCGCAAGACAAGCCGTGCCAACCATGCCTGATTTATTACGCAGACAACCGCAGCCAACTATGTCAGGTGTGGGTTCTGCCGCAACACCTGAAGCTGTAACTCGCACACAAATGGCTCAACAGTTGCGTGTGCCTGTGCCTTTAAGTAAAGGTCAAGCCGAGCGTGATTTAGGCCAACAACAGTTTGAGATTGAAACACCTAAGATTGCACCTGAATTAGGCAAGCCATTGGTTGAAGCGCAAGCAAGGCGTAATGACGCTATCTTGCAAAACTTTGATGCGTTTGTGGATGCTACTGGCAAACAGTCGTTTGGTTTACGGGCTACTGGTAAAGCGGTTACGGATGTGCTTAATAAAGAAGCAGAAGCCGCTAAAACTAAGATTAATCAAGCTTATACATTGGCTAAAGAAAAGGGTGAAACAGAAGCCCCTGTTGATTATGCGCCTTTACGCACCTTTATTGAAGAACAAACTCCAACAACAAGGGCTAAGATTGCGCCCGTATTGGATGTAGTTAATGAGCAATTAAGCAAAAATGACCCCAAAAATACTGGCCAAATAACTATTAATGCTTTAGAAGATATTTACAAGCTTATTAACAAAATGTATGAGCCTGACACGCCAAATGCCACTTTTGGGCGTGAAATGCGTGACATTATTAATCAAGTTACCGAAGGTAAAGGTGGCGATTTATACCAACAGGCTAGAACATTACGCCAAGAATATTCAAAACGCTTTGAAAACATTGGTGCTATTGACAATCTGTTGCGTACTAAATCTAATTCGTCAGACCGTTTTATTGCTCTTGAGGATGTATTCCAAAAGTCCATTATTAACGGCTCATTAGATGATGTCAAAAACTTAGGGTATGCCCTTAAAAAGTCGGGAACACAAGGTTTGCAAGCTTTAAATGAATTGCGTGGTCAAGCTATTGAATATCTAAAAGACCGTGTAACTCAGTCGATTGACACCGATATGTTTGGCAACCCAGTTGTAAGCCCAGCTAAGTTTAAGTCGGCAGTTCGTGAGCTAGACCAAGACGGCAAACTTGACTATTTGTTTGGCAAAAAAGGCGCGCAAGAAATTCGTGACCTAATGGAAACCACCATATTGGTAAATGCCCCATTAAAAGGTGCTGCTAACTACAGCAACAGCGCAAGCGCAGTTATTCGTGGCTTAGACATGATTAATCGTAGCCCAATCGGTAAAATACCAGTAGTGGGCAGCCTTACCAAATACAGTTTTGAAAAAGCCCAAGAAAAAGCATTAAAGAAAAAGATTCAAGAATCCATTAATTATTCGCCAACAAAAATGGCTGAAGAATTGAAAAAAGGAAGCAAAAATGAGTAGAAACGGGTCAGGCGTATATACACTTCCTGCGGGTAATCCCGTAGTATCAGGCACAACTATTGCTAGTACATGGGCTAATAACACCTTATCAGACATAGCTACTGCTATTACAGGTTCGATTGCCGCAGACGGACAAACCCCCATTACTGGCGCATTAGTCGGTGTAAATAATACTATTCAGTTTGGTGGCACAGGGCAAATTACATTACCTGTAGGAACAACCGCAGAACGGAGTGCTACCCCTTATTCGGGAATGATTCGTTATAACGCCACTTATAGCCAATTTGAAGGCTACAAAGGTGGGGCATGGGGTCAACTTGGGGGTGGCGCAACAGGCGGTGGTGGAGATGAGGTTTTTGTAGAAAATGGCGTGGTTGTAACAACAAGTTATACCTTAACCACCAATAAAAACGCTATGTCAGTTGGGCCAATTACCGTAAATAGCGGTGCTGTAGTAACCGTACCTAGCGGTCAACGGTGGGTGGTATTGTAAGATGAAAACCACTAAAATAAACAAATATTTAGGAGTTTAGGATGGCAACAACACTTAATGCAGGAACAGCTACTGGCGGTGCAGCAATATCGGCTGACAATACAGGAGTTTTGCAATTACAGTCAGGTTCAACTCCTACTACGGCTGTAACGATTGATACTTCACAAAATGTTGGTATTGGCGCTACAAGTCCTTCATTTACATTTGGCTCGGGTTTGCAAGTTCAACGGGCTGGTGATTCAACTGTATCTATTAAAAATACAACTAACTCCGTTACAGCAGAATTAAGTGCTTATTCTTCAGGGTTACTTTTATACACTACAACTGGTCATCCTATTATTTTTGGAACTGGTGGCAGTGAGCGTATGCGTATGACAAATGATGGAAATTTTCTTGTTACAACTACAGCTAATTTAACTGTTGCAGGAGTAACTGCTGATAATTCTATAAGAGGGGTTACAGGAAACGGAAGGTGGGTTACTGCTTTCCAAAATACAGGAAACAGCACACCTTGGGGAATAACAGTAAATTATAACAATTCCGCTCCTAACAATACTTCACAAGATTTTATTTATTGCTATGATTCAGCAGCACAGCGTTTTGGTGCTAGGTCAAATGGCGGTATTGCAAATTATTCAGGTAACAATGTCAATTTATCTGATGAAAGAGAAAAAACAAACATTAATTTAGCAAATTCTTATTTAGATAAAATTTGCGCTATCCCAGTCAAAACATTTAATTATGTTGACCAAAACAGAGAAGAAGATGATGGACTTACTCTTGGTGTTATTGCTCAAGATGTTCAATCAGTTGCTCCTGAGTTAATCATGGAATCTAATTGGGGGACAAAAGATAATCCAAAAATGCGTTTAGGAATTTACCAAACAGATTTGCAATACGCTTTAATGAAATCAATCCAAGAACTAAACGCTAAAGTAGAAGCACAAGCAGCCGAAATCGCTGCATTAAAAGGAGTTAAATAATGAGCTACGGAACGGTTCAAGCAAACGCAATACAAGGCTCTATTAATACATTTAGCCCTAATTCTGCTGTATTTCGCAATAGAATCATCAATGGTGCAATGGTGATTGACCAGCGTAATGCTGGTGCTAGTGTTACTCCTACAAACGGACAATATCTTGTTGATAGGTGGTATGCTGGTTTAACTCAAGCATCTAAATATACTGTGCAACAAGACGCTGGCGCAGTAACACCGCCAACTGGTTTTACAGATTATTTAGGAGTAACTTCTTCTTCAGCATATTCAATATTAGCTAGCGATGCTTTTTTTATAGCCCAAGCCATTGAGGGTTTTAATGTGGCTGATTTAGGATGGGGAACGGCTAACGCAAGGACTGTTACCCTTTCATTTTGGGTTCGCAGCTCTTTAACTGGAACTTTTGGCGGTGCTTTAAGAAATAGCGCAAATAACCGCTCTTACCCATTTAGCTACACAATCTCATCCTCTAATACTTGGGAACAAAAATCTATTACTGTTGCTGGCGATACTAGCGGAACTTGGCTTACCAACAATGGAGTTGGAATTTCTTTGTTTTTTGGCTTGGGTGTTGGTTCAAACTTTAGTGGAACTGCTGGCGCATGGAATGGAAATCTTAATACATCAGCCACAGGTGCAACTAGCGTTGTCGGCACAAACGGAGCAACTTTCTACATCACAGGAGTTCAGCTTGAGGTAGGCTCTACAGCTACTAGCTTTGATTACAGACCTTATGGAACTGAGTTTCAATTATGCCAGCGTTATTTTTACAAAAATATATGCACTACTGGTGGTTCAGCAAATACGCCTTTAGTCCCAATGGGTTGGTCTTATAATACTACCAATATTTACATTCCAGTAATATTTCCTGTCCCCATGCGAGGAACACCAACATTTTCAAGAAACGGCTGTCGAACATATAACCCAACATTAGGCTCTATAAATATAACAGCAGCGTCGATTGCTGATGCAAGCAATATTTCAACAAATGTTGATTTTGCTGTGTCAAGTGGCTTAACAGCCAATTATGGATATTGGGTATCGCCAATTACAGTATCAACTGACTTTATTGCTTTTTCTGCGGAGTTATAAATGTATAAACTAATAAAAACCCTACAAAATGTTATTTGTGCAGTAAATCAAACTGTTGATGATATTCAATATTCAATCCCTTTCGACCCAGCCAACACCGACTACCAAACCTTCAAAAAAGAAGTCTTAGCTGGCGCAGAACTGCAAGATGCCGATGGGAATGTGATGACACAAGAACAAGCAGACGCTTTTATTAAGGAGTTACCATAATGCCAATGACTATTGACGGTAATGGTTCAATTACAGGATTAGTAGCAGGTGGATTGCCTGACGCTACTATTGTTCAGGCTGATTTAGCTACTAATGTGGCTGGTAATGGCCCAGCTTTTTTGGTTTATGGTAGCGCAAATCAAACAAATGTAACGCCATCAACTAATACAAAAATAGCGTTTAATACTGAAGCATTTGATACAAATAATAATTTTGATTCAACAACTAATTACAGGTTTACTCCAACGGTTGCTGGTTATTATCAATTAAATTTGTGTTGTTATGTAACTGGTTCAAGTATTACAGCAGCAGAACCTTTTATTCATAAAAATGGCTCGGCTTATAGCTCTGGTCAATATGTTTCTGCTACTGTCGCAGCTTCAATTTTAACGGCAAGCAATATTATTTATTTTAATGGTTCAAGTGATTATGCTGAATTTTATATGTATGCAACAACTTCGGCTGGAAATTATACCATAAATCATAGTCTAATATATACATACGCTAGTGGTGCTTTAGTGAGGGCTGCATAATGAACATTGTAGAAAAAATTAAATTAATTTACCCTGAATTAACTGATAACGATTTTTCTCCATTTGGAACAATTCGTATTCAAAACGATTTAGACGGCAAAGGCGATTACATTGCTAAGTGGGAACATCCTAAATTTTCCCGCCCTACAGATGAACAACTAGGGATGTAATCATGTTTATCATCGACTGGGTATTTGATAAGATGGGCTACACCAAAAAGGTGTATTGGGCTGATGTATTCAAAACTTTTGATTGCCCAAAACCCGTTAAAAAAGTTGCGACTAAACGGAAAACCATTGCAAAAAAGTCGCCAGTCAAAACGGTACGCAAGAAAGCATGATATGGCTGATGACTTCCTCGACCCTTACAAATACGGTAAGTTAGTAGCCCAATTTGAAACCATGGAAAAGAAGGTTGACACCATGGAAGCTGATATTAAAAAGCTAGTGGCTATGGCAGAACGGTCTAAGGGAAGTCTTTGGGCAATTATGGGGGCAGCATCGGTATTTGGCGGCTTTGTTACTTGGATAGCCGATATGGTGTTTAAGCGATGATTCTCGAAACTATCATAGGTGCTTTAGTCCCAGTCGGTGTAGAAGGCATTAAACAACTCATAGGGCGTTTTAACGGTGGAGTTCGCCCAACCACCATTGCCGAGCAGATTCAGCTTGATAACAGCGAAATTGCTCGTTTAGAAGCCCTTGCAAAGCTTGATAATCCATACGGACAACCTAGCCAATGGGTGATTGATTTGAGAGCTTCTAGCCGTTATATCGGGGCGTTGACGGTCATTGTCGTGGGTCTATCTACCCTATTTTTGCCCGTTGACCCGTTTGTACAACGCATCGGTTTAGAAGCTGCCAACATCGCCTTTGGATTCCTGTTTGGTAGCCGTATTATGGCAAACCTGAAGAAATGAGATTTGAGGAGTGTTTAGCCCGTGTGCTGAAACACGAAGGCGGTTATGTTCACGATAGCCTTGATAGCGGGGGTCGGACTAATTTAGGCGTTACACAGCGTGTTTGGGAAGAATTTGTTGGTCACCCTGTATCAGAAGCCGATATGCGAGCCTTGACCCCTGAAAAGGTCGGTAAACTGTATAAACAAAAGTATTGGAACGCTGCCTACTGTGAAGTTTTACCGAAAGGGCTTGATTATGTGGTATTCGATTTTGCCGTTAATGCAGGAACAGGGCGAAGCGTTAAGACGCTACAACAGGCTATCGGGGTGGTGGCTGACGGAATTATCGGGCCTAGGACTATGGCAGCGATTAACGGTGCAAACACTAAAAACTTGGTTGCAAAGTTTTCAGACGCTCGGACAGACTTTTACCAAGGGATAGTTGCAAGAAAACCCGA
>JACCDP010810777.1_pt1 | contig 12564 bp, 10 predicted proteins | sample 7445841 | NCBI WGS metagenome assembly JACCDP01 (sample SAMN15323441, study PRJNA562643) | freshwater metagenome | isolation source: river surface water | place: USA:Blue River Watershed | collected 2017-08-17
ATTTTTTTAGCGATCGAACAATCAACCCTATTGGAGTAGGCAGCGTAAATGCCACCACTTTATCTGGGAAAATAAATATGAATAAAGTAACAATAATTCCCGAAATAAGAATAGACAGAGGCATAACACCTTTATTTAGCACTAAAACAGGAACCGCCACTAGCGCATCAAACTTTATAGTGGCTGCCATTTACGCGTTTTAATAGTTCAGTAATAACAAGCAATCGAAAAAAGTGGCGGTTCCATTTATTGGGCCGCTATTTTTAATGGTACATATTAGAATATTGCTTATGTTAGCACCTATGAATTGGGTGATTCGAACAATCAGATACATATATAGCGTATACGCACTTCTTACTTTTGTTTTAGTAATGCTTGTGCTGATGCCCTTTGTTTTTGTATCTCTCTCATTTGGCCGTGTAAAAGGCGGAAATTATATCTATCATTTGTGTAAAATATGGGCGTCGGTCTGGTATGTTTTTTTAGGCGTAAGGCACCAAGAAATTCATGAAATAGAACATGAAAAAAGCCAGCAATATATTTTTATTGCCAATCACAATTCTTACATGGACATCCCTCCCATTGTTTTAATTGCACATAGTCCACTTCGTATATTAGGGAAATATGAATCATCAAAAATTCCATTATTTGGATGGATGTACAAACAGGCGGTTATACTTGTTGACAGAAGCAACCCAGAAAGAAGAGCACAAAGTGTGCGTGAATTAAAACAAGCCATTGATGACGGCTTATCCATTTTTTTATTCCCAGAAGGCACATTTAACGAATCGGAACAACCCCTTAAATCCTTTTTTGATGGCGCCTTCAGAATTGCCATTGAAACCCAAACTCCCATCAAGCCACTCTTATTTATTGATACCATCGAGCGCATGCATTTTAGCTCTGTGTTTTCAATAACACCGGGCAAAAGCAGGGTGGTTTATTTAGCGGATATCCCTGTTGCCGGATTAACCATAGAAGACTTACCCGCGTTAAAAGCAAAAGCCTATCAGTTAATGGAAGAAGGTCTCAAAAGATACCGTAAATACCCAACCGTTTTAAGCGTATTTTAGCAAAAAATTGGGCCCTTGTTCGCAGAAATCATTATACCACTTGCTTTACCTAAAAACTACACATGGGCCATCCCTGCTAGGTTTCAGGCACTCGTAAGCCCAGGTATAAGAGTTGAAGTATTACTAGGTCGCAACAAAAAATATGCTGGTATAATTAAAAAAATTACACTCGAAAAGCCTGCTGCATTTGAACCCAAAGAAATTTTACAAGTAATTGATGAAACACCCATCTTACACCCTACGCAACTAGCATTTTGGGAGTGGATCGCTTCCTATTATATGTGTACGGAGGGTGAAGTGATGCAAGCCGCTGTACCAGCCAATTTAAAATTAACCAGCGAAAGCATTTTAATTTGGAACGAAGACCGTACACTTGATTTTTCTGATTTAAGTGATAACGAATATGTGGTAGCAGAAGCACTACATATTAAAAAGGAACTTAGGCTTTCGGAAGTACAACAATTAGTAGACAGTTCACACGTATATCCGCTCATCAAAAAACTCATAGAAAAAGAAGTTTGCTTTATTTGGGAAGCATTAAAAGATAAATACAAAGCAAAAAGGGAAACCTTTATTCGTTTATCAGAAATGTATAAAACTGAAGCTGCGCTTGAAACACTATTAAATAATTGGACCAAAGCGCCCAAGCAAATGGAACTACTCCTCGCATTTATGCATTTGCAAAAGACTGCACCAGAAGTGATTCAATCAGAGCTCTTAAAAAAATCAGGAGCAAGTGCAGCACAATTAAAAGGCCTCATAGAAAAAGGAATATTAATAGCCGATAAAAGAGCCGTAGACCGTTTTAATTATGGAATTGACAATACCGAATTAGAAAACACATACACCCTATCTGAAGCACAATCAAATGCCTACAATAGCCTCGTTAATTTATTTGATACCAAACCCGTTTGCTTACTACATGGCGTAACTGCTAGCGGTAAAACCCAAATTTATATTAAACTCATAGAATCATTTTTAGCAAAGGGTGAGCAGGCATTATACATGCTTCCTGAAATTGCTTTAACGGCGCAAATGATACGCCGTTTACAGTTTTACTTTGGTGATAAAATTGCCATTTACCATTCTAAATTTAACGCCAACGAAAGAGTAGAAATTTGGAACAAAGTAAACTCAGGACAAATAAAAATTGTGCTAGGCGCAAGGTCTGCTCTATTATTACCATTTAAAAATTTAGGCCTCATTATTGCCGACGAAGAGCATGACCCTTCGTATAAACAACAAGACCCAGCACCACGTTACCATGCAAGAGATGCTGCCATATATTATGCAACACTATTTAATGCCAAAGTATTACTTGGTAGCGCCACCCCTTCTATAGAAAGCTATTACAATGCGCTGCAACATAAATTTGGACTCGTTACATTACAAGAACGCTTTGGCGCAGCTACACTACCCACCATTGATATTATCAACGTTCAAAAATTACCTAAAAAAGGAAAAGTAGCACTCACCGAACCACTCATTGAAGCCATTAAAGAAACACTGGCAAAAAATAAGCAAGTGATTTTATTTCAGAATAGAAGAGGCTATGCCCCCTATATGATTTGTGATACCTGCGGATGGATTCCACAATGTAAACAGTGCGACGTAACCCTCACCTACCACAAAGCAAAAAATACATTAACCTGTCATTACTGCGGCAGCAATTATCCGGTTGTAAACCAGTGCGCCGCCTGTGGTAGCAATCAATTCACCCAAAAGAATTTTGGTACCGAGCAAATACAAGAACTCTTATCGGAACTATTACCAGATGCGCGCATCGCCCGCATGGATCATGATAGTGTAAAAGGAAAAAATGAACACGACGCCCTCATTAAATTATTTGAACAACGCGCCATTGATATTTTAGTTGGCACACAAATGGTGGTAAAAGGGCTAGATTTTGAACACGTTAATTTAGTAGGCATTATTGATGCGGATGGTATTTTAAGTTTCACAGATTTTAGAGTCAATGAAAAAGCCTATCAACTCATGGAACAAGTAAGTGGTAGAGCTGGCCGTAAAGATGATCAAGGGAAAGTGCTGATTCAAGTAAGCCAAGCCAATCATCCCGTGCTACAGTTTGTGCAGCAGCACAACTACCCTGCCCTATTTAATTTTGAAATTGACAACCGACTAGAATTCAACTATCCTCCATTTTCAAGAATCATACTTATAACCTGTAAGCACGTAGATAAAAACGTTGCTCAGGAGGCTGCTAATATATTAATGCGTGGACTGAGTAGTAGTTATGGAAAATATATTACAGGGCCAGCACAACCTGTTGTTGACCGAATTAGAAACCAATATTTATGGGAACTACTTTGTAAAATTCCAAAACAACAAGTAAGTATTGGGACTTTTAAAACGAGATTACAACAGCAAATTTTAATTCTTCAAACCAATAAGCGGTACCGCTCGGTAAGCATTGTTATCAATGTTGATCCGCTCTAAAAAAAAATTGACAAAAAAAAGAGCTGCCGTAAGGCAGCTCTTTTACTATATAACTATTACTGAATTAATAGTTTAACTTTAATTCAACTCTTCTATTAGCGTTACGACCTTTTGCAGTTTTATTATCAGCAATTGGATTCTTAGAACCAAATCCAGCTACCATAATTTTAGCAGCATCCACTTTACCTTTTGTAGTTAGGTAAGTTTGAACAGATTTAGCACGATTTTCAGATAAAGGATCATTGATCGCATCAGTACCTGTGTTATCGCAATGTCCTTCTACAGTTAATTTTAAATTAGCATCTTCATTTAAAGCCTTAGCTACTTTATTTAATCCTTTGAAAGAACTAGACATTAATTTAGAACTACCAGTTGCAAATAGAATATTTTTAGCGCCTTCTGTTACTGCTTTAACAACCTCTTGCTTAAATGCAGGACAACCGTTGTTTTCTTTAACACCAGCAAGTGTAGGACACTTATCTTCTTCATCATTGATACCATCTTTGTCTGTATCTGGCACAGGACATCCTTGGTAACGAGCAACACCAGCTACTGTAGGACATTTGTCTTCTTCATCATTGATACCATCTTTATCAGTATCAGGGATAGGACAACCTTGGTATTTAGCTACACCTTTTACAGTTGGGCATTTGTCATTTTCATCATTTACACCATCGTTGTCTGTATCAGGAACTGGGCAACCATCATATTTTGCAACACCAGGGACAGTAGGACATTTGTCTTTGCTATCTACAATACCATCATTATCACTATCTTTTTCAGGAGCTGGTGGTGGTGGTGGAGTTACTTTTACTGGCTCCGGTCTTTCCTTTAATGGAGAAACAACACCAATATTGTATGACAAATGATTTGTTGCTAAACTTGACATTGCAGTTCTGTGCACAAAGTTTGTAGTTAAGAAATTATCATTTCCTAACTTAAATTGCAAGCCAACTCCAATTGGAGCGTATGTAGCAAAATAAGTTCCACCGTACATAGATGCACCAGCACCAAAAGTTAAATAAGGAACGATAGAATAATTATCTTTTAACAATTTTACATTTACAGCAACATCTGTTTCAAGTAGCAATCTTTTAGCAGCAGGAACAGCTATTCCTGATTTTGCTCTAAACGGATATCTTACTGAAGCAGCACCAATGCTAACTTGCAGATCAACATATTCATTAAGACCTTCGATATACTGAAAAGACATACCTGGGTCTAAATCCTTGATTTTAGTCCATTGGTTATTGGTGATTACAGATGACGCTGAACCAGCACCAATTAAACCTGCAGTTCTTACATCTTGCAATAGAAAATGGAATCCAAGTGATGGTCTTTTTTTATAACTGATTGGGGTAGTTTGCGCAGTTGCAGAAACAGCCATTCCAATCACAATTAAAGAAAAGAATAATTTCTTCATAAACAGTTTTTTATTAATTATTGCAAAAATACAAGCTGAAACTGATTTTGAGAAAAAATTAATCAAAAAGTAGGGTATTAATTTATCCCAATCGGTGTAAAAACTACTAATTAGCCAGTTTTTCTACTTTTTGCACCAGAACCTTACCTACTCCTTGCTCAAATATGCCAATTTCTTTGGCTGCAAGGCCAGTCAAATCAATAATTCTACCCTTTTTTGACATGGATATTGCCATTCGGTCATTAATCTTAACAATTACAAATAAATGGTTCTTGGGGTTTACAACCTTCACATAGACACCTAATGGAAAATGATTACAAGCCCCCGTGTACTTTGCGTGGCTAAAAATAGCACCAGTTGCTGTTTTTCTACCTTCAAATTTTAAACCATAATAACTAGCAATACCTTGTATTTCATCCCCAACCATTTTATACACTTCCGCATTAAATTTTAGAATAGTCGTATCAACAATTGAATCATTTTGTTGCGCCTGCTCATGTTTTACAGACAAAGAAAAACATACCAACAACAAGTATTTGTAAATTATATTCATTTACTTGAAGTTACTAAGTAATAAATCGAAATTGTAAAAAGATGTTACAAGGAAGTTATCCTATAATTAAATTAAAAATTTAGGTAAAAATACTTAATTATATGAATTTCAATAAATTAAATACTTTCAACCAAAATAACTGCGTCAATATTGATAGGCCCATGAATATGCGGAAATACCTCGTTAATGGAAGTTGCTAATTCAAAAATAAGAGGGCTTGTTATCTTAGATTTTTCGATGGTAAGTTTTACTAAATTATTTTGACCCTTGTAATAACGGTCTAAAACACCCGCAACCTGATCTTGGGTACTGCAATGAATAAAACCTTGGGTTGCTAAACTGTCCGCAGTATAAGCACCATCAGTTTGAGCCTTTTCCCAAGCTGCGGCCGATGTAATATGATAAATGTAACCTGACTCCATAATTATGTTTTAATCCTTGATAATCAAGGGCATTTGTTGTGCTCGAAGCATTAAATCTGTTAAAACCATCGCAGTAACTGCTTCTAATACAACGGGAACACGAAGTGCAATACACAAATCATGCCTTCCTTTAACGGAAAAAGGTTCTACTATATTGCTTTCCCAGTTCCAGCTTTGCTGTTCTTTAGGGGTAGAGGCAGTAGGTTTAATGGCAATTTTAAAATACAAATCGTTCCCATTGGTGATCCCCCCTACTATTCCACCGGCATGATTGGTACCCGTTTTACCGCTAGCATCTAAAATTGCGTCGTTATGGTCTACCCCAAACATTTTTGCAGCTGCAAACCCAGTTCCAAACTCAATTCCCCTAACGGCTGGGATTGAAAAAACTACATGGGATAACATAGACTCTACCGAATCAAAGAAATGTTCTCCGAGTCCTATAGGTAAATTAGATGCGGTACAATCAACGATACCGCCAATACTATCTTTAGCATCAATGGCTAACTGTAATCCCTTATCAAGGTCAGTTTCACCACCTATTTCTAAAATTTTAGAATGAATTTGTATGCCTCTTGTTTTTGCCAATAGTTTTTTTGCTATAACACCAGCAGCAACCAAACATACTGTTAAACGGCCGCTAAAATGTCCGCCACCTCTATAATCTTCGAAGCCTCCATATTTTGCATGCGCGGTAAAATCGGCGTGGCCAGGACGCGGCACTTCACGGTGCTTATCATAATCTTCAGATCTGGTATTATTGTTTTCAAATAAAATTGTAATGGGTGCCCCTGTTGTAAATCCTTTAAAAATACCTGATTTAAAAATGGGTAAATCGTCTTCCTTTCTGGGCGTTGTACCTTTTTGTATACCGCCTTTTCTTCTTTCGGTATCTTCTAAAAAGTCTGATTCTTGAAGTGGTAATCCAGCAGGACATCCATCAATTGTAATGCCAACACAAGCACCATGCGACTCGCCAAAAATATGTACTCGAAATAAATGTCCAAAGGTATTCATGTGTATAAAATTTATGGATGCCGTTTACTTATAATCGACCTCAGCAGAAAGATACGAAAGGTCACTGAAAAAATAAGGGTACGATTTATTAATCGCATCTGCATCCTCAATTTCTACAACACCATTTGCTTTTAATGCAGCTACGGCGCATGCCATGGCAATGCGGTGGTCATGTCTCGAATGAACAACACCCCCTGTTACCCCTTTACCACCTACAATAATCATTAAATCATCTTGCAGGGTAATTGAAACACCAAGTTTTCCAAACTCCTCCTGTAATGTTAACGCTCTATCACTTTCTTTGTGGGCAAGTCTACTGACACCTTCAATCACCGTTTTACCTTCACAAAAAGAGGCAAGCGCTACAAGTGGGGGAAATAAATCGGGACAATCGGTGGCATTAAAATGAAATGCTTTTAATGGTAGCGGTGCAATTTCAATTCGTGCAGGCTGTATAGAAATTTGACAACCAGCATCGATAAGAGCTTGTAATACGGCTTTATCGGCCTGCGTAGAAAATGGATCTAACCCTTCTACAACAATGCCTCCGGCAATTGCACCAGCAACGAGTAAAAACGAAGCGCCACTCCAATCTCCTTCTACTTGATACGTAATTGAATCTAATAATTGCTTGTGAGTAGCCGCTTTAAAAATAAATTGCTCATGATTGATGCAATCTACATGCCAACCAAAATGATTCATTACAGCAAGTGTAAGATCGATGTAAGGTTTGCTTTTTAAATTGGTAACCGTAATTGTACAATCAGATGCACCTGCACCACCATATGCCATTAATAATCCTGTCAAAAATTGAGAACTAAGAGAACCATCTACGGTTATATTTTGAGGCTTAATAGGCCCCTGAATGTGTAATGGTAATTTACCTGCATCAGATACAATGGATACACCTATTTGAGGCAAGATTTCATCAAAAAAATGCATGGGTCTAGTAGTTAAACTACCCATACCTGTTATTGTAATTGGACGACTACTTAATGCAGCAATCGGAGTAAACATTCTAATGCCAAGTCCACTCTCTCCACAATTAATGTTATTGCTCCCCGGCGTAACACCCCCAGAAACAATATGTAAATTTCCATCATCCAATTTAGTTACCACAGCGCCAAGCTTTTGAATTACGTCTATGGCAGCCATATCATCGTTACTAACGCCCGGATTTTGAATAACGGTTTCGCCTTTTCGTAAAAGCGCAGCTGCACATGCGCGCTGCATACTGCTTTTACTAGCAGGCGCTGTAATGGTTCCAGTAATTGAAGAAGGTGTTACACGCGCTTTCATCATGACTGTATGCCTTTTAATATTTTTTCTAGTGTTGCAAATGGAATGGTATGAACAACACCCTTACCTAATTTTTCTAACAAAATATAATGCACTGCATCCTTTGTTTTTTTCTTATCCTTTTGCAAAATAGAAACAGCTTTTGAAACATTAAATGAAGCGTATGTTGGTAAACCATACTTTTCTAAAAGTTCCACCAACGCATTTCTACTTTTGAATTTTAATAATTGTTCCGAAATAACCGATGCATAGGTCATACCAATACTAATGGCCTGTCCATGACTTAATTCGTAGGAGTTTTCAAGTGCATGACCAAGTGTGTGGCCAAAATTTAAAAGTTTGCGGTCTGCGTTTTCAAATTCGTCGGCTAGCACCACTTTGGTCTTGATCATTACATTTCGCTCTACTAGGCGTGCAGTTAAAGACATGTCTTTTTTATAAGTAGCTAGCTTATGCGACTCTAATTGTTTAATTAGTGCAGCATCCTTAATAGCACCATGCTTGATAATTTCTGCAAAACCATTTTGCCACTCAGTTAGCGGTAATGATTTTAAAAAACTAGTATCAAAAAGTAAAAAATTAGGTTGTCTAATAATACCTACCATGTTTTTATAAACGCCAACGTCTATGCCATTTTTTCCACCTATAGAAGCGTCTACCATGGCAAGTAAAGAAGTAGGCACAAAACCAACTGCAATACCACGCAGGTATATACTAGCCACATAACCTGTAATATCAGTAATGACACCGCCACCTACACCAATTAATGTAGTTTGACGATCGGCACCAAGCTCAATGAGTTGATCAATCACCACATCTACGGTTTGCTGTACTTTATAATGCTCACCAGGTTTTAAAACAATGGTATTCCAACCTTTAAACTTTTTTTTGTGTGCCTCAAAAACATTTTCATCTGTAATGATTACAGCCGAGTTAACAGGTACTAAGGTTTTTAATGCATCAAAAGAAGCATCAAAATAATATTGAACCGACTTACCCGAAAAATGAAAAGTTCTTTTTTTCATCGGAAAAAAAATTATGCAAGAGCTCCAAACTAGGAATTCATGATTTTGTTTTGATGGTTGATACTTTCCATGTGCACCGCATCAAAATATTTGGTAATAAATTCTTGGCTTAATCCAAGCTTATCTCCTCTTTCGTAGGCACGCTCTAGTATTGCATTCCACCTATTGGTTTGCAAAATGGTAATATTATTGTCTTTTTTGTATTGACCAATTTTATCGGCAACTTTCATACGTTGACCAATGAGTTGCAATAACTCATCATCTAATTGGTTAATTTGCTGACGCATTTTTTCCATCACTGCATGAAGTTCTTCAGAATCAATTTCTTCAGTTCTCCAAACGATAGAGCTAATCATTTCGCCTAAACGTTCTGGCGTGACTTGCTGTTTAGCATCACTCCAAGCATTGTCTGGATCGATATGGCTTTCAATAATGAGACCATCAAAATCAAGGTCAATTGCTTTTTGCGCAACGTCCATTAAAATATCTCTTCTACCACAAATATGAGAAGGGTCATTAATAAGTAGCATGCCCGGATTACGACGTTTCATTTCGATGGCTAAATGCCACATCGGTGCATTCCTATATTCGGTATTACCATAAGAACTAAATCCTCTATGGATAAGTCCAATATTTTTAATACCCGCATTTGCAACACGCTCTACAGCACCAATCCATAATTCTAAATCTGGGTTGATCGGGTTTTTAATTAACACGGGAACATCAGCACCTTTAAGTGCGTCCGCAACATCTTGCACACTAAAAGGATTTACGGTGGTTCTTGCACCAATCCATAAAACATCTACACCAAAATGAAGCGCATCTTCTACCTGTTTAGCCGTAGCCACCTCAACAGCTACTGGCAATCCAGACTCTTTTTTAGCTTGTTGTAACCAAGGTAAACCTTTGGTACCAATACCTTCAAAGCTACCAGGACGCGTACGCGGCTTCCAAATACCAGCGCGTAAGATATCTACTTTACCAGTGGCCGCTAGCCTGGTTGCAGTTTGAACGACTTGCTCTTCTGTTTCTGCGCTGCAGGGTCCAGAAATAATTAAGGGTCTTTTTTGTAGAAGTGCTTCCACTCCTGTTTTTGTTTCAATTGCTTGCTCCATAAAAATATTTAACCAATAAAAAATTATTCTCCTCTTCTTGGTCTGCGCTCACCACCACTGTCTGCATCATTCATACGAATGCGTCTACCTTTGTAGTTTTTGCCATCTAAAGCACTTACCATTTGTTTAGCTGCGCCCTTTTCAATTTCAATCCAAGAGTTCATGTCCTTCATATCAATTCTACCAAGTGCCTCTTTTTTAAGATCACTCATATCTAAGATATATTGTAAAAAACTTGCTTTATAAAAACCGTCTTTCGTACCAAGGTTTACAAAAAGCCTGCTGTATCCATTACCGCCACCTCTTGCATATTCTTTTCTATTATCACCTCTTCCACCGTCGCGGTCTCTGCCTCCATCACGGTCTCTACCATCTCTGCGTCTAGCCTGATCTGGGGCGTCGCTTTGTTCGCGTCTACCCCTATCTCTGTGGTTAAGATCTTCAGCGTTTTCATAATACTTTAAGAACCTATCAAATTCCATGGCAGCAACGCGCTTAAGCACATCTTCTTTGCTAACATCAGCAAATTTTTCTTCCAACATTGGAACGTAGGTTTCATAATCGCCATGGCTAATGTCTGCAGATAATAATTTTTCCATGAAAAAGAAAAATTGCTTGCGACAAACATCTTTACCACTTGGAATATCTAGTTTAGAAAACTTTGAATTGTTGATACGTTCAATTTGCTTGAACTTATACATCTCTTTAGAGTGTACAATAGAAATACAAATACCTTGAAGACCCGCGCGACCTGTTCTACCGCTACGGTGCGTGTATACTTCTACATCATCCGGCAATTCGTAGTTGATTACGTGCGTGATACCTTGTACGTCAATCCCTCTTGCAGCAACGTCTGTAGCGATTAGGAGTTGTAGAGTTTTATCCCTAAACTGTCCCATCACTTTATCACGCTGCGCTTGTGTAAGATCTCCATGTAATGCATCAATATCATAACCTTCACGTGTTAAACGCTCAGAAATTTCCTGTGCATCAATTTTAGTTCTCGTAAAAATGATACCATAAATACCCGGGTTAAAATCAATGATTCTTTTAAGGGTTTGGTAACGGTGTTGCGCCGTGGTAACATAATATTGATGATCAATACTCTTGTTAGAGGTATTTACTTTACCAACGGTTACTTCTACAGGTTCTTTCATGTAACGCTTGCTCACCTTTCTGATTTCTGGTGGCATGGTAGCACTAAACAACCAAGTACTTTCACGTTGAGGGGTGTTTTTTAAGATGAATTCGATATCATCCTGAAAGCCCATGTTAAGCATTTCATCTGCCTCATCTAAAACAACATATTGAATTTGCTCTAGGTTGATTGCTTTACGCTCAATTAAATCAATTAAACGACCAGGTGTTGCAACAATAATTTGCACGCCTCTTTTAAGGTCTCTAATTTGTAAGCCAATAGAGGTACCGCCATAAACGGCTACCACAGAAATACCTGTCATGTATTTCTTAAATAATTCAAGTTCCTTTACAATTTGCATGCAAAGTTCTCTGGTAGGACAAACAACTAGTGCTTGCGGGTATTTTGCTTTCTCGTCTATAATATGTAATAGAGGTAGTCCAAAAGCGGCTGTTTTTCCTGTACCTGTTTGTGCCAAGCCAATAAAATCCTTGGTACCACTTAATAGCACCGGGATAGCTTGTTCTTGGATTGCTGTAGGGTTCACGTACCCTAATTCTGTGGTTGACTGAATCAATCTAGCATCAATTCCCAACTCTTCAAATGTCGTCATGTAGTAAAAATTTGCGGCAAAGGTACTTATAAGGTAGGGCTTTGCCTGTTTTTTATTTATTTTAAGTCTGTTTTTAATAAAGCTGGGCTATTTTAAAATCCGCTTTATTCCATTGGCTTTCTCAATTAATTCAAGCAAATAATCGGGATCTTCCTTTTCTAAGCTTGCCTTAAATTTTCTTAATTGAGAGATATGTTCATTAAGAACGTCTAAAACGTTCTCTTTATTCTGCATGAGAATAGGAACCCACATACTTGGATTACTCTTTGCAAGGCGAACCGTACTCTCAAAACCTCCACTTGCCAGTTCAAAAATGGCATCTTCTTCCCTTTCCTTCTCCAAAACGGTATTTGCAAGGGCAAAAGATGTTATATGTGAAATATGACTAATATATGCAACGTGTACATCATGGGCAGCCGCCTCCATATA
>JACCDP010030854.1_pt1 | contig 12561 bp, 8 predicted proteins | sample 7445841 | NCBI WGS metagenome assembly JACCDP01 (sample SAMN15323441, study PRJNA562643) | freshwater metagenome | isolation source: river surface water | place: USA:Blue River Watershed | collected 2017-08-17
GCCCTGCTGCGAGTTGTTGTAAGGCCGCGTGACGATGAGGCGGCTCAGGATGTCGGCGACCGCGCCGACGTTGCGGTCGATGGACCACTCGTTGTCGTTGAGGACGATGACCAGGCGCTTCGTCGACTTCGCGGCGTTGTTGAGCGCCTCCATCGTGACGCCGCAGGTGAGGGCCGCGTCGCCGATCAGGGCGACGACGTGCGAATCCTCGCCGAGGCGGTCGCGCGCGTTGGCGAGGCCGACGGCGGCGGAGAGCGCCGTGCCGGCGTGGCCGGCGCCGAAGACGTCGTGGAGGCTCTCCTCGCGGTTGAGGAAGCCGCTCAGGCCGCCGGTCGTGCGGATGCCGTCGAAAGCGGCGCCGTTGCGGCCGGTGAGGAGCTTGTGCACGTAGCCCTGGTGGGCCACGTCGAAGACGAACTTGTCCTGCGGGGTGCCGAAGACGCGGTGGAGCGCGATCGAGAGCTCGACCACGCCGAGGTTGGGGCCGATGTGGCCGCCGTTCCTGGCCGTGACGGCCACGAGGCGTTCGCGGATCTCCTGCGCGAGGAGCGGAAGCTGCTCGGGCGCGAGGGCCTTGACGTCGGCGGGGCCGCGGATGGACGCGAGGAGCGACATCAGCCCTGCGCGTCTTCGCCGCGCTTGCCCAGCTGCTCGATGCGCAGTTCGGCGGCCTCGAGCGACTTCTGACAGGACTTCAGGAGACGCATGCCTTCCTCATACTTCGCGACGAGGGCGTCGAGCGACACGTCGCCGGACTCGAGGGACTCGACGAGCTGTTCGAGCTGCTTGAGTTCGGCCTCGAAGCCTTCCTTGCCGGAGGCCGAGGCGGGTTTCTTGTCCGCGCACATGGGCCTACTGTCGGCGGAGGCCCCTCCCCTCTCAAGCGGATTGTGCGGATTATGGCCGACAAGACGCGGCCAGGACGTCCCCGGCGAGGCGGCGGGGCCTCAGAGATACTGCGTGAGGCCCTTGACCGTCGGCGCGTCCAGGCGGCGGACGAGCGCGACCGCGAGGTCGACGCAGGCCTGCAGGTCGGCGACGTCGATGACCGAGTTGTGCGTATGGATATAGCGCGCGGGGACGCCGAGCACGATGACCGGCAGGCCCAGCTCATGGGCTTGGAAGGAACGCGCGTCGGTGCCGCCCGTGCGCCGGACGGCGACCTGGCAAGGGATGCCCTGCTCGGCGGCGACCTGCAGCGTCAGGTCGACGAGGCGAGGGTTCATGATCGCCGTCGGATCGTAGGCGCGCACCTGCACGCCGGCGCCGAGGGCGCCCTGCTGTTCGCCGTAAGGCGCGAGGCCGGGAAGGTCGTCGGCGGGCGGACCTTCGAGGACGATGACCACGTCGGGCTTGGCGAGCCGGGCCGCGACGACCGCGCCCCGGCAGCCGACCTCTTCCTGGACGGTCGCGACCGCGAGCAGGTCGGCGGCGGCAGGAGCGGCGTCGAGCGCGTGCGTGGCGAGCGTGAGCGCGGCCATGCCGACGCGGTTGTCGAAGGCCTTGGCGGCGTAGAGGCCCGGTTCGGCGAGCGCCGTGAACGGACCCTCGGGCACCACCGGATCGCCGGGCCGGACGCCGAGGCGCGCGACGGCGGCGGACGAACGGGCGCCGATGTCGACGAGCACCTTATCGGCCGACGACGCTTGGGCGCCGCCCTGATGAGGAGGGAGCGCGGCGACGACGCCGATGAATTCCTTGCGCTCGGAGCGCGACCAGACGCGCAGGCGCTGCGCGGCGAGCACGCCGTCGGGCCAGCCGCCGACCGGCACGACGCGCAGGAAGCCGTCCGGCGTGACCGCCTGCACGAGGAAACCGATCTCGTCCATGTGCGCCGTGAGCACCACGCGCGGGCCGCCCTTCGGCGCAGCGGGCGAAGCGAGCACGCCGCCGAGACCGTCGGCGCTGAACGCGCGCCCGCGGAGCTCGCGCACGAAGATCGCGCGGACCGCGTCCTCGTGGCCGGACGTGCCGTGGGCCTGCGTGTAGTCTTCGAGCAGGCGGAGGACTTCGGGGAGACGGGTCGACATGAGGGGAAGCAATCTGAGATGAAAGATGAAAGGCGAAGGATGGACGATGGAGGATCGGGTCCTCGCATCCCCGATCAACGCGGCTGGCGGGTCTGCAGGCGCGGCTTCAGGCCGGCCTTGGCGGCGGCGTCGAGGGCGCCGACCGCGGCGCCGGTGAGGGAGCGCTCGTCGGCGACGATGATGACTTCGGTGCCGGGTGACTTCAGCGCATGGTCCACGAGGGCCTTGGCGAGCGCTTCGGCGGCGATGGGCTTCCCTTCGAGGTAGAGCTTGCCGTCGCGGTCGACGCCGACGACGAGCGTCGGGGCCTCGGCGCCGGCCGAGCCCGCGGAGGCCGTGGGCGGCACGATGGCGAGGGCGCGCGTCTGCTCGAAGCGGCCGCTCAGGAGCAGGAAGAAGACCAGCACCACCATCACGTCGATGAGCGGCACGACATTGATCTCGGCGCGGCGCCGGCGGGCGACGACGAGGCTCATCGGCGGCGGGCTTCGAGGGCCTCGACGAGGACGTCGAGCCGCGAAGACAGGACCTCGAGTCGGCGGGAGAGCCAGTTGGCGGCGAGCAGCGCGGGGATCGCGACGCAGAGGCCGATCATCGTCGTGCTGAGCGCGAGGCCGACGCCCCGCGTGAGCGTCTGAGAATCCGGCATGCCCTGCTCAGGAAAGAGCGTGGCGAGGCCGGCGACGGTGCCGAGCAGGCCGAGCAAGGGCGCGCCGGCGACGATGCTGTCGAGGAGATGGAGGCCGCGCTGGAGGCGGATCAGTTCGTGACGGGCCCAGGCCTTGAGCACCTCGCCCGAGGCGCCGTCCTTCCAGCGCTGCACGAGCCGGCCCGCGACGGACTCGCCGTCGGCGGCGCCCACCTGATCGAGCTGCCCGGCGAGGACCGCCTTCACGACCGGCTCGGGCGCGACGCGGGAGACCCGCAGGGCGAGCGCCCGTTCGATGATGAGATAGAGCGCCAGGAAAGAGCAGAAACCGAGCGGCCAGATGAAGGCGCCAGCGCCTTGGATGAGGGTTTGCACATCACCAAGGTCGGGAAACCCCCAGAGGTCGCAAGCCCGCCCTTTAAAACGCCGTTTAATGACAGTTATATGAATTTAAATGATTTTAATGATTATATTAAATCATTTGGAACAAATGTGGAAAACCAATCCTTTGACTTAGCCCTAGGGGGGTTTACTGTGATTTTACCCCAATTTTCTATGAGACTTAAACGCTCAGGTTTTTCCCTCGTGCTCTCGCTGACCATCATGGCGGCGATGGTGATGATGGTGATCGTCCTCGCCTCTTTCCTGCAGGTGGAAAGCCGCCTGGCGCAAAGCAACGCCGGCTTCCTCCGCGCGCGCTTCAACGCGCTCGCCTCGGCCCGCATCGCGGTGGCCCAGCTGCAGGTGATGGCCGGCCCCGACCAGCGCGTGACCATGCGTGCGGACATGTTCGCTCCCGATTTCCCCTCGCCACCGCCATCCATAGCCTCGTCCGCCGCACTCGCCAACCCAAACAAACCTACGCTCGGCGTCCATCATCAGCGACGATACTGGACAGGCATCTGGGCGACCGGCGGCATCGACTCCACGAAGCCGCGTGACTGGAACGTCGCGGATCCCCATGACACACGCCTCTTCCTCGGCTGGCTGACTTCGCCTCTCGCCGTAGACGGCTCCAACCAAGAACTCGCCGACGCCAACTCACTCACCTTCTACCTTGCCAACCGCACTCACTTTGACGCAATGACGGGCAAGGTCGCAGGTGGCGCGAGCAGCGAAGGCCAGACTCTCATTAATCTGCTCAACGGCACGGGCACGCTTCAGGCTCAGAACCCTATTACAACGCCCAACTACGTGCGTCTTGTCGGCGGTTCTCCGGTTGGCGCCGGCGGCCAGGTGGCCGGCAGCGTGCAATGGCCCAGCTCGGCAATCGGACGACCCTTCTGGGAAGAATACTACGGCGCCGTCGACCTCCCGTCGATGCCGCTGCCGGGACCGACCATGACCAGCGGCACGCTCGGCTCGCGGGGACGTTACGCCTACTGGATCGGCGACGAAGGCATCAAGGCGAAGGTCAACCTGCCGGACACGCACGCCCCCTTCCCCGCCGCCTCCGTGACCGACTGGGACAAAGGCTTCGCCGGCTCCGCCGCGCAGCGCAGCGCCATCGAGTCCGTCACGCCCTCGCTCAACGCGACCGCGGTGACCTTGCCCGGCTTCGCCGCGAGCTACCTGGCCTGGCGTTCGAGCGACGTCGCGACCGCCGGCAGCTGGAACCTGCTGCAACTTCCGCAGGCGCGCACGCGCGGAGACCTCAGCCAATGGGCCGCCCGGCAGGCGGGCGGTTCGGCGGCCGCAGGCGAAACGATGGCCGCCGCGAGCCGGCTGCTCTGGCACGAGATCACCCCGCTCTCCTACTCGGTGCTCTCCGACACCTTGAACGGCGGCATGAAGACCGACCTCTCGACCGCCTTCGAACTGCCCTACTCCGTCTTCCGCACGCTCGAGATGTATCCGGGCCAGAAAGACACGACCGTCACGCCGACCATCGCCGACCGCCGCCAATCGTTGTTCCACGGCTCCCCCAACGCGACGTTCAACCCCGGGATGGCCACGGACCTCGACTACAACCGCCCGAACCTCGTGGACAAGATCGGCTCGGCCTCCGAACTCCTGCGCGCCGCGCCGCGGTCGGCCGAGTGGGCCCCCCGCTACCTCCGCACGATCTCTTCGATCGGCACGACCGTGGACCTGATCAAGAACCGCAACGGCGGCGAGACCCCGGAGCGCCTCGGCTTCGCCTACGAAGTGCCGCTCGCCTCCCGCTTCTTCACTGCCGACCGGATCGCGGCCAACCTCGTCAGCCTGAGCGCCGCGACCAACGAACGGACCCTCCTCAAGAACGATTCCCTGCCTTGGTCGGACATCCGCCTGTTCGCCGGCGGCGGCGATCCGGCCACCCATCCGGACAACTGGACTGGACGCATCGTCCGCGGTCCGACCTGGGATCTGTACCGCAATTTCTACCGCATGTACAAGCGCGAGATCGAGGCCGCCGCCGCGACCACCGGCGCCCTGCGCGGCCAAGGGCCGCCGACGGACGACGCGACCTTCATCGTCCGCGGCCTCGAACCCCTCACTTACGCCACCGGTAACCGCGGCCTGCCCACGCGACGGGCGGGACCGGCCCAAGGCGACACCAACGTGGCGCCCGTCAATCCGGTGGTCAACGACTTCTTCTCGGGCGGCGGCAATGCCCGCAATTACTTCCACCGCAACAACCTCGCCGACGGCGGCGTCGGGCCTCAGTTCCAGGCGGAACGACGCTACCGCATCCCCTTCGAAGCGGCGCTCGTCGGCGGAAACGCCACCCCCGAAGGACTGGTCATCCAGCCCCGCCATCGCGTGGCCGCCGGCCTGAGCGCTCCGACCATCCTGTCCGACGCAGACTACGACAGCGGCGGCATCCCGCAGCAGGTGACGTCGACGCGCACGTGGCCGACGAGCCCGATCCTGGCGCCCACCATCCTGCGCTTTTCGACCATCTATTCGGGCGTCCGCCAATCGGACAAGCTCGGCATGACCGTCGACCCGATCGTCGTCGTCCACAATCCCTACGACGTGCCGCTCGAGTTCGAGGGTCTCGCCATGGTCACCAGCGGCATGAGCTCCCCGTTCCGCTTCATCTTCCGCGCGACCGGCCTCACCATTAATTCCACCGAGTGGCAGTATGCGCAGCGGCCTGGTGACACCCTGCCCCTGCCGCCGCCCAACAACGTAACCACCGGACAAACCGTCGACATCGGCGACGTTGTCATCGGAGGCGGCGAGAACGACAACCGCTCGATGTCCTTCCGCATCGTCGCCGGCGCCGGCGGCACCACCGGCGGAGGCAGCCGCACGATCCGCCTCGAGCCGGGCCAGATCCGCGTCATCGGCACCTCGCCGCTGCCCGGCGACCTGATCGACAGTTCGAACACCAACGTTTCGATCCCGGGCGACATCGGCTTCGATCTTTCGAGCCGGGCGTTCTACAAGATGACGCCTTTCCATAACATCCGCTCCCGCATGGGCTCGGGCTCCCGCAACCAGAACGCCGAACGCGTGCTGTGGACCATGGACTTCGACCTCTGCAAGGTCTTCGCCGCCTACGACCCGGACGGCGGAGGCCCGCTGCCGCCCATCACCTGGACCAATGTCGGCCTCAACGACATCGAATACGCCCGCCGCCTCAACGACCTTTGGTCGAACGTGAAGTCCCAGCGCCGCGTCCATGACGCGCTCACCCTCTGGGACGGCACGCTGAGCTCACTGGAAGCCCAGTTGGCCGGGCGCTCGATCCAGATCCTCGTCCGCAACCAAGGTTGGATCAACTACAACGGCTATGTCGTCGGCACCGAGGGCGAGACGATCACCCCCGGCCAGGGCCCCGACGGCCTGTGGGGGACCGCGGACGACACCGAGACCTATAACCGCCACCCGACCCTCTACGTGGCGCCAGCGCGCCGCAACGGACGCATCGCCCTGCAGGGCAACCAGTCCTGGAACTTCTACCTCATCGGCAAGCAAAGCATCGACGGCGGCACCGCCCTGAACACCCACCGTCGCTGGTTCGGCACCCCGGACGACGACGCCGACACCTACATCCCGGACCCCGTCAACCCGTCCCGTCTGATCCGCCGCTTCGCCGAAGGTTCGGAGACCGTCAATGGCTTCAATACCGTCGACGAGAGCCTGCTGCTCAACTTCCAGGCCATGACTTCCGGCTGGCCGATGTACAGCAACGGCAACAACGACGAAGCCTATTTCACGCAGCCCGACCGTGAATGGACCCGGGCGCTGGGCGCCAACCCGCCGACCCCCAACTATTACATCAAGGGCAGCTCGGTCGGCCAGGGCGTCCCGACCGATCCGGAGTTCAACATCGGAAACAACAAAGGACTCGAAGTCACCAACGCCAAGGCCGACACCTTGCACAACTCCCGGGAGGTGGTGCTGACCTCCAACGAGCCCAAGCTGCCGGTCTTCATGGTCGACTTCGTGCGCCGCGCCGCGGACATGACGGGCAACACCACCAAGTGGTATCCCACCAACTACCTCTCCGCCGGCTTCGGGATGAAACCGGGGGCGCCAGGACCGGGGCTTGACCGCATGCAGACCCCCGTCGAGATGCGCAACGCGCCGATGACGCCTTACTTCCTCAGCGACCGCGCCCAGCAGGCGCAGCTGTTCGGCTACGACGGCAAGGCGCACACGCCGATCGGCTGGACGGAGACCCAGCGCGTGATCGTCAACGGCTCGCTCATCGACATCGAGTTCCCGACGACCCCGGACAAGCGGGGCGCCTTCTGGGGACCGAGCGTCAACAATGACACCACCGGCAAGAGTACCATCATCCTCTACCCGATCCCCCGCCGGCCGCTGCTCTCCCTCTCGCAGCTCGGCACCGCGGCCACCGCCGAACAGAACACCGACGCCGACCTGACGGTGGGCTCTTCCTTCGCCCACCCGGGCATCGGCGACCTGACCCGCATCGTCGAATGGCCCGGCCCGCGCGACCTGTTTCCGAGCGAAGGCGCCCTCGCCTCCGACGTGCAGGGTCCCGTGCCCGAACTCGGCTACGTGGCCAAGCACATGGGCACGCGACCGGTCCGCAACCGCGCCAACGTGCGGACGGACCACGCCTTCGCGGCCAACTACGCCCTCTGGGACACGTATTACTTCAGCGGGTTGAACCTCCAGGCCAACTCCTTCTCGCACCTCGACGGCACCCCGCGCGAATGGCCGGGCTCCGGCGCCGACCTGCCGCTCGACGCCACCGTGCGGGCCCAGCAGTCCGCCGCGCTCACCGCCGCGGGCGTCGTCAACGCGACGACCTTCGAGAGCCTGAAGATCGCGCTGAACGAAGGCCGCAAGCCCCTCGCCAACAAGCGGATCACCCACCTGCCTGACGGCAAACCGTCCTTCACGACGAATACCCTGTACCGGAATTCGCTCGTGCTGCCCGAGACCGAGTTCCCGCACCCGAAATACCTCGCGCGCACGTCGCTCTACGACGGCGGCTTCAACGTGAACTCGACCTCGCGCGCCGCCTGGCGGGCCGTGCTCGGCGGCCTCAAGGGTCAGATGCTGCCCGACGCCACGAACCCGGCCAATCCGGCCATGACGGCGCTGACCAAGTTCGCCCGCGCGTTCGGCCCGGCGGACAGTTCCGGCGGCGACCCTTGGACCCAGTATCGCGAGCTCAGCGAAACCCAGATCGATGAGCTGGCGACGGCCATCGTGCTGGAGGTCCGTCACCGCGGACCCTTCATGTCCCTCGGCGACTTCATCAACCGACGGCTCGTGAACTCCACCGGGCCGGCCGGCGGTCCGGCGGACACCTTCGGACTCAAAGGAGCCCTCCAGTCGGCGATCGACAAGACCAACATCAACAACACCGCGATCACCGCGGCCGGCGGGGTGTTCGCCGCCCCGGCGGCGAACACTTCGCCGCCGACGGATCCCAACGTGATCTTCGGCAACAACTCGCTGACCGGCGGCTGGTGGAAGGAGAACAACGCCTATCCGCGCATCCCCGCCAACAAGCGTTTCCCCTCAATCCGCGCGATGAGCCGGACCAACAGCGAAGGCAGCGTCACCGCGGGCCTCGGCGCCCCGGGCATCGTCACCCAGATGGACGTCCTGAACTCCGTCGGTCCGAACCTGACCGCCCGGTCCGACACCTTCGTGGTGCGCGCCTACGGCGAAGCCCAGGACGACGCCGGCGTCGTCATCGGCAAGGCCTGGGTGGAGGTCGTCGTGCAGCGTTCGACCGAATACATGGCGATGGCCGTCGGCCAGCGCTACCCGGACTACGTCGAACCGACCCGCCGACGGCTGGCCTACCGGGCCAACAGCGACGCGACCAAGGAATACGACCGCCAAGTTCTCGTGGAGACCTATGAGGCCGCCCCGCCGCCCAGTCCGCCCGGCGCCTCCCTCAACGACCGTAACGCCCTGCGCGACGAGCAGCGCCTGAACCGCATCATGGGCCGACGCTTCCGCGTCACCGGCCTGCGCTGGCTCGCCGCCAACGAAATCTGACATGTCCTTCCCCCGACTCCTCACCGCCGTCCTCTGCGGCGGTTTCCTCGTGCTTGGCTCCGCCCAGGCGCAGCAGCCCGGACGCGAGCTCCGGACCTGCAAGCTCCGCCTGGCCTGGTGGAACGCGCCCGAAAATCCGCCGGAGCTGGCGCTCCAGAAAGACAAGGAGCGGACGCCGTTCTCGCCCGACATCATGGCCCTGAGCCAGATGATCGAATACCGCGGCGAACCCGACGCGGTGGTGCTGAAGAAGACGGTCACCGCCGAACTCGACAAGGCCGGCAAACCGATCGTCCAGTGGGTGCCGTATTGCTCGATCCCGGTCGGACCGAACGACACCGACCTGGCGGTCCTGCTCTTCGCCGACGAGAAACGCGGCGTCGCGCAGACGCGGGTCTTTGATTTCAGCCCCGAGGGGTTCCCTTACGGGAGCGTCCAGCTGGTCAACTTCACCTCGGCGAAGATCGCGATGGTCATCGAAGGGACGACCGTCGTCGCCAACAGCCGCAGCATGGCGCGCTTCCCGAGAACCTTCAACCGGCTCTCCATCTGCAGCTTCAAGCTGGCGGCGGCCGAACCCAGCGGCGAGCAGAAGATCCTCCGCTCCACCACCATGATCTTCAAGCCGACCGCCCGGATCCTCCTCTTCGCCGTGGAGTTCCCTGGCGCGGAGGACGACGGGCGCTACCACGTCGAGCTGATCACCGACAACCTCGGCAACAGGCCGCAGGTCGTCGAGCCGCCGGCGCCCGGCCCCAAAGGCAAGGCCGCGCCCCAGCCCAAGGGCAAGAAAGGCGCGCCGGCGCCCCAACCGGAAGCGCCCCTCTGAACGGCATGCGCGCCTGGTTCCTCGCCTGCCTGCTGCCGTTCGGCGTCACGCCCGGCCGGGCGGCCGCGGAACTCCATGTCAGCAAGGTCGGCGAAGCGCCGGACTTCATCGGACTGCGTTTCCCCGCCGAGGTTCCGCCCCTCCGGCTCGAGGTCTTCCTCGACCACCTCATGCCCGCCACGGCGCTGCCTGAGGCCCGGCAGGCGCGGCTCTTCGGCGAACCGCCCGAACCCGGGCAGCCGCCGCTCGACCTCGGCGAACTGGAGCTGCCGCCGAGCGGCCGTCACCTGCTGCTCCTGAGCCAGTCCGGCGACGGCAAGACGCAGAAGCGGCTGCTCCCCTTCGATCAGGCCAGCCTGCCCCTCGGCGGGGTGCAATTCCTGAACCTCACCTCCCGGCGCATGCGTTGCAGCATCGACGGCGAGTCCGTGGAACTTTCGCCGGATGAAGCGAAGCGGCTGCCGACGACCAGTCCGGCGCGGCGGATCGTCAACCACCGCCTGGAATTGAAGACGAAGGACGGATGGAAACCGGACAGCTCGACGACGCTCATCCTCGGCGCGAACCGACGCTACCTCTTCATCCTGCAGGAAGACGGCCCCAAAGGACCCCTGCGGCGGGCGATGGTGACCGACACCGACCCGGAACGTAACCTGGCCCCGTTGACGCCGCCCGCGGTCAGAGCTGAGCCGCCGCTTCCCGATCCGCCAGCCAAGTGACGCGCGGCGCGAAGGCCCGCAGCGTCTGGCCGGGGTGCAGGGAAGGATCGAATTCGCCGCAGGCGATCTCGCGCAAGGCGGACGCCTTGGCGGCGCCGCCGACGAGCACGACGATGGCCGCGCACCGGGCGAGACCCGCCTCGGTGATGGTCAGCCGCCAGCCGCGACCCGGCCATTCCGTGGCGACGAAGCGAGGGCCGTCCGTGATCCCGATCAGAGGGCACTGCGGCCACAGCGAGGCGACATGGCTGTCGTCCCCGAGACCGAGCACGCAGAGGTCGAAGGCCTTGTCCGGGGAGCGGGCGGCCCAGGCGGCCTCATAGGCGGCCGCGGCGGCGGCCGGCGGGAGTTCGACCGGCCAGGGGAAGCGGCGGGCGGCGGGCACGCCGAGGGCGTCGAGCATGCCGCGGGCGGCATGGCCGAAGTTGGAATCATCCGACGAGAGCGGCACGCAACGCTCGTCGCTCACGTGCCAGTCGATGCGGGCAAGGGCTTCGGCCGAGAGGGCGCCCGTGCGGACGACCCACGCGTAGAAGGCCTTGGGCGTGGAACCACCGCTCAGGCCGACGGAGGCGGGCCCGCGGGCGGCGAGGACGTTGATGCGGGCGGCGAGCTCGGCGAAGGATTCTTCGCGGGTCAGCACGCGGACCGTGCCGGCGGAAGTGAGGAGATCGGACATGGGAATGAGGATAGAAAGAGAGAGGACTGAGTCGAGGACTGCGTTGAGGGCTGAACGGAGGGCTGAATGGATGAGAGGCAAAGAAGAGGCTCAGAGGCCCGGTGGACCAGAACGATGCAACGTGAGTTGACCCGTTGATCAGTTGGCCGGTTGGCCAGGAAGTCATCGGGCAGGGATGCGATGTCATCCCATCTTCTTGGATAGAGGCAGGGTCGGGACCGCGTCACGACATAGATGTCTCGGGGTAGGGCTGACCGGCCCGGTCAGCCGCGGTTGAGCGAGGCCGCTCAACCCTGTCCGACGCAGAGGATATCAATTCAAAGGGGAACCGGAGACCAGATGATTGGATGGGGGCATATGACGGCAGCATCCTATCCGGTTTCCGGTCTCCCTTGCATCGAGACGGAAAGGGCAGCCAGGGCGGCACGCGGTGCTGCCCCTGCGCAAACAAGAAGGGCGTCCTTGCGGACGCCCTTTCATCATCAGCGATACTCTATACTCGGAACTCGATACTCCGACTTACTGGCAGGCCTCGCAGGTGCCGCCGTTGCGCATGGCCTCGATGGAGCAGGCGTTCTTCTCTTCGGCGGTGTATTCCTTCTTCTCGGCCTTGGGCGCCTTCTCGACCGTGGCCTTCTCGATGTTGGAAGCGCCGAGGGTGCGGAGGTAGTAGGTGGTCTTGAGGCCGGTGCGCCAGGCGTACTGGTACATGTGCGAGAGCATCTTGAGGTCCGGCGTCGGGAGGAAGAGGTTGAGCGACTGAGCCTGGTCGATCCACTTCTGGCGGCGGGCGGCGGCGTCGATGAGCCACTTGTTCTCGATGGTGAAGGCCGTCAGGTACTTGTCCTTGATGGCCTGCGGGATCTCGGCGATGTCCTTGAGCTCGCCGTCGAAGTATTTCACCTGCTGCATCATCTCCTGGTTCCACAGGCCGAGCTTCTTGAGGTCGCGGACGAGGTAGCCGTTGAGTTCGGTGAACTCGCCGGACAGGTTGCTCTTCACGAAGAGGTTCTTGTAGGCCGGCTCGATGCAAGGCGAGCTGCCGACGATATTGGAGATCGGGGCGGTCGGGGCGATGGCGAGGACGTTGGAGTTGCGCATGCCGCTCTTGGCGATCTTGGCGCGGACCGGAGCCCAGTCCATGCGGCCGCCGCGCTTGACCTCGATCGGCTCGCCGCGATCCTGCTGGAGGGGGTCGACGGTGTTCTGCGGGAGCAGGCCGCGGTCCC
>JACCDP011525163.1_pt1 | contig 12561 bp, 8 predicted proteins | sample 7445841 | NCBI WGS metagenome assembly JACCDP01 (sample SAMN15323441, study PRJNA562643) | freshwater metagenome | isolation source: river surface water | place: USA:Blue River Watershed | collected 2017-08-17
CTGCTTATCTCTGGCCCAACCCAGACACCTGTCATTGTTACCAAGATTCGCCACAAGATTGATGTCAATACCGGCGAACATAACTCAGCGAACACACTTGCCATGAATGAAATTGGTGAAGTCGAAATTGCCACCAATCAGCCACTAGCGCTCTTGCCATATAAGCAATCTCGTGAGTTCGGAAATTTCATCCTTGTTGATCGTCTCAATTTCCAAACTGTCGGCGCCGGAATGATCCGCCATGCGCTTCGCCGCGGAGAGAACATCACGTATCAAGAGTACGAAGTTGATAAAGCAGCCCGAGAGAGCGCCAAGAATCAGAAGGCGAAGGTCATTTGGCTTACCGGTCTATCCGGTTCAGGAAAGTCGACTATCGCCAATGTTCTGGCAAAGCGCCTTCATGCGTTGGGCATGCATGCCTATGTTCTTGATGGCGACAATCTACGAATGGGACTCAACGTTGATTTAGGTTTTACCCCCGAAGACCGCGCAGAGAACGTTCGTCGAACCTCCGAAGTAGCTAAGTTGATGGTTGACGCAGGGTTGATTGTGATTACTGCACTCGTCAGCCCGTTCGAAGCTGATCGCCAACGTGCTCGCTCCATCTTTGATGATGGCGATTTCATTGAAGTCTTTGTAGATACTCCTGTTGATGTTTGTATCTCGCGCGACCCCAAGGGCTTATATAAGAAGGCTAAAGATGGACAGATTCCTAATTTCACCGGAGTTGGCCAAGATTACGAGAGGCCATCTCAACCAGAACTAGCCCTAGATGGCACCGCAGATGTTGAAGAGAACACCAAAGCGATTGTGGAACGCCTTCTGTGAATTGGATTTTCTTCGCTCTAGCTGGCTCTCTTGCTCAGCTGATTGATGGCACTCTTGGAATGGGATTTGGACTCACTAGCTCAACACTTCTCTTAACGCTAGGTGCATCAGCGGCGGTTGCATCAGCGGCGGTACATGCAGCCGAGATTGGCACGACACTTGTTTCAGGCGTGTCCCACTGGCACGCTGAGAATGTTGATAAGAGAATTCTGTTGAAATTGGCAGTTCCGGGAGGAATCGGAGCCTTACTTGGAGCCACGTTTCTTTCTTGGATTGATCTATCGAGTGCGAAGGTCTTTATCTCAACGCTTCTACTACTACTGGGATTCTTACTTCTCTATCGCAATATCTTCCCATCAACTCAACCGCAACCATCTGTTGAGCTCACCAATCCGCGCTATCTGACCTATCTGGGCTTCACTGGTGGATTTGTTGATGCATCCGGTGGCGGGGGATGGGGTCCTATCGTGACGCCCACGATGATGACCACCACTACGGTTGAACCACGCAAGATTATTGGAACCGTCAGCGCCGCCGAATTCATCGTTGCTGTATCTGCCAGCGTTGGATTCCTTGTCAATATTAATCGCCTTGATATTGATTGGTTGATTGTTGGTGGACTCGCACTCGGTGGATGTCTGATGGCGCCCATCGCTGCACGAATTGTGGTGGCACTTCCACGTAAGCAGATCGGAATACTTGTTGGAATCGCTGTGATTGTTATTAACGGTTACCGAATCCTGGCGGGCTAACTACAACTCTTTGATGTGAATTCCATTTGCGCTCAACTCCTGCAAGATTGCCTGATATCTGGCGCTGAACTTATCTGCATTGACTGGTTCACTCTTCCATCTGCCGGCATGTAACTTTTCAGGGAGAATTTCATCCTCAAAGTAAGAATCAATACGTTTATTGCTGGGCAGATCTAGAAATACCTTAATCTTCTCAAGCGTTGCCTCGCGGTGATGTATGACCAGGTCTTCAATTCTTAGCTCAAGTTTATTCTCATTCTTTATCTTGGATAACGCCACCTGCCCTGTCGCTATGCGCTTCTTCCACCAATCAAGGGCTGCAAAATGTTCGTTCGGTCCCCACTTCTCTTTCACAACCGATGAAGCGACATCGCGCCCATCGCGGATCACATGGATGAACTTACTTCGAGGCAGTAACTGATTTATCAGATCCGCCTGCATAATGTTTACGGGAGTGGAATCTCCAAAGTATCTCTTTACGCCATCTTTCATCTGGGCCCGAGACAGAGATTCAAAGAGAGTGCGGGATGCGCTTAAGCGATCAACTTTGTAGCCAACCTTAAATTTCTCTAGCTCTTTTTCTAACTCTTCGCGAGTAATTCCTTGAACCAACCCGCGTACGTTGCCCTTCTTGCCAGTTTCTGACCACCAAGCGCCAAGTAACTCTCTCTCAAAAAGTGAAACTTTGCTTTTGCCCAAGAGCGGAAGCGCTCGAGCAATCAAATTATTTCTCTTAGCTGTGAGATTCTCTTCGATTCCCAATGGCCTAGTCAGCGCAATATCTACAAGCCCATGTCTACTTGTCAGGTACTTTATTTCGCGAGGCATGCTCGCATGAAAATCTGGATGGCGGTTTAAGAGATTTAGCAGAATGGTTGTCCCACTTCTGCCCGTGCCTCCGATAAAGACCGGAGTGAAATCGTGCGCCATGAGTAGACAGTAAAGGGTGGCTGCGAAAATCAAGGCGCTATTCTTCTCGAATGGGAAAGTCTCCGATATTTCACAAAGTGACGCCCGTCTTTGTCGGTGGAACTGGGCGCAGTGGCACAACAGTTATGGGCGACCTCCTTGGCAAGCACCCAGATGTGCGTACCAGCACCCCTATTGAAATCAAGTTTCTATCTAACCGCTCGGGCCTACTTGATGTTGTCTTCGGTCGAGATGATTCGACGAACAAGAGGAAAGAGTCCGTTTCAATCTTTCACTACCGTACCTATCGCAAGCGCAGACTGCGTGAAAAAGAGAAGCTTGCCAACATCTTGGCAGAGTTCGAAGGTCAGGTATGGAATAAGTGGTGGGATATCGATGCTCCGCCACCGCACGGACGTGGATTAACATCAGGAATATCTCGCTCTAACCTAGAAAAACTGATGTCATCACTGCGCCGCGATCTCAAGATTAATCGCATCTGGGCCGCCCGTAGATTTATGAAGCGATTTATCGCACTTCAAGATGAAGCAGGAGCAGAAAAATATTGGGTGGAAACAACTCCGATGAATATCCCGACTGCAGATAGATTACTCAAGCTCTTTCCCAACGCGCTCTTCATCACCATGGTGCGCGATCCTCGCGACGTGATTGCCTCCCTTCTTACCAAGAACTGGGGGCCAACAACTCCTATGGAAGGGCTCACCTGGATTGAAAAGCGCCTGACTGATGGCCACAACGCTCTCAAAGCTGTTCCTGCGAAGCAGCAGATAACTATCGCGCTTGAGGATCTAGCTATCAATCAACGTGAAGCTACCTACCGAAAAGTCATGAGCTTCTTAAAGATCTCTGATTCGCCCGCGATGAGAAAGTTTTTCAACGAGGAACTGACTCCAGCAAATGCCACAAGCGGGCGCTGGAAGCAGGAAATCTCTAGCCCTGAATTTGATGCTGCGTATGCAGCGCTGGAAGCAAGGCTAAATAGTTATCTCTTGCCCTGATGAGGCTTCTTGGCTGCCGTTTTGGTAGCACGTGTCTTTGTTGATACAGCAGATTTCTTCTGCTTCTGCTTAATCTCGGCAAGTATTCGATCAAAATCAAATTCCAGTTCGCTGAAGTTCTCAGCGACAGGAGCAAGGATTGGGTGCTTGCGCCGCCTTATCGCCCTGCGGGCTAGGTATAAGAAAATGCTGGCTACGGTCAGAATAGAAATTGCTGCAATGATTGCTGGTAGAGACTTAATGGTGTTATCGACGATTTCAGATGCGACGATTTCATCAATAGCGTTACTCGATGCTTCAATATCAATGGCAGCTTCGTCTGCTGCTGTCACGGCAAGGTCATTAGCATCTGCAACTTTATTGGCATTGTTCACATCGCCTGCAAATCTACTGACCGAAAGCGCTGCTTTTTCTGCAGCAACCTTGGCCTTCTGGGCTGCAATTTGTGCCACAGTTAGTTTGTTCTGAATCGAAGTGGCTTGAGCTCTTGTGGCGCGCAACTTCTCCTGGAGCTGATCACGAGCTTTCACAGCAGCAGCTAGCTCATCTCTTTGATTGTTCAGCACATCCTGTAAGGAGCGGATTCTGGTTTGCAACTCCTTACCTGCATCAACTTTTGCTTCAAGAGTGGCTTTGACTTTCTCAAAAGTAGCTAGAGTTTTATCTGCCAGCTTACTTGCCTTTTCAGCGTCTGCTTTATCCCTGTTATATCGAGCGACCGCTTGGTCTGCTAACTGCTTGAGCTTTGCAATGTCAGTAGCGCTAGCGGCCATTTGAAGATTTTCTCCGGTGTCAGCGCTTGAAACGGTGTAAGGCTTTTCTGTGCTCACCAAGCTTTTACTTCCTGATGCCACTCGATATGCTTCAAGTGCGTTATCAGCAATCTCTCTGCTCCGAGCTGCCTGCTCTCGCTTCTCCGAAGCTATTTTCATAGCTCTCTCTGCTTCGACCTTAACCTCGTTATATGTTGACATATAGGAGGTGATGTCAACTCGAATCTGCTCATATTGTTTAATCGAGTTCTGCAATCTCTTTTCAGAAGCAGAAATCCCTTGCTGTATCTTCTCTTCAGCCTGCTTTTGAGATTCAATTCTCTTTGCAAATGTAGCAACTTGTGAAGTAACTGCTTTCAGATCAGTGGCCACACTGGCAGCAGCCTTAGCAGCCACACTGGCAGCAGCCTTAGTTTCCGCTAGCACTGCCGATGCGGCATCGGCCTTCTCAGATGATGCAGCTGCCTTGTCGCGATATTTTTCAACATTTGCTTGAGCCTTAGATGCAACTTTTCCAAGATCCACCTTGATTTTGTCGATCAATTCTTGTGCTTTCTTCTTCGCTGCATCAATTGCAGCAGCAGCTTTTGCATCAGCAGCTGCGATTTCCGCTGCCGCTTTCTCTGCTAGACGATCTGCTTCAGCCTTTGCAGCTTCTGCCTTCTTTCGCGCGTCATCTACCTTCGCTTGGTCTGAACCCTCTGCTGCTCTCTTTGCTTCTTCTTCCTTCTGCTTTGCTTCTTCTTCCTTCTTAGCGGCTGCTAAAGCTTCAGCTTTTGCCTTATCTTCTGCCGCCTTCTTCACTGCGGCCTCATCTGCCTCTTTCTTGGCCGCGGCAACTAAGAGTGAATATTCGCGATCTGACATGGGTTTAGGTTTTGATGCAGCTTCCGCAGCTGCACGTGCAGCAGCTGCTTCGGCAACTGCTCGCGCGGCCGCCGCAGCTTCTGCAGAGGCACGCGCCGCAGCCTCTACGGCTGCAGCAGCAGCCGCGGCAGCAGCAACAGAAGCTGCAGCTGCAGCATCGGCAACATCTTGAGCAGCTTCCGCTGCAGCTTGTGCCGAAGCAGCAGCGGAAGAACCAGCATCAGATTGCCTATTAGCTTCTTGCAGTGAACTCAAGGCAGCCGCAGCAGCCTCGGCTGAATCACCCGAAGAGTTGGCAACGTTATTCAAAGTTGTGGCAGCTGAATTCAAGGCGGTAGAGCGAGCTGCGGCAGCGGTGACGGCCGCATCAGCTGCAGCCTTTGCAGCGGCAATTGCAGCCAACTCTGCCTGACGTGCGGCATATTCTGCAGCAGCAGCCTTGGCATCATTTTCTAATTTCAATTTTTCTTGAGCTGCAAGAACTGCGGCAGCATCTAGAGAAGCTTTTACGGCCGCAGCTCGAGAAGCTGCATCTGCGGCATCTTGAGCAATTTTTAAAGCTGCAGCGGCTGCTGCATCAGCTCGCGATTTTTCAGCATCTGCAAGATCTTGACGCGCCTTCGCTTCAGCCGCTGCTGTAGCCGCTGCTGCAGCTGCTGCATCTGCTGCGTTCTTCGCATTAGTTGCAGCTGTAGCCGCAGCATCTGCGGCCGCCTTATCTGCTGCATCTTTATCACTTTGTGCCTTGGCTGTTATATAGGCTTGACGCAAGTCATCTACCGTAGCGAATTTTGCTCCTTCGAGTTCAGGTAAAAGATCATCTTCATAGTTTTCAACTGGAATGAAATTTCTTGAAACCAATAACGTACCACCGGCGGCTTGGAGCGCTGCCAGAGCTGATGCAGTTGTACCTGCAGAGGCAGATGCTTTTGTTGCCGCAGCTGCCGCAGCCGTTGCGGCAGCCGTTGCGGCAGCATCAGCAATGGCCTTCGCTGCTTTTGCAGCATCATCGGCTGCCTTCTTTGCATCGGCTTCCTCTTTTGCTCTTGCAGCTGCTGCAATTTTTGCATCAATCTCAGCCTGTAAGGCCGCCTGCTTCGCCTGGTATTCGCGCAAGGCTGCTGCAGCTAACTCTTGCTGACGTAAAACTTCTAGGCGCTGCGTCTCTGCAGCAGCTTGCGCAACTCGAATCTTTTCAGCCGCGGCAGCTTGCTCTTCAACTAATTTTCGCGCTGATTCTTCAGCTTTCAATTTGGCAGCAGCGATTTGTTCCTTCTTTGCATTTTCTCTCTCAAGCGCCTGAGCTGCGGCAGTCTCTGCCTCTTCCTTTGCAATTTGTGCCTTGCGCGCTGCTTCAGCTGCAGCAGCAGCAGCTGCAGCAAAATCTGCTTGTGACTTTGCAGCTGCAACAGATGCGGCGATTGCATCCTGTTCTTCTTTATCTTGCTGCGCCTTCAGAGCTGCCGCATCCGCTGCAGCCTTCTGTTCATCGGCAACCCGCTTTGCCTCTTTCTGAGCTTCAACAACCGGATCAAGGCAATCAGGTAGATCTGGCGGGTATGCAGCAGGGCCGATGCAATAAGTGGCTGCTGGTGCAGAGGTATTTGGCAGGTGGGCAAAGAGGAGTGAGAGCACAACAACTGTTGTTGTTGTGAAGACATTCCTTCGCGCTAGTTGCATTAGCAGCCACCCTTAATTATCAGACTAGTTGGACGCACTAATGGCTGATCGACGAACGTTATTTTACCGACCCCACCGGCAAAGTTAGCCAGTAACTCTTCACTTTCCCCTGGAGCTAAATCAATATCTGAAACGTAGATAGGTCGACCACGCTCAGTTGATGCGCCACCTAATTTCTCTGTTCGGTTTTCGCGCGAGACAGAGACCAAAACTGAATTAGTAGGGCCGTAGATGAAGAGTTTAAAGCGATGTGCGCCAGTAACTAAGTCCGCAGGTTTTCCCTTATCAGCTCGGGTGAGCACGTAGGCCGGTAATCCTTTTCCACTCTTGAGAGTATTTGTCACTCTCACGCGCACTTGAGTCTGCGCAACTTTGTCACATGATTTAGATTCAATCACTACGTCGCGATCCAGATAGTAATCGAGCTTGCTGGCGTCAATGTTCTGTATAACTGCGCGGAACTCATTATTGGGCGCCTTATCCAAGTATCCGCCTAATCGAACGGTGGCGAGCTCTTTCTCTGCAGGGGTATCACGTGAATACATAAGGATACGATTTTCAATAAGCCCTTGCTTGATGGCACGCACCATCTCAATTTTTGAATACTGCCCGCTAGTGATCTTGCTTGCAGCTGCATCCAAGATATCTACTAGGTACTGCTTACGGGCCTTGTTATCCTTTTCATATCGCTTATATGCCTTCTGCAAAGTTTCACTCACCACATTTTCACTGGTAATCACTTCCCCAGATTCCAAAGTGATAGGACCCGTTGCCTTAAGGACATAACTCAGCGCGCTCGGGTCAACAGCGATCACACCATCAAGTTGTTCTTCAAATTGCTTCTTCCATAATCCCATCCAAATCTCAGCCCCAAATGGAAAATGTGGAGATAGATTTGAGTTCTGCAAAATAGCGGGGTTTTTGCCATATAGCTTGGTAAATTCAGTGGGGACTTTTACCGGGACATCTTTGAGAGAGTAGAGAACTGCGTTGGAGCCAGTGCGCACGACAGAAAGAGAAGATTTATTTAGGTCAATAATGGCGAATGCTCCCAAAATGCCACCAGTGCCGCGGGCCTCTGCGCTATTTTGAAATGCGATCATGTATCTCTTTGGTGCATCAGCACCAACTAGCCAAGAGCTGGCGCGTATGACGGCAGTAACCTCATCGCGTATCGGGCTAAAGTCCAAGCCTGCTATCTGAGTCATCTGCTTGGCAACAGGAAAATTAAGTAGCCAAAAGAGGCGGTCTACATCTGAGGCAAGTGCTACAGACTGCTTAACTAGGCTTTCCTTGTCATATTCCCCAGAAAGTTGTTCAACATAATCTCGTGCATGCAGAAAGGTAAGAACTGATTGGGTAGTAACTGCCAGTAGGTAGAGAACTGGTAGAAGAATGAGAACCTTGATGACTTGGCGCTTCATGCGGATATCACCGTGAATTCATCTGCCATATAGGAGGCAAGGTAGGAATCAGCAAGGCGTCGTGCGCGTGAGTGACGGGGCGCAGTGATGATGACAACCGGTGATCGCTCGGCTAGTTGCTGAATCCAATTGCGCCAGCTAGGGGAGAGGAAGTATCTTTCCGGGAAATCAACCTGACGAGGATGGGTCAATATCTGCTGGGTATTCACAATCGGTGTGATGAGTAGCTCTATCTGATCGATGTCAAAGAAAATTCGCTCGAGCCCCAAATCTTCTATCTCATTAACTATCGGTGCACGTAAGTCGGCATCAATAAGAATCGCACCTTCATCTATGCGCGCCATCTGTGCATGGGCGAGTGCAACTCCTAAATCGCTGACCCCATGAGGTATCACCACATGAATGCTGTGAGCATGAGGATAACCCTTTGCATCAAGAGCAGCGCGTAACGTCAGAGCGCCGACTTTGCCAAGTTCACGGCTCATGGCATCTGGCCAAAGCCCAACAGGATCAATGGGGACAAAATCTTTATCTTCCACAATCTCTACAAAGCTACGCAGTGCACCGTGATATCCCAGATTGCGAATGACATCGCTCTGCGAATCTTCTGCTGTGACTATTAAATCTGCCGCTTGGATATCAGCTGCAGCCTTACCTAAACTCTTCGATGCGCTCTGCGTAACGGGCACCTGCCAATTCTTAGCAATCTCAATCACAGCATCCAGAATTGGTGTGCCATCAATGGCAGTGACCCCAGTTGATGAAATCTGATCTTCTGGGAAGTTGCGCTCAAGGACTGCTTGAGCAAAGGGGGAGCGCGCTTGGTTCATTCTGCAGACAGTGACTATGCGCATAAGTTAAGGTTACTTGGTGAAGCCAAAGGGGAAGCGCTTGCGAAAGAGAGATATAGCAGCAGCTGCGTTAGCGCTCTATCTTCTCGTGCTCTCACTCTTTGTCCTCTTTCCACGGCCAATTCTTGAATCCGGTGATCCTTCACAGATTGCTGAGTATTTGCGCACTCATGCAAATTTCTTCTACAAAATCCTCTACGCCGACACCCACCTTGTAGCGCTCGGTAATTTCTTCATGCTCGCTCCCTTCCCAGTGATATTCACCGCGCTCTTTGAAAAGGTGAGCCTCTACAAGGTATTTCTCGTCGGCGTTGCCCTCTCCGCCTCTTTCGAGCTAGTCCAATTAGCCATCCCGGGCCGAGTCAGCGACTGGATTGATTTCCTATCCAACTCGCTCAGTCTCCTCATCGGTATTGCAATAGTTCGGTTTTTACGCAGCAGAAAGTCCGCACAGACAGGGTAAAAACCGACCTTCTTCAAATCCGCCCATCGCTCACGCCAGCCTCACTGCTTACGCTTAGGTCATTCAAGGGGCGTGAGATACACGTGATGTGTGCGTGACATACGGGTGATTGCCAGGAGGTGATGCGTGGAACTCATTCAATATTGGCGTCTGATTGTTCAGAACCGCATCATCATCGGCGCAAGCACGCTCGTTGGTCTCATCATTTCTGCATCAATAACTTTTACGACAACACCGCTCTATGAATCACAAGCGCAAATATTTGTATCTACCCCTGCCTCCACACTTGATATCTCAGCACTTGCAACTGGATCTTCATTTTCACAACAGCGCGTCAAGTCCTATGCACAGATTATTAATAGCCCGAAAACTCTGGAGCCTGTGATTGAGCGTCTTGATTTGAAGATGGATGCAACAATGCTCAGTTCTATGGTCACAGCATCAGCTCCGCTCGACACAGTTTTAATTTCTCTCACAGTCACCGACACTGACCCGCAGCGCGCGTCAGAGATTGCTAACGCCATCGCTGACCAATTTGGAATTACTGTAGGTGACCTTGAGCTCTATGGTATCGGCGTTGATTCACCCGTGAAGGTTTCAACCGTTAAGGATGCGATTCCAGCTGATTCGCCAGCATCTCCAAAGAAGGCGATCAATCTCGCGCTCGGCCTACTTCTTGGATTTGGTTTAGGCATTGGCCTTGCATCTCTTCGCAAGTTACTTGATAACACTGTCAAGAATGAAGATGATCTTCTTGGCACACCACTACTTGCAGCAATTGGCTTTGATGAGATTGCCGATGAGAAGCCACTTGTGACTCAAATCGGCCGCTATGCCGCTCGCACAGAAGCTTTCCGCACGCTACGTACTAACCTGCAATTCCTTAACCCAGATGCCCACCCACAGGTCATTGTGATGACATCAGCTCTTCCTAATGAAGGCAAGACAACTTCATCTATCAACCTTGCACTTTCGCTCGCTCAAGCAGGTGCCAAAGTGGTTCTCGTTGAGGCTGACCTGCGTCGCCCAAAGGTGCCGCTCTATCTTGAGATGTCATCAATGTCTGAAGGCCTAAGCGACCTTATCTCTGGACCAAAGAAATTAACTCCACAAGGCATCAAGGCTGTGCTTCACCCTTATGAATCAACAGGCTTAAAGGTCATTCTCTCTGGCAAGGTCCCGCCCAATCCTTCAGAGCTTTTGAGTTCACATAAGTTTGAAGAGTTAATCGAACTTCTGCGCAAGCAATTTGAATATGTCATCATCGACTGCCCACCATTACTTCCTGTCACCGACGCTGCAATCGTTTCGGCCAAGGCAGATGGATGTGTACTTGTAGTTCATGCCGGTGTTACCAAGAAGCCTCACTTCATAGGCTCACGTGATGCAGTCAAAGCTGTCGGCTCAGTAATTCTTGGTGTCATCATCAACAAGATTCCAGAGTCTTCACTTGAATATGAGTATGGATATCGCTACGGATATCCACGTTACTACGGCGCTAATTACCGCCCATATGCAAAGCGTGGAACTGAAGAAGGTCAATACGCGCCAAGTGCTGATGTCTTATCTCGCCAAGCCCTCGAAGAGAACTTCCGCCATATCAAGGGTGCGCGCTTTAAAGAAGAACTTAAGCGCCAAGATAATAAGAAGGCTTAGTAAGCCCCTTTACCTTTAAAGACTGCCCCGACAGTGGAGACGATAATCCATAGATCGCGCGTAAAGCTCCAGTTAATCAAGTAGTTCAAATCTAGGGCTACGCTCGTGCGCAAATCTAAATCAGAGCGCCCTGAGATTTGCCAAGGACCTGTAATGCCAGGTTTTGCAATCAGACGGCGTTCGTAGATGGAGTTATAGACACTCACTTCGCTAGGAAGCGCAGGACGAGGGCCCACCACCGACATGCTGTTATTGATGACGTTCAGGAACTGTGGAAGCTCATCAAGAGAATACTTGCGCAAGATACGTCCCACGGGCGTCACACGAGGATCCTGGCGGTTTTTAAAGAGGACATGATCGCTTGCGTGAATATTTTCAACTTCATGGACAATTTTGTCTGCATCTTTAACCATGGAGCGGAACTTGTAGAACTTAAATGTCTTTCCATTTAAGCCCACTCTCTTTTGTGAGTAGAAAATTGGCCACCCACTAGAGATAAGCACCGCGATGGCTATGCCTATGAAGACAGGGCTCAAGAGAATCATGAGAGAGATTGCGAAGACAAGGTCGAAAGCGCGCTTGACAATCCGCCATGGCAGGGAAATTTCAGATTTTTCGAAGGTAAGGAACGGAATTCCCTCTTGAGGGGAGGGAATCAACCAATACCCAAGGTTGCCTGAATCTAGAGGAATCCAGTTGACGTGGATATCAAGATCTTCGCAGTAGTGAATAAATTTCGAGAAGTTAGGATCTGATTCCATGCCGGGAAGCATGAGTACTTCAGTGATCTTCTGATAGCGAACCAGGCGATCAAACTCTTCAATCCATGAGCTAGTAATTTCTGTGCAGACTAAGCGAGAAGCAATAGTGAAGCCGAGCGTGCGATTAGCAATTAACCAGTCGCTATGTTCTTCTAAATCACTCTTTTGGCGCCCCACAATCATCATGTTTGAGGAGACCTTCTTCTTCAAAATCAATGGGCGAAGAACAAGCCCATAAACGCCAATACGCACGATGAAGAGATAGATGATTCCACTGCCAAGCATGACAAGAAAGACGGTACGTGAGAAAGAAGCTTTAAGGATGAATGAAAGAAATCCCAGAGCAAAGAAGTAGGTGACTGATCTCTTAATGATCAAACGTAGGTTAAATACCACCAATGTGGCATGATTAAAGCGGTATGTACCGGTTGCAACGAGCATAAGAATCCAGGCACAGACCAAGACAACAAGAATTCCCCTGTATTCAAATTGAGCAATCGCCGGTTTTCCATCAACAAGGGCATCTGCATCAGGAAATCTAAAGTTGTAAGCGGTCACAGCCGATAGCGCGATAGCGA
>JACCDP010842339.1_pt1 | contig 12558 bp, 14 predicted proteins | sample 7445841 | NCBI WGS metagenome assembly JACCDP01 (sample SAMN15323441, study PRJNA562643) | freshwater metagenome | isolation source: river surface water | place: USA:Blue River Watershed | collected 2017-08-17
GGTGTTTGCTTTGATAGAGCAGGGAGTTACGGCTGTCCCATCACGCGATGGTCAGTGGTCGTCGCACGTACCAACGCAATGTCAATGCCGTCAGGCCGATCACGATACCAATATGAATGGTTGCCAGCAACACCGAGACAAAAGTGTAGTGCGGGTCAATACTCAGTGCGTAGAGTTGCATGCTCGGCCAGAGGATGACTCCAAACACGGTGGTCAGTGCATGGAACATCGCCATCACGGTACCCGGGAGCATGTCCGGCAGCAACGCGATGACACGGTCCCAGGCAAGCGGTATTGCGAGTAGCGCAAGCAACATGATGCGTTGGATGGAAGATGCTACGAGTGGGGTCAACATGGTCATCACCACAACTCCGGTGCAGATCAACACCAGCAGTGGCGGGATCGATGTCAACCAGACGGTCCACACCGGGAACGCATTGGGCGCAACAATAGCCGTCGCCCCCACCAGAATGGCATATGCACTCAACGCAATAACGACCGCCGCAAGCAGATACGCGCTGATGTAATGTACGCGTGAAGGGAGTTGCAGCAAGCGGGTCAGACTAATCGGGTGATCAGCCATATCGGCGATGACGGACGTTGTGTACAGTGCCAATGCAAACGTCGACAGCGCCCAGGTCGACAAGGTAGACGTCGCATCGACATGTGCACCCAGGGCAACGTATGCGATCACGAGCGCTGCACCCCACTCGACAAAAATGCGTTGGGTGCGGACATAATCATCGAGTACCCAGCGGATGAGTCGTATCATCGAGCGACCTCTTCAGTGGCATTGGATTCACGGATGGCATTGGTGAGCAAGCGCACTGGGTAGCGGTGCGCAAGGACCACCGGGTAGCGTGCCTGGCTGACGAGATCTGCGAGCGGGTGATTGCGTGGTTCGATGCAGAAAATATGCACGCTGTAGTGGAGCAATACTTGCAAAATCTGGGCGAGCGAACGCACCCCGTCGCCGGTCAGCACAATGTTGCGACGCGTCACAATAATCCCACTATCGATGGCAACGATGTGTTCGTACGCGGCGGTCGGGATTTCGTTGGTGCGAATCATGATCGTCCGTTGCATCTCTTGGATGTGCTGGGCGCTCAGCTCTGCGATGATTTTGCCACCGGACAGCACGGCAATTTGATCAAACAGTGATTCCATCGGCGTATTGCCGCGCGTGGCAATCACCATTGTCATGTTGCGATCGCGGAGGTTTTCGAGAATATCGATCATGACTTGCTGTTCGTGCGCAGCAAGGTCGACCGTTGGTTCGTCGAGCAAGACCAACGCAGGCTTGCTGGCCAGTGCCATCGCAAGTGCTGCGCGGCGGCGATTAAAAAACGACAATTTGCCGATTGCGGTATGTACGTGTTGTTCGAGCGCGCACCAGCGGATTGCCCGTTGGCAATCTTCTTCGATGGTTGCATCCATCCCCGCCAACAAGGAACGTTGATGGGTCACCACCTCGAGGATGGTTTTGTGCACAGGGAGCTGAATCCGTGGCGTTACCATGCCTATGCTCCCGGGTCGCGCACGCTCACTGGTATCACCGATGCGAATGCCCGCGAGTGCATCACCCGAGAGTCCTGCGATGGCGTTCAGCAACGCACTTTTGCCGGTGCCGGGCGCGCCGATGATCCCGAACGAACTTCCCGCAGGGATGTGGAGTGTTACATCGGTTATTGCGGTACGTGGGATAGCCAGATTGGTCAACGAGACGTACTGCATGACTTAGCCCGTGATAAAGCGCAGATAGAGGAGTGCCAACAGTGCCGGCGGCAGCGCGCGCCACCAGCACCACCGCAGGGCGGCCGAAAGTGTCGTAAATGGCTGATTACGGACCAGGAAGCGGAGAACGACCATGGTCGCCAGAAATGCACCAGCGACAGTAGCGAGTCGGAGTGCATTTGGTTCGAGTGCTTTGGGAGCCATACTCGTTGCTACGGCTGCAATAAGGACCGTAGAACGGACGTCAGCGGCCAATTGCATCAACGCAACCGTGGACAAGTCGAGCCCCGTTGTCATGACGCCGGTCAATGCGGTGTCACTGCGGAACATACCAATCCCAATGGCTGCAGGCAACGCCATGAGAGCCGCTACCCATGCGAGGATGTAGGCTGGTACAAGGGCGATTTGCCAGCTTTGGTTTGCCCAATACAGTGCACCAAAGACACACCAGACCACAATACGCCCTGCAAAACCGATTTGGAGCGCACGTGCGGCACCACGGACAACGAGCGCCGAGCCCGAGGTCTGCGCCACGAGTGATGGCACCAAAAAGGCTGCTTCGAGCGCAGCCCACATCAACAGTGGGCCAGCAACTGCAGTGTAGACGGGATTGAACGGCCACGGCATATAAATCGATGCCCCCACCGCCAACACCATGCTCAGCAACGCCGCAAAGCCATCAATGCTGAGGAGCGAACGCCCCCAATGGGGTGGCAGCACGGGGCGCCGTTGTGCCACGATGTATCCGAACGCCAGCGTCAGCGCGGCTATGATGAACAACCCCGGGTAGAGAAAATATGCAATGACAATATCCACAACGGCTCCTTCAAGTGGTGACGTGGGTTAGGCGCGTTCTCTGCGTTTGCGATCGCGATTGGTGAGTGCACTGCGGATGGCGCTGACAATCACCGCCTGCGATACAGGGCATCCATCCACTGTGTAGCTAATCGGCAATTCAGGTGCAGTGCCTACACCTGCGCGGCCATATGGCGCCCCACTAATTGCACATTGACCCACTGCGATGATAATCGGTGGCGTGGTCATGCTGCTATATGTTTGACTCAGCACACTGCGGGCGTAGGGCGCCATGATCCCCGTGATGAGCCACACATCTGCATCGATCAGAGCGTTGGCGACCGTCATGTCGCGCTCTTTGTGAAGCGCCAACACTAACTCGGCATCGCAGCCGCCACACGAACCGGTATTAGCGCGAAACACGCGTATTTGCTGCGGCATGAGGGCTCCTTATGACGCCACATGAACAAATGTCAGACCACGAATGACCGATTCGATGGTGGTCAAGAGGAGTTGTGGGTAGATCCCTACCACCGCACTGATGCCCAACAACACAAACATCACAATGGTCAATCCGACGGGCTCAAGCAGTTGTCTGCGATCGCTGGTGGCTATCTCGCTGGTAGCCATCAAGATGGGCATCTCTTCGGTCGGCAGTTCTTCTGCGGCACCCAAGAGGCGCTCGTACAGCAATCGAGCGATTGCCGCCAGCATCAACAACGTGCCGATGCCCAACAGTACCACATAGCCTGCGCCCGTGTGTGCTGCAGCGTCGTAGACGAGTACTTTGCTCGTAAACGAACTAAACGGCGGTGCGCCGAGGAGCAACAGACACCCACCAATGAAGCCACTGCCTGCCAATGGCCAGCGCCACAACAAATCGCGACGAATGGTCACCACCGGTCGACCATCGGGTCGTTCGAGCAATGCAATCGATACATAAATCACCATGACGGCAATCATGTGGTTGAACAATTCGAGAATCGACCCCGCCAACCCACTGCTCGAAGCACTCGCGACGCCGACAAGCATGAATCCGCTGTTACCGACAATCAAGTATGTCGGTGTGCGTCGCAAATGTGGCGTCGCCAGCCCAAAGAGCGCCGAGACAATCATCGTTACGCCGCCCAGCGCCATCAAGACATGCATCCCACGTTCGTTTTCGGTCACGATAATCGGAAAAAACTGGAACGTCGAAATCAAGAAGAGCAATCCGGTACTGTTGAGTGCGGTGATAATGAATACCGTCACCATCGGGGCCGAGAATTCCGCGACTTCGATGAGCCAAGAATGGAACGGAAAAATCGCAAAGCGCATCCCAAAGCCGACAATCAGTAAAGCAATAATCAAGTTCGACGGTGAGGTTTGTCCATCTGCCCCGGACGGCCAATAAATGGTCAACAGGACAAATGCCATATACATCGCAAACCCCGACAGCAACACGAGCACCAAATAATGCAATGCCGTGATGAGTGGTGAACGCTCGACCAGTACGGTGCTTCCGATCGGGAGGTCGACAATTGCCAAAATGGCAACCAATCCACTACTGACCATCAACAGCGCTGCGACAAATGGCTCTTGGAGCAGAAGCACCGTGGTGCTCGTGAACCCCAACAACAACAAACTGACCGGGATGAAGTGTTCGCCGTGCGTAATAAAAAACGTCACCGTATAGGCAAACAACGCAATCCCCAAAATGGTCAGCAAGACGAGTTGCCCCAGCGGATCAATCGTGAGGGTCAAGCCGAGCAGACGTACCGGTGCATCAACAGGCATCTGGAGAACCAAGATCGCCTCGGTCAGCACACAGATGATAGCGCCGGTAATCGACGGACCGGGTTGTGAACGCAACAGGAACATGCCTGCAGCGACCGCAAAGGGAAAAAAGATGATGAGTAGGTATAGCATCAGCGTTTATACAACTCGTTCAGTTCGAGTGTCTTGAGGCGCCCGTACATCAAGGCGCTCAGATACGACACCGAAAGCGAAAGCACAATGGTGGTCAGTCCCAGCATCGCCAGCGGAAACACTTGAATCGTACTGGCGATGGCGGTGTATAACAAATCGATGCTACTCACACACAGCAACAACCCGAGCCCAAGCTTGAGCACATCGTTCGCCGTCACAATGGTGAATATGCCCGTCAGGGTTAACCAGTACCAGGCGAAGTCGACCGATTCGCTCCCGATTGGATAGAGACGCGGCAAAATGAAACTCGCGATAGCTGCGAGTATCAAGGCCCACAGCGGCACCACAAAATCTGTGAAGCGCAGGGGAGCGATGATTTTTTGGCGTTGCGCACGGCGTGCAGCACGGCGAAGCTCGGCCAGCGAAAACTCATCGAGCTCTTCGGTTCCTTCTTCACGCGAGAACGTCAAGGCAGTCACGCCGAGGATGAGCACCGCAGATAACCCGGCGATGATTTTGACGAGGACGGTCGTGCTGACCATGTACCCCAACAACGACAGATCGGGGGTGATGAACTGTTGTTGTGCCAAAAACGCAGCCACAAAAACATAGTTCAGAAAAAGGCCAGTCAGTGTGCTGCGCCATTGTTGCGCCAAGAGGATGATGCCTGCCGAAGCCGCAATGCCCATCAACGGCCATTGTGTCGCAAAAAAATCAGCCATGCATACCTCAAATCAGCAAGAGCACTACGACAATCAAGCCGAGCACCAAACCTGCGACATAATAGCGCTCTTCACCCAACCGAAGCACCCATTGCACCGCGTTGCCGAAGCGGATCAGTGCATCCCAGATGCCTGCGAGGAGCCGATTGGGACTCACAATCCCACTCAGAAAAGAAAGACTTTCGGCGGTTGCCACGGGTGGCACCGATGTCGAACCAACATCATTGGGGTTCGCAATATCACGTTGCCGTAATCGACTCGCGTAGACTGGTACTGCCACCAAAAGGACCGAAATCCCTGTGAGCATGAGCTGTAACGCAACCCCAGGCATCGATGGTGGAGTCAACACGCTGTCATAGACCATACGGTCTTGGAGCGGAATAAGCCAGAACCTCCACAGCAACTGCGGGACAAATCCCGTAATCAACAATACCGCCGCAAAAAGCACGGGGCTCAACATCGCAATAGCACTCGGGATGGCCGAAATGACCGGTAGATCTGGTTGTGTTCCTTTGGGGATGCGCCGCCAAATGGTCGAAAGAGCACCCGCCCAGGCTAGACCGATAACCGAACCACTGATCAGTACTGCAATGATAATCCACGGCGCTTCGATCATCAGCACCTCTGCCATCCACCAGCGGGTGATGAACCCGACGGTGCCGGGCAACCCAATTGATGCAGCAACCGCAACAAAGAGCAATACACCTGCAAAGCCGATTCGTGCGCGGGGGCGGAGTTTGAGCAGATCATCGGTATAGTTGCGGGTTTCGATCACGGCAATACCCAACGCAATCACACACAAGCTGAACATCGCCGTGACGAGGAGCACAGGGACACCGTATGCGAGAATCTGCAAATCACTGACCGCAGCAAGCACTACCACCGCAAGCACCGAGCTACTGTGCCAGCCGTACAAACTCCGGAGGCGTGTGGAGCCAATTGCTCCGACGGCAGTGCCCAATGCACTCACGATTGCCGCAATAATGAGTACGGTGCGCCAGAACTCGCTGATAAGCGGTCCTTGTGTGGCCATCATATCGATAAAGGTCAATGCTCCGAGCAATGGGATGCCCAGCGGCACCAAGAAAATCGCCAAAATCGCCGGTGCGCTACTCATCCCCGCAACATAGCCGTGGAACGGGGCCAAACCCATCCCCAGAAAGGCCGCAAGGCTCCAACAGACAATGAGTGCCCCTGGTAACGGGCCAACGGGAACGTATTCGCGCCACATTATTGCGACCAAGAGGAGAATAGCGCCGGCAATCCCGCCGACAATACTAATCAACGGCGTATCGCTCCCCGGGAGTGCACCACTCAGGCGCATAATGATTCCCCCGAACATGGCTGCGAGCCCCCAGGCGAAAACACGCAGGGTGGCGTCTTGGGCTGCGACGCCGACGAGGATCATCGTCACGTGGAACAACAGCAACGCCAACAAGCGCCCGTAGTTCCGGAGTTGATACGGGAGCGAATGTATCAGGCCAATCATGCCTGCAGCACTGCCGAGTAAGAGCATTACCCCGACGACCCATGTGAATGCATCAAAACGGAGTGATAACGATGTCACAAAGCCGTCAATGCGCATCCAATCGAATGGAAGAAGCTCCAATGGCATACCGTTGACGACCGCCGAAATCACGAGCATGAGCGCGCTTATCAACAGACTCCCGATAGCGAGGAAGCCAATTTGACGGGTTGGAACTACCCGGTCGATCGACCAGGCAGTTATTCCTGCCAGCAGCGGGAGGATGAGCGCCACAATTTCCATACGAAGTGGTTCCTTTAGTGCTCTGCGCAGGCGCTACATGAGTCGGTCGAAGCGATAATCGTAATGATATCGTCGAGCAGGGCATTCGCCGATAACGCTTGAATGAGTGATCGGTCGAGTTGCCGTTCGATTTTGATGTCGCACTTCATGATTTCCGTGGTTGTTGCGCTTATTGCATACGTTATCAACCCGCGCGGGCCTTCTGCGGTGCCGACGGCACTGCCAGAGATCGATTCGAACACCGGATTGGCAACAGGACCAGCCTTCATCTGACGATTGGCTTGATCGATGATCTTCGCACTTTCGTGTGCTTCGAGCAACATGACCATCAACCGTGCATAGACATCGCCACCGTCTTGGGTGACCATCGATGCTTCAAACATGCCATATGCATCGTAGGGATGCGAGAAGCGTGTGTCGTGTGCGATACCCGATGCCCGACCAACTATGCCGCCCACCATGAGTTGATTGGCTACTTGCCCGCTCAGGATGCCCACGTTGACGGTGCGCGCTAATAGGCGATGATCATCAATAATATGGTCGATCGATCGATACAGTGCTTTGATGAAGCTCGACACACCTGCTTGCAAGGTCTGTTGGATACGTGTGCTCGGCTCGATCATGACGCCACCGGGCACAATCACCACATGATCGCTCCGCTTCCCAGTGACTTCGAGCAACAAGGTATTTGCGGCGAATTGTAGCTGGCGGAGGTCGTTACTATGCTGGGTAACACCTACAATATCGCATATGGTTGCGGCTCCAGCGAGGTGCATTGCTATCCGCTCGAGCTCACACACAATGACCCGGATGATGCGGGCGTGCGTCGGCACCTGGATCCGATTGAGCGATTCGAGCGCATGTGCGTATGCGAGGGCATGCGCGTTGCTACAGGTGCCGCACACACGGGCGACGATTTTGGGGATGTCGACCAAGGATGTGCGACAAATGACATCACTGCAGTTGCGGGCATTCATGCCTGCATGGCAGTCAATGTTGGTGATGGCCTCACCATCTATATCCATGATGAACCGTTGTGGTCCACGCCATGCAGCATGAAACGGTCCAAGGGTCAGTGCATACGTCAATCAGATTCCCCTTGCGTAACTGCATTGATTATACATGTGAATGTGTGGATATTCACTCTATCGATGCAGAAAACGGGCAATCGTTCGATTGCCCGCAACCCATTGCCAATGATCGACACATCTCAGCGACGAAAGACCGTCAAACGCAACGCAGTGCGTTCTTCATTTTGAATACGTATGTCCATGAAGGCAGGAACACAGACGATTTCGATGGCTTCGTCCGACAAAAACGCATGTGCAATCGCTACCGCTTTGACTGCTTGGCCTGTTGCACCGGCCCCGATAGTGTGGATTTCGGCGTACCGCCCTTCGCGGATGACTCCTGCAATGGCACCGGCAACAGCACTCGGTCGTGATTTGGTGGACACCTTGAGGATTTCGGTGGGGTTCGTCATGGTTGTGTTGGTATGCTGCGATGTGATGCCATAGACGTCAGTGGCTGTGTGTTCATCCATCGGATATGCTCCTGAAGAACCTCCGATGCCAGCAACTGCATCGGAGGGAGGGCTGACTAGCGGGCGTATTCGGTTGTGCGCGTCTCGCGGATGACGGTTACTTTGATTTGCCCAGGGTACTGCAGGCTTTCTTCGATTTTTTTGGCGATATTGCGAGCCAGTTGAATGCTGCCCAGGTCGTCAATTGTCTCGGGGACCACCATGATGCGGACCTCGCGACCTGCTTGGACGGCAAACGCGCGCTGCACACCTTCGAACGACGTAGCAACGCCTTCGAGCGCTTCGAGTCGTTTGATGTACAAATCAAGCGTCTCGCGGCGGGCGCCGGGACGTCCGCCAGAAATCGCATCGACAGCCTGGACCAAGAACGCTTCCACGGTTTGTGGCTCTTCGTCGTTGTGATGCGCAGCAATGGCATGCACAATCGCAGGGGAGCGGCCCAGCCGCTTTGCGATATCAGCACCAATCACCGCATGTGGTCCTTGGACTTCATGGTCGACTGCTTTGCCGATGTCGTGCAAGAGGGCTGCAGTCTTGGCGATGGCGATGTTTGCCCCCAACTCAGCGGCCATGTGTGAAGCCAACAATGCACATTCAAGTGAGTGATGCAGGACGTTTTGTCCATAACTCGTGCGGAACTTGAGTCGGCCGAGCAACTTGATCAAGTCTGGGTGCAAGCCTTGGACGTTGGCTTCGTAGGCGACTCGTTCGCCTTCTTCGCGCATGACCACATCGAGTTCTTGTTGGGTTTTCTGCACCACTTCTTCGATGCGCGTAGGGTGAATACGACCGTCTTTGAGCAGTTTGCCCAATGACAAGCGTGCCACTTCACGACGGACTGGATCATGACACGACAATGTCACGGCGTCCGGGGTATCATCGACGATGATGTCGACGCCAGTAATCTGCTCAAAGGCGCGGATGTTGCGGCCTTCACGCCCGATAATGCGGCCTTTGATTTCTTCGGATGGGAGCGGAACGGTCGATACCGTGATCTCGGCGACATAATCCGACGCACAGCGTTGGATAGCCATGCTGATGATTTTGCGGGCGGTTTTGTCGGATTCGTCTTGGGCAACACGCTCGATTTCGCGGATGCGGCGTGCGGACTCGTCGCGCGCCTCGACCTCGACTTTGGCCAAAATCACCTCGCGTGCTTGTTCTTCGGTGAGTCCCGAAATACGCTCGAGTTCGGTCCGCTGTTGCAATTTGTACTGATCGGCTTCGGCATTGGTCTGCTCTGCTTGCCGTTCACGCTGTGTAATTTGGCGCTCTCGTCGTTCGACACCTTCGACCTTGCGGTCGAGGGCTTCTTCTTTGCGGGTGATGCGTTCTTCTTGCTGACGCAAGTTTTGTCGGCCTTCGCGCACATGGTTCTCGGCTTCGGTGCGGATACGCAATGCCTCGTCGGACGCCTGCATTTTGAGTTCTTTGTGTTCGGTACGAATCGATTCGAGCTTGAGCTGCCATTCGGCTTCAATGCGCGAGATTTGATTCTGCGTGTTGGTTTTATTCATGAACAGAGCGATGCCGAAACCTGCGGCAGCGCCGATAAGCAACATAATTATGGACACATACTCATTCATCACGGGCCCTTCCAAGTAAATATATCTTACAGTTCTTGCGGCCAAAAAATCGACAACCATCGAATATATTGCCAAAAACTGTTTGACCTATCTTACTCGTTGACAGATTGTTCTGTCAAGAATCGGGATAGGTCTTTGCAGTGGCATATATGGTTATTGATTGCGATTTAGCGCATTTTTCGGGCTTCCAACATGCTGTGCTTGGCGATGTAATGGAACCACGCAGCTACCGTGAGCGCACCGAACTGATTGTGCACGATTGTACGCGTCAGCGGCACTCCTGCGTCGATAAGCTCGCGAAACAATGCAACGCTGTCGCTCCGTGTATGCTGAGCGTCAATCACAAGGTCAACAAAGGACACGTCTGGCGCGGGTACATAGGCATCAGACTCGTCAGGTGGGGTTGGGCCGTTAATACTTTGGCGTAAGCGTACCTGTGCCCACCGTTCAACGCCGATGATATGACCCAAAAGCGCACGATTCTTGACCGTATCAGTGTATCGAAGTAGATGCTGGCCAAAATCCACCTGGCTCTGTTCGAGGCGCTGCACTAACTCCGCAGTGGTGATGCCTCGGGTCGGCCATTCAAACATGAGACTCGCGACATTGTGTAAGAGAAAAGAACTGATGGACATTTAGACATCCTCGTTGATTGACCCCGTTACATACAGCACACCAACCCACAATGCACGTGCATGACGGTAGAACAGTACGCCGAATAGTGCCATGAATCCCCCAACCCCGAGCAACAGTGGAACCGTCGGTATCGTCGTCGTGATCGCCAAAACCCCACCAGCTATCGCAATCAGGCACAACAACGCAGTGTTGATCGCCATACCACCCGTCACTTCGCCGTTGTCTCGTTCGAAAACGACATTGCAGGTGGGGCAGCGGACATTCATCACAAACAGCGAACGAAACATGCGTCCGCGTTGGCAGGCGGGACAGGTCAGCCAAAAAGTAAACCAAAAAACACGTAATAATCGTATCACGTGCTCACCTCAAGTTCTATACAGTTGGAATGGTGGGCGATAATGGACTCGAACCATCGACCTCAACGATGTCAACGTTGCGCTCTAACCAGCTGAGCTAATCGCCCTCACCAAACCAATAGTATCACGTAGAGAATTGGTTTGTCAAATCTGCATCAGGGTCTCGTCGTGCATGTGTGCGCTGCCCGATCCCACGGATGCAGGAACCGTCGTTGTAGGCACAGACCGGGTGGTATAGTTTGTCTGTTCCCGTGTGTCACCGTGCATGCAGTCATGGCCGGTGCTCGGCGCATCGATGGGAGAAAAGAGGTGTTGTGATGCAACCAGGATCGCCCATTTGGAATCTCTTTCGGCAGTTTGTGGCTATCGGTCTGCAATCATTTGGCGGTGGTGCTACCACGCTTTATCTGATGCGTCGTGTAGCTGTCGAAGAGCAGCGCTGGGTCAGCGATGCAGAATACACGGCATTTTGGGGAATGGTCCAGATTGCACCGGGTATCAACTTGCTTGGTCAGTCGGTGTTGATTGGTCATAAGGTTGCCGGACTGCGCGGTTCACTCATCGCGCTGGCGGGGTTGCTGTTGCCCAGCACCACGCTGACCGTTGCTCTAACGGCAGGGTATGCCGTCATTCGAACCAATCCATTGGTGATGGCTGCGGTCCATGCAATCATCCCCGCTACCGTCGGTATCGGCTGCGTATTGGCGTATCAGATGCTCCGTCCGGTACTGCAGGCGAGTCGTTCCGAAGGGATGAGGAGTCTCGTAATCAGCGGTGTGGTGGTCATTGCAGCTCCCGTCTTGCTGATGGTGGTCGGGGTGCCGGCGGTCATTGTGCTGTGGGGTGCAGGTGTATGGTGTGCACTAGGCGCCGCCTGGTTGCGGTCAGGAGCAGACTAAATGGATCCCGTAGTGTTGTTTTGGCTTTTTCTCAAGGCGGCACTTTTTTCGACCTCAGGGACAGGCAATCTCCCCATGCTCCACACAGATCTGATCGGCCGCGGCTGGGCGAGCGAACAGATGTTTGCAGAAGCGCTGGCAATCGGGCAACTGAGCCCTGGACCGACCGGTCTGTGGGTGTTGAGTCTTGCGTATCTCGTTGATGGCCTCCGGGGGGCAATTTTGGCGTTGATCGCCATTACGCTACCGCCGGTATCGGTCATTGGTATTCATGCCCTCTATGTCCGGTATGGGGAGTACCCGGTAGTCCAAGGATTCATGCGGAGCTTGATGATTGCGGTTTCGAGCATGTTTGCCGTCGTGATTGTGCAGATTTTTGTACAAAATGGCATCGATGGTGCCACCCTCGGTATTGCATGTGTCGCGTTTGTGCTTACCTGGAGAAAAACCATCCCCGTACCGTTGATTCTGGTCGCGGCAGGGGTGGTGGGGATAGTGATGAATTATGAATGATGAATGATGAACGATCAATGATGAATGATCAATGATCAATGATGAATTATCAATGATGAATGATGAATGATGAATGATGAATGATGAATGATGAATGA
>JACCDP010972770.1_pt1 | contig 12557 bp, 11 predicted proteins | sample 7445841 | NCBI WGS metagenome assembly JACCDP01 (sample SAMN15323441, study PRJNA562643) | freshwater metagenome | isolation source: river surface water | place: USA:Blue River Watershed | collected 2017-08-17
CTGTTCCACTCACCGCTGATCGCCGTCGCCGCGCCAGCCCTCGCGCACCGGCTCATCGGCCTGCCGTCACCGGCGTTGCTGGAGGAGCCGCTGCTGGGCGACACGGAGGAATGGCAGCGCTGGTTTGCGGGCACGGGCGTGCAGGCCGAGCCGGTCGTCGTCGCGAGCTTCAACGACGCGGGCGTACTGCTGCAGGCTGGCGAGCAGGGCATGGGCATCGCGCTGGCCCGCGAGATGCTGGCCGCCGACGCCCTGCTGGACGGCCGACTCGTGCGCGTGCATGCACACAGCGTCGACCTGGACGCCACGCGCGACTACCAGATCGTCTACCCCGAGCCCCTGCGCAGCGACCCGGCCGTGCGCGCCTTCTGCGACTGGCTGCACGCCGAGATGGCCACGCTGCAACAGCGGCTCAGCGAAGCGGCACGCCCCGCCTGAGCCCGCTCACAGGAAGAGTTGCTGCAGATCGCTGAGGAAATCGAAACCGCGCGCTGTCGGCTGGATGCGGGCGGCGTCCGCCGTCAGCAGGCCGCGGCCGCGGGCCGTCTCCAGCGCACGGGCGATGCTCGACGCCGGCAGCCCCGTCCGCTCCAGGAATTGCTGTACCGTGACGCCGTCCTTCAGGCGCAACGCGTTGAGCATGAACTCGAACGGCAAGTCCTTGCGCGCCACCTCGTGCTCGTTGCTGACCTTGTCGGCCTGCGCCATGAAGGCCGCCGGCTCGCGCCAGCGCACCTGCCGCAGCACCCGGTGCGGGAAGCTCAGCTTGCTGTGCGCACCGGCGCCGATGCCGAGGTAGTCGCCGAATTGCCAGTAATTGAGGTTGTGCGCGCAGCGGTGGCCTTCGCGTGCGTAGGCCGAGACTTCGTAGCGCGACAGGCCCGCGCCACCCGTGCGCTCAGTGATCAGGTCCAGCATGTCGCTGGCCAGGTCCGGGTCGGGCAGTTGCTCGGGCGTTCGCGTCGCGAACACCGTGTTGGGCTCGATCGTCAGGTGGTAGATGGACAAGTGCGGCGGCTGAAAGCTCAGTGCGGTGTCCAGCTCGCGCGCCAGATCGTCGAGCGTCTGGCCCGGCAGCGCGTACATCAGGTCGAGGTTCCAGGTCTCGAAAGCCCCGGCCGCCTCGGCCAGCGCCTCGCGCGCCTGCGTCGCGCTGTGCACGCGACCGAGCGTCTTGAGTTGCGCATCGTCGAAGCTCTGCACGCCGACGGACAGCCGCGTGACGCCCGCGCGCCGGAAGTCGCTGAAACGCTCGCGCTCGAACGTGCCGGGGTTGGCCTCCAGCGTGATCTCGCAGCCCGGCTCCAGCGGCAGACGGGCGCGGATGTCGGAGATCAACTGCCCGATCTGCTCGGGGTCGAACAGGCTGGGCGTGCCGCCGCCGATGAAGATGCTCACCACCGGCCGGCCCCAGATCAGCGGCAGCGCGGCCTCCAGGTCGGCACGCAGCGCGGCGAGGTAGGCCTCGGCGGTATCGGCAGCCAGCGAGCCGCCCTTCACCTCGTGCGAGTTGAAGTCGCAATAGGGGCACTTGCGCAGGCACCACGGCAGGTGCACGTACAGCGCCAGCGGCGGCAACGCGGGCAGCTGCAGCGTGCCCGGGCGCATCAGATGAGCAAGATCAGCCATGTACGGCTCAGCCGAGGTGCCAGACCTCGCGGAACTGCTGCATCAACTGCGCGGCGGCCAGCGCCCGATGGCTGTGGCGGTTCTTGACCTCCGCCGACAGGCTGGCCACCGAACCGCCCAGCGGGGCAATCTGCATCAGCGGGTCATAGCCGAAGCCACCCGCGCCGCTGGGCTGGGCGAGGATTTCGCCCGCCCAGCGCCCCATCGCGATCAACGGTTCGGGGTCGTCGGCGCTGCGCACGGCCACGAGCGCACACACGAAGCGCGCACGGCGGTCGGCCACACCGGCAAGCTCGCGCAGCAGCCGCTCGTTGTTGGCCGCATCGCTCTTCTCGCCGCCGGCATCCAGCGCATAACGCGCCGACCGCACGCCCGGCGCCCCGCCCAGCGCGCCCACACTCAGGCCGGAATCGTCCGCCAACGCGGGCAGGCCGCTCGCGCGCGCCGCGTGGCGCGCCTTGGCGAGCGCGTTTTCGGCAAAGGTCTCGAACGGCTCCTCGGCCTCCGGAATGCCCAGGCTGCCCTGCGTGACCAGCTCGATGCCCAGCGGGGCGAACAGCGCCTGCAGTTCGACCAGCTTCTTGGCGTTGTTGGAGGCCAGGACCAGCTTCATGCGCTCAACCCCGCAACGCGGCCTGCTGCGCCGCCAGCAGCTCGCGAATGCCCTTGTCGGCCAGGTCGAGCAACTGGTTCATCTCGTCCCGCGTGAACACCACACCCTCGGCGGTGCCTTGCAGCTCGACGAAGCCGCCGGAACCCGTCATGACGACGTTCATGTCGGTGTCGCAGGCCGAGTCTTCGGTGTATTCCAGGTCCAGCAGCGGCGTGCCGTCGACGATGCCGACCGAAATGGCCGCCACCGAGTCCTTGATGGGCGAGCGCGACAGCTTGCTGTCAGCCAGCAGGCGGTTCACCGCTTCCTGGGCTGCCACGAACGCGCCGGTGATGGCCGCCGTGCGCGTGCCGCCATCGGCCTGCAGCACATCGCAGTCCAGCGTGATGGTGCGTTCACCCAGCGCGGCCAGGTCGAACACGGCGCGCAGCGAGCGGCCGATCAGGCGCTGGATCTCCTGCGTGCGGCCGCTCTGCTTGCCCTTGGCGGCTTCACGATCGCTGCGGGTGTGCGTCGCGCGCGGCAGCATGCCGTATTCGGCCGTCACCCAGCCCTCGCCCGAGCCGCGCTTGTGCGGCGGCACGCGCTCTTCCACCGAGGCCGTGCAGAGCACGCGCGTCGCGCCGAACTCGATGAGCACGGAGCCTTCGGCATGCTTGGTGAAGCCGCGCGTGATGCGCACCGGGCGCAGCTGATTGGCAGCGCGGCCGGCGCTGCGCGTGAAGGTGTTGGTCATGATGAAGCGGGGGTGGTGAGGGAACGCCGCGCGGCGTTCCGGCGCGCAGCGCCCTCCCCGGTCGGGAGCGGCGCTGCGCCGGGGGTCATTCGCTGTTGCCCTGCCGGCGGTTCACGCCGCGGCCGGATTGGCGGATGACTTCGTTGATCTCGCGCACCGAGCGTTCGATCTCTTCTTCGTCCATCGCGGCGACGTCGACATCCAGGGGCCCCTGGATGGTGGAGGCGAACCCGGAATTGCCGAGGTTCTGCGTGGTGTCGCCGTCGGGGTCGCCCATCCCTTCCCATTCTACGGACAGCACCGTGACGTTGTCGCCACGCTCGCCGCCACGACGCAAGGCGTGCTCGACGAGATCGGGCACGGCTTCGGAGATGGACTGGTCGGCCAACTGCTGGACGATCTCGTGATCTTCGACGCTGCCCCACAGGCCATCGGAGCACAGCAGCAGCCGGTCCGACGCTTCCATGATGATCGGGCCCTGGCAATCCACCATCGGCTTGCCGGGGCTGCCCAGGCAGGTGAACAGCACGTTGCGGTTGAAGGGCTCGGCGCCGCGCGCGACACGGCCCAGGGCTTCCTGCAGCTCGGAGTAGGAATGGTCGCGCGTGCGGGCGATCAGCTTGCCGCCGCGCACGAGGTAGAGCCGGGAGTCGCCGCAATGCGCCCACCAGGCCTGATTGCCCTGGATGATGCAGGCGACCACGGTGGTGCGCGGCGTGTCGGACAGCCCCTTGCTCTCGGCATAGCGCAGCAGTTGCTGATGCGCAATGACGATGGTGTCTTGCAGGAAACGCAACGGGTTTTCGAGCACCGGACGGGCATCCTGCTGGAACAGGGTCGCCAGCGTCTGCAGCGCGATCTGGGCCGCCACCTCACCTTCGGGGTGACCGCCCATGCCGTCCGCCAGCGCGAACAAGCCCGCTTCCCGCGTGTAGCAATAGCCCATGCGGTCTTCGTTGGTCTCGCGACCGCCGCGGCGGCTGACTTGAAAGACGCTGAACTTCACGCCAAGGCTCCGAACGAACCGTCACCCAGACGGCAAGGTGCCGCCTCGACAGGCGGCGAAAGAAGGGGCAGGAGCCGGCTCAAGCTTTCGCTCCCGACTTCAGGTTTTCCAGCTGAAGCTTGAGGCGCTCGCTGAAGCTGAGCTTGGTGTAGCGCCGTTCGGTCTCGCGGGCAAGTTCCTTCTGAAGCGCAAACACGCTCTGCGGCCGAGCCAGCGGGTCCAGCGACATGCACCACTCGGTCACCTCGAGCAGGTTGTCGGAATAGACATTGCGAAGACGAGACAAGCTCAGGTTGAGCCGGTCCTTCTCCAGACGCTGCGGCGCATCGTTGGGCGGATAGCCCTGCATGCAGGCATAGATGCAGGCGCCGATCGCGTAGATGTCGGTCCAGGGGCCGAGCGAGCCGTCGCGGCGATACATCTCCGGCGCGGCAAAGCCCGGCGTGTACATCGGCCGGATGAAGTTGCCTTCCTTGCTCAGCACCTCGCGCGCAGCGCCGAAGTCCAGCAGCACCGCCTTGTTGTCGTTGGTGATGAAGATGTTGGCCGGCTTGATGTCCAGGTGCAGCATCTTGTGCTGGTGCACGATGCGCAGGCCACGCAGGATCTCGTCGAAAAGGCTGCGGATGGTCGACTCACGGAAGACCTTGTCGCGCTTCATGTCGCGCGCGGTCACGATGAAGTCCTGCAGGGTGTCCCCCTGCAGGTAGTTCATGACCATGTAGACGGTCTCGTTCTCGCGCAGGAAATTCAGCACCGAAACGACGCTCGGGTGCGAAATCTGGGCGAGCGAGCGCCCTTCCTCGAAAAAGCTCTTCAAGCCAAGCCGGTACAACGGCTGCTTTTCGGGCTTGACGCGAGGCGTCAGCTCTCCAGGAGAGCGTTCGGCCAGCGACGAGGGCAGATATTCCTTCAACGCGACGAGGTGGTGGTCCGGATCTTCAGCGAGGTAAACCACGCCGAAACCGCCTGCCGCCAGTCGCTTGATGATCTGATAGCCCCCAACCACCGTGCCTGCGGGCAAGGGCGCCGGCTTCGGCTTGGACATAATCGCGTTTTGTCTGTTTTGCGAGATGCGAAATGCCAGTCTACAGCATGACCGGGTACGCCAATTCCGTGGCGCAGCCCCCTAAAGCCGAGGACGGCACCAACCATTCCGCCCAAGCCTCGGTCAGTGTTGAGTTGCGGTCGGTCAATGGCCGGTTCCTTGACCTCTCCATGCGCATGCCGGAAGAGCTGCGCGGGCTGGAGCCCCAGTTGCGCGAACTCATCGCCGCACGCTTCAAGCGCGGCAAGATCGAGTTGCGCATCAACACCCAGCGCGAGACCGACAGCGGCTGGCCGCAGCCGCAGCCGGAGCAGCTGACGCGGCTGGCCAACCTGGAGGCCAAGGTGCTGGCCTGGCTGCCCCACGCCGCCCCGCTGTCCGTGCACGAAACCTTGAACTGGTGCAAGAGCGGCGCAGCCGTGCCCGCACAGCTCGACGGCGCCACGCTCGAAGCGGCGCGGGCCTGCGTCGAGGGCTTGGCCGAATCACGCGAGCGCGAGGGCGAGAAACTCGTCGCCATCCTGACCGAGCGCATCCAGCGCCTGCGCGCCCTCGCCGACGAAGCCGAGCCGCTGCTCCCTGCGGTCGTCGCCCGCCAGCAACAACGCTTCCTCGAACGCTGGGAAGAGGCGCTCAACGCCACCGGCGCCGCCAGTTCGGTGCCGCAAGCGACCCTGCAAGAGCGCGCGCTGGGTGAAGCCGCCGCCTTCGCCATCCGCATCGACGTCGCCGAGGAACTGGCGCGGCTGCGCGCCCACCTCGACGAACTGAGCCGCCTGCTCAAAAAAGGCGGCGAGCTCGGCAAACGGCTGGACTTTCTGATCCAGGAATTGCACCGCGAGGCCAACACCCTGGGCTCCAAGTCCGCCGCGCTGGAGCTGACCAACATCTCCGTCGAGATGAAAGTCGCCATCGAGCAGATGCGCGAACAGGTGCAGAACATCGAGTGATGCAAGTTCGGCGATGCCCGCGATCACGACGGGCATCGCGGGGCGCCCAGGCGTTGCACGAGTGAAGAACGCAGCCGCCATGAAAAACGGCAGCGTGAACGCTGCCGTGCCGGGGTCAGCAGGCCCGCCATCGGCGGCGGGCTTGCTTGATTACTTGACGCCCATCTCGTCCAGCAGTCGCGTCGTCTTGTCGACGGTGCTCATCTGCCACAGCATGTAGCGCGAGTCCAGGCAGATGCTGCGGACCATCTTGGGGTTGAAGTCCCAGTCGGAGATGACCGCGTCCAGCGTGCCGTCGAACAGCAGGCCCACCAGCTCGCCCTTCTTGTTGAGCACCGGGCTGCCGGAGTTGCCGCCCGTGGTGTCCAGCGTGGCGAGGAAGTTCACCGGCACCGAGTTCAGCGGTTTGACGAGGTAGTCGCCGAAGTTGCGCGCCTTGATCGCAGCCAGCTGTTCTGCCGGTGCGTCGAACTCACCACCCGCCTCATCCGGGCCCTTGTGCTTGGCGACGATGCCGTCCACCGTCGTGAACGGCTTCCAGGTCTCGCCGTCACGGCCGACGTCACGCCCCTGCACCTTGCCGAAGCTGATGCGCAGCGTGCTGTTGGCGTCCGGGTAGACGGCCTCACCGCGGCTGGCGTGGTAGTCGATCATGGCCTGCTGCACGCCCGCATAGGCCTTCTGCAGCTTGCCGGCGAGTTCCTTGTCGCGGTTCTCGCGGCGCTCGTCGTCCTCGTACAGCGCCACGGCCGCCTTGATGAAGGCGTCGTCGCTGGCCTTGAAGGCGGCCACATCCTTGTCAAGCCAGGCCATGCGCGTGGCGGTGTCAGACAGCTTGCTGGCGGCGTAGAGCGGGTCCAGCTGGGCGCGGATGCTGGCCTCGTCCTGGCCAGCCTTCAGGCTCAGCGCGCTCAGCCAGGCGGCGTCGAGCGTGCCGGCCGGCTGGGCCAGGTACTGGGCCAGGAAGTGAGCGACCAGGCGCTTGTCGCTCTGCTCGTCGTAGCGGCGGTCCAGCGACTGCAGGCCGGCTTTCAGGCGCGGCAGGTCACGGTCCTGGTAGCCGCTCTTGCGCTCGGCGTCGGGCTTGGTGCGCTCCTGCGCCAGCTGATAGAGCTGGCGGGCCGAGTTCAGCATGGACGGCGCCATGAAGTTCATCAGCAGCTCGGCACGCGCGATGCCCTGGCGCTCGGCCAGCAGGCTTTCGGTGGCGGCCAGGTCGGCACCGTACTTGGCCTGGCGCTCAGGCGTGGCATTCACCCAGGCCTTGAGCTTGGCGAACTCGGCCTGCTTGCGGGCCAGGATGTCGCTGCCATCCCAGCTCTTTTGCTGGCCGGTGAGGTTCTTGTAGTAGTTCTGCAGGCCCTGCATGCGCGAGGCCATCTTGATCTCGCCGTCACGGCGGCCGGCGGTCTCGGCCTTGATGATGGCAATGGACTCGCCCATGGCCTTGACCATGGCCGGCTGCTGCCAGCCGAAGGCGAAATCGACCTCGGTCGGCAGGCGGTGGCGGTTGGTGCGGCCGGGGTAGCCGGTCACCATGACGAAGTCACCCTCGTTCAACGGGCTGGTCTTGGGCGACGCGACCTGCAGGTGCAGCTTGGGCAAGTAGGGCTTGTTGTCCTTGCTGAAGTCGGCAGGCTTGCCGTCCGGGCCCACGTAGGCGCGGTAGAAGCTGTAGTCGCCGGTGTGGCGCGGCCACATCCAGTTGTCGGCGTCGCCGCCGAACAGGCCCACGCCGGTGGCCGGCGCATGCACCAGGCGCACGTCGCGGATCTCCATCTGCTTGATGAGCTGGTACTGCAGGCCGCCGAAGAACGGATAGACGTTGCAGCGGTGGCCCTTGTCGGCCTCGCAGGCAGCGACCAGCTTCTTCTCGCCGGCCTCGATGGCGTCGGTGCGGGCCTTGCCGGTCAGCGCCAGCGTCTTGGCGTTCAGGATGTCGGCCGTCACGTCCTTCATGTCGACGGTGACGAGGATGCGGCTGCCCGGCGCGGCCGGCAGTTCATCGGCCAGCGTGGCGGCGTAGAAGCCGGTCTTCAGCAGGTCGCGGTCGGGCTTGGAGTTGTACTGGATGCTGCCGTAGGCGCAGTGATGGTTGGTGACCACCAGGCCTTGCGGCGACACGAAGCTGGCCGTGCAGCCGCCCAGCGAGACGACGGCGCCCATCGGGAAGGCGGTCAGGTCCTTGAGCTTGGCCGGGTCCAGCGCCAGGCCGCCGGCCTTCAGCGCCTTGGAGATCTGCGGCAGCTGCTTGGGCATCCACATGCCTTCGTCGGCATGGGCGGAGGTGGCGGCAAACGCGGCCAGTGCAGCAGCGGCCAGCAGCGTGAGGGAATGACGTGTCATGAAGCGGTTCGGCAAGAAGACGAAACCGCGAGCGTACCCTGTGGCGGCCAGTGAAACCGCGTGTAGAAAGACAGCCGCCGCCCTCGGGAAAGCCCTGACTCTGGCCGCGCGTCAGTGCGCCAGCCCGATCCACTCGCCGGCGGCTTGATAGGCGTCGAACAAGTCCAGCGCCAGGTCGCGCAGGCCGGCGTGATGGCTGGCCAGCGCATCGGCCAGGCACTCGTGCGCGTACTGGCGGTCGTACAGCATGCGGGTGGGGTTGATCGCCAGGCCGGCGTCGCTCATCAGTTGGCCCAAGCGCAGCAAGTCCCGCGTTTTGACCGGGCCGCCCGCAGCGCCCGCCACCGTCAGGCCCAGGGCCCGGATGTCGCCCAGGTGCACGCCCGGCGCGATCTTCAGGCCGGTGTCCTGCTGCCAGGCATGGCCCGGGTCCGTCAGGCCACGCGGCTCGTCGGCGGGAACGGGAATCAGGTGCAGCGGGATCAGCATGACAGCACCGCACCGCCGCCCGAAGTTGCAGACACGCCCCTCGGGGGAGCAGCGAACGGCGTGGGCATGAGGGTTGTCATCTTGGCCTCGGCAAACTTCGGGCAGGTGCCGCCATGGTGCCGAGGCCTTCGGCGCGCCGAAGGCCGGATAAAGCCCGAAAAGGCGGGGCTATCCGAGGCTGATGCGACTCAAGTTCACCCGGCAGCCGCCGCCCGCTCAGGTCTTGGGCAGCGTGACGCCGACCTGCCCCTGGTACTTGCCGCCACGGTCCTTGTAGCTGGTCTCGCAGACCTCGTCGCTCTCGAAGAACAGCACCTGCGCGCAGCCCTCACCCGCGTAGATCTTGGCGGGCAGCGGCGTCGTGTTGCTGAACTCCAGCGTCACGTAGCCTTCCCACTCGGGCTCGAACGGCGTCACGTTGACGATGATGCCGCAGCGCGCGTAGGTGCTCTTGCCCAGGCAGACGGTCAGCACGTTGCGCGGGATGCGGAAGTACTCCACCGTGCGCGCCAGCGCGAAGCTGTTGGGCGGGATGATGCAGACGTCCTTGTTGATGTCGACGAAGCTGTTCTCGTCGAAGTTCTTCGGGTCCACCACGGTGCTGTGGATGTTGGTGAAGACCTTGAACTCCGGCGCGCAGCGGATGTCGTAGCCGTAGCTGCTGGTGCCGTAGCTGACGATCTTGCGGCCGTTGTGCTCGCGGATCTGGCCGGGCTCGAACGGGTCGATCATGCCGTGCTGCTCGGCCATGCGGCGAATCCACTTGTCGCTCTTGATGCTCATTTCGGTCCTCTCATTGATCTGTGGGCGGCCGGGCGCGCGGCGCGCGCCTCAACGGGCCACCTCGGCCGCCGGCACGAACGGCCGCACGCCCATGGCCTGGTAGAGCGCAGCCGGCGACAGCGCCCGCGTCTGGCCGCCGTGCCCCTGCAACACCAGTGCCACGCGGCGCAGCGCGCGGATGTCGGCCACGGGGTCGCCCTCGACGAGCAGCAAGTCGGCCTGCTTGCCGCGCTCGATGCTGCCGATCTCGGTCAGCCGGTCGCTGTATTTCGCGCCATTCCAGGTGGCAATCTTCAATGCCTGCGCGGCCGGGATGCCGGCCTGCACATACAGCTCCAGCTCGCGCTGCAGGCCGAAGCCGGCGGTGGCGTCGGTGCCGGCGACGATCGGGATGCCCGCCGCGTGCATGCGGCGCAGCAGGTCCATCATGACCTGCCAGCTCGCGCCCCAGCGGCGCGCCTTCACGTCGTCCATGTCCACCTCGGCCGACAGCAGCGCGCGCTGCAGCACGGCCGGCAGGTGGTCCGACACCATCGCATAGCTGGGGTTGGGCTGGCCCTGACGCTGCGTGTACTGGCCTTCGAAGGCGGTCATCGTCGGGTCGACGACGGTGCCGCGCTGCTTCAGCAGCGCGATGAAGTCGCGGGTGCGCTGGTCATTGAGCTTCAGGTCGGCAGCCTTGTCGCCCACCAGGTTGAAGCGCAGCAGCGTGCGCGTGTCGTCGGTCTTGCTGACCAGGAAGTTCAGCGTGACCTGGTTGATGTGGTGCAGTTCGTCGTAGCCCGCCTCCACCGCCTCGCGCGCCGTCATGAAAGCGGGCACGTGCCCGCCGGTGCGCAGGCCCAGGCTGCGCGCGTGCGCCACCATGGGCTTCACCCACTCGGGGCGGATGGAGTTGTAAAGCTTGAGCTGGCGGTAGCCGTGAGCGGCATACCAGTCGATGGCGGCCAGCGCCTCGGGCAGGCTGTCGGCGACGAAGTCGGCCTGCGACGAGAACGGGCTCTTGCCTTCGATGAAGCCGTTGGCCGCGATGCGCGTACCCAGCAGCTCGCCCCGCTCGATGCGGTCGCGCAGGTCGGCCAGCATCGCGTTGCTGTTGCCCACATCGCGCACCGCCGTCACGCCGGCGGCGAGGTTCAGCAGCATGTCCAGCAGCGTCACGTGGGCATGCATGTCCACCAGGCCCGGCAACAGCGTGCGCCCCTGGCCGCTGATGCGCTGCGCCGGGGCCGCGCCCGCCAGGCTGCCGGGCTTGGCGATCGATGCAATGCGGCCTTCGAACAGGTAGACGTCCGACGGGCCACGCAGCTGCGCAGCCTCGGCATCGAACCAGCGCACGCCCTCGATGACCGTGAGCCCCGGCAGCGGCTGCGGCAGCTCGCGGGCCAGGCGCTTCAGCCGCGCCAGTTGCGCGGCCTTCTGCGCGTCTTCCAGGCGTTCCACCTGCCCCTCGAAGCCCTGCAGCAGCGTGCCGCCCCAGCCGGGAAAGACCTGCGCAAACAGCGCGTGCGTGTCTTCCCGCAGCCACAGGTAGACCGGCTCCAGATCCAGCCCCTCGACGGCGTAGAGCCCGACCTCGAAAGACTGGCCCGGCAGGTCGAAGGTCCGCACCCGCTCGACGGCCAGGCGCCCCACCGGCAGCGCCTCGGCCCGCACCGCCTGCGCTGCCAGCAGGCCGCGCACCAGCCGCGCCGCCCAGGCCGGGCTGGACTCCACCGGCAGGTACACCACGTCGCGCGCGACACCGGCACGTTCACCGTGATCCACCGGCGAACGCCAGGCCACGCTGCCGTCGGCGCGGCGCTCAAACCGCTCATCGATGCGGGCGCCATAAGTCGCCACGCCTTCGTTGCGATACGCCGTCAGCGCGCCGTCGGGCGCGAAGCTGGCCAGCTCCTTCTGGTCGGGCCCGCGGCCGTTGTTGCGGTAGCTGTAGTCCGTCGTCAGGCGCTCCGGGAGGTCGACCACGCGCAGGTGGCCGCACGGCGTCTTCACGCACAGCACCGTGTAGGCCACCGGCTCATCGGCCCGGGCAGCGCCGCCAGCCAGCAACGCGGCAGCGAACAGGGCGGGCAACAGCTTCATGGACGGTCCTTGCTGACGTTGTGTTGCGCGGACTTTACTGACGCGGCCGACCGATGGACGCCACGCCCTTGTTGGCCAGCATGTCGGCGCGCTCGTTGCCCGGGTCGCCGGCGTGGCCCTTCACCCAGCGCCACTCCACCGCGTGCAGCTTGCGCAGCGAATCCAGGCGCTGCCACAGGTCGGCGTTCTTCACCGGCTTGCCGTCGGCCGTCTTCCAGCCGCGGCGTTGCCAGTTCGTGATCCATTCGGTGATGCCCTTGCGCACGTACTCGCTGTCCAGATAGACGACCACGTCGCAGCTGCGCTTGAGCGAGGCCAGCGCCTCGATGGGGGCGGTCAGCTCCATGCGGTTGTTCGTCGTCTCGCGCTCACCGCCGAACAGTTCCTTGTCGTGCCCGCCGCTGGACAGCCAGGCGCCCCAGCCGCCGGGGCCGGGGTTGCCCTTGCAGGCGCCGTCGGTGTAGATCGTGACCTGGGGCTTCTTGATGGCCAGCGCAGGCTTGGGTGTTTCAGTCATCGTTTCTTGTGATGGTTGTTCAATGCAACGGCCGGCGCCTTCTTGGCGGCCGCGCGCTGGTTTCTGGCCAGGCCCACCAGGCGCATGCCATGCACGCGCTTGATGGCCTGGATGAAGTAGACGGCCCCCAGCACCGGCCACCAACGCGAACCCACACCCTCGACCCACTGCCAGCGGTCCAGCCAGGCCTGTGTGCGCAGCGGCGGGCGGTAGATGCCGAAGCGCGCCGCCTCGACCTCGAAGCTCAGCAGCTTGAGCCAGTCGCGCAGCCGCCAGTAGCCGATGAACTCGCCGCTGGCCGGCAGGCAAGGCGCCACGCGCTGGCGCAGGCCCCACAGGCTCGCGGGGTTGAGGC
>JACCDP010029141.1_pt1 | contig 12554 bp, 13 predicted proteins | sample 7445841 | NCBI WGS metagenome assembly JACCDP01 (sample SAMN15323441, study PRJNA562643) | freshwater metagenome | isolation source: river surface water | place: USA:Blue River Watershed | collected 2017-08-17
ATTATAGATGGATTAAAAATGCTCTTGATTTAAAGAAAGATGCTAGCATGTATGAGATAGCCAAGAGAGCTAGTAGTGACATGAGAAAGCTAGGTCTAGAGGTATTAAAGGTAGCTGGTTTACAAGAGAAGCAGATGAAGCAAGTATCTGCAGAGGCTGGTATACCTAAAAAGGTAGTAAAGTTACAAGGGTTTGGACCTAAACCAAAATCAGCAAAGTCACCCCTTCAAGTAGGAGATGAAGTTGAGGTAAAAAATGTTGATAATGTTAAAGGTAAGATTATATCATTTTCCCAGATCCCTAACGGAATTTTATATACAGTTAGGATAACAAGAACTGATGGTGGTATTTACAGAATAGGTGAAGTACTCGACATAGAAGAAGACAACTTAACTAAAGTAGAAGATAAGTCGGATTCTAACAAAAAAACTAGTTGGGAAATATTAAATCCACATTTGTTGGATGTTGGTAGTTTAATAAAAGACAAGATTGGTGATCCTGAATTTGTAGCTCAAATAATAAATGTAAATGTACCCAAAAAGAATGTTAAGGTTAGAGTTATAGCAGTAAAAGATGAAAAAGATGAACATGAATTAGGAAAAACCTATAATTATAGCTTTGAAAATATAAGCCATCTTTTTAATGTAATAAACAAATCAGATGAAGATGAATTCTTAAAAGATTACATAGTAGACCATAAACAACCTTATAAACCAACAAAAGAAAAAAGATCCCGTAATTTAATTGGCAATACTTATGTATTAACACAAGGTATAGTGGTTAAGGTTCTAGATATAGAAGGAAATCAAGTATTGGGTCAAATATTAGCATTTAAAGGAAATGAACAAACAGGATATGTATTAGAATGGCCTTTAGATATGTTTGAAAGCTTAATTGAATTAAAAGTTAAAGATAATGAAGTTGAAAAGTATGTAAAGAGAATTAAAAACTCTAGCGCAGCAGAACAGGCTTCAAAAGCAGCAAATGCAGATCAACCAGCTCCTAGAGAAAATGGGGATGATCCTATATACCCAGGTCATTATTACGTAATTAAAGATGAAAAATTCGTTGTTAAAGTTCTTTCAACTACTGTTAGTAACATTGAAAAAAATTTAACATATCAAGTTGTAGCAGCAACTAAAAAAAATAGAAACTATGTTGGTAGTATCTTTAATGATAATTATAGAAATTTTGCTAAATCCATTAATTTCGAATTATCTAGAGAGGATGCAGCACACTATATTGAAAAATTTAAAGAAAAGCGTTGATTCTGATTAAAAATACATTATAATATTTACATGAGCTATTATCTCTTTTTGGATGATGAGCGTTTTCCTCAAGATGTTACTTGGGTTAAGCTGCCTCCTCATAACTGGACTATTGTACGTAACTATACTGACTTTGTTCGCACTATAGAGAACAAAGGATTGCCTGTTGAGATTGCTTTTGATCACGATCTTGGTCATGAGCACTACCAGGCTTATCATACTGCTTCTAGACCTGGCAATGGTGTTATTGACTATAGCAGCTTCAAGGAGAAAACTGGTTTGGATTGTGCAAAATGGTTAATTGATTATTGCAACAAGAACAATTTGCCTTTCCCAAAGTTTTACGTCCACTCCATGAACCCTATCGGCAAACAAAATATTATTTCTGCCGTAAACTCCTTCAAAAAATATCTGCAGAAGTAGTTGCTTTCCAGGGAAGAAGTTCATATCATAAATTCGAATGAATCATAATGAATCTGAACTTCTTCCTTATTCTGGCTCTATTGACGGTCTTCTAGAAAAGTGTGCTAACCTTGATGTCGATGCTATCGAGCAGCAGGTTGAAGAGCAAAATAAGTATGAGTCTTTGTATTATATTATGGAGAAGTTTGATTGCTCCATTGAAGAGGCAGAAGTACTTTATGAGGATGCTATGAAAGCAGTAATTAAGGAACAAATTGACGTTCTAGTTGCACAGGGTAAAGTAAAGATCGTAGGAACCGATGCCGACGGAGAGACTCTCTATGCAGCGGTTGATGCTGAGAAAAAGTCAAGCAAAAAGGGCAAAAAAGTTTCTCGGAAAAAGTCTTGAGGTTCCCCTGAGGTGCCTCCATAATGATTGGGTACTTAAGAAACATTATGGATCTCAAGATTAACAAGTCCGAATTCATTAAAGCCGAAGACGTCAAGATCAGCGATATTTTCTATCGCCGTCTTCAGTCTGGTATCAACAAGATCGACGAGTTTATGAGCGGAGGCTTCTTGCCGGGCTCTAGCTTTACTCTCGCCGCTTCTCCTGGTACTGGTAAGACTACTCTTATGCTGCAGATTCTTGAGAATCTGGCTAAGAATGGTTACAAGGTCGGTTACATCTCTGGCGAAGAGAACATTATGCAGGTTGCTTTTACTTGCCAACGTATTAATGTTAAGAACGTTCTTATTCGCAATGAGACTGATGTTATTGAGATTAAGAAGTCTCTCAATGAGTTTGATCTCGTTATTATCGATAGCTTTCAATCTCTTCAGCCTGAAGAGAAGATGACTAGCAATGAGCGCGAGAAGTTTATTCTTACTGAGCTTCTTAGTGAGGCCAAGCAGACTGAGTGTGTTATTGGCTTCATTATGCATATGACCAAGGATGGTAAGAACATGAAGGGTACTACCTTGGTTCCGCATTCTGTCGATGCTAATCTCACTCTCGATATTGACGAAGATTCTGACGATGGTACTCGCATGCTTAGCATGACTAAGAACCGCTTTGGTTCTCTCAATCAAGTTGCCTTGTATATGGGCTCTGCTGGCTACGACTTCAATACTAACGTTGAGGTTTACGCAGGCAATATTAAGGCTGCTCCTAAAAAAGATCGTAAGAATGCCGATATGGATAAGATTCTTGAACTCGGCAAGTCTTTTACCCTCGAGCAGGTTATGCCCATCGCTAACGGAGACTATTGCCGCGCCCAGTATCTTCTTCGTAACCTTATTAGCGCCAAGAAGCTCAAGAAGAGCGGGCGAGGCAACAACGCCACTTTCGAGTGCGTCTAAAAAAAGCATAAATAATAGTGGCGTTCCTTTGAAAGAGGAGCCATAATGAATACAGAAAATTAAGAACGGCAACGTTCAGTAGGTGCTGACGATAATACAAAGAGAGCGTCAGCTAAGTGCTAAGTCGGAGTGACAGCAGCCTATGTTCTTTATGCGATCGTAGCTCAATGGTAGAGCAGCAGCCTTTTAAGCTGTTGGTTGGCGGTTCGAGTCCGCCCGGTCGCACCATTTTATTGAGTTGGTTGGGTGAAATATCACGGTATGAAAAGCTTCCGTGGCGCAATAAACTCAACCAACTTAAAAATTTGTTCTTTATGCGTTCGTAGCTCAATGGTAGAGCAGCAGACTCTTAATTTGTAGGTTATGGGTTCAAGTCCCTTCGAACGCACCATTTTCGGCAAGGGTCCTGATCAGACATGGTAAAGTGCCTGAAGAGGGCGCGAGGCAGGTTCAAGTCCTCCAACTTGCCGATTCAATTTAGTTCTTTTACATTTGAGTTGGAGCTGTATCCGCAAGGACAGCATGGTGTTAGTGAAAGCATTGGAAATGCAGTCTTTCACCGGACTACGACGGTTCCATCCAACTCTTTAAATTTATCTGTAGCTCAGTGGTAAGAGCAGAGTTCCCAACTATGGGTAAAGCCCATTAAAATCTTATGTTGGGTCGTAAAATTGCCTTGTATTGATATTGTACAAGTTGTAAAAGTAGCCGTTGGTTCGATTCCAACCAGATGAACAATTACGCCCGGAGAATATCCGATAAATACGCAACACGGAAAGAAACCTCCTCGAAAGGGAAACTTGCTAGTAGCGGGCGACAATTTTATGCCAGGAGAGTGCGAATAATACGCCTTCAGCTAGATGTAGTAATTAGCGTCTAGCAACGAGAAGAACAAAGGAAACCGAAGTAATTACCGGCTAACCTTTTATAGGTGGATAAAAAACCACCCCTGGCACCAATTTAATCCGAGGGTAGTATTTATATATTGGCTTAAAACACCTGTTCAAGAATCGCAATCTTGCAGGAGTAGCTTGGTTCGAATCCAGCCCCGAGGTCCATTTTAACAAGATAACAGATAGACGCGTAAGTAAGCTTTGGTAAGCCACCCATACGTTTGGGTGACTGGGTTCAATTCCCAGGAGCTTATTAGGGAACAAACTGCCATCTCGACGAGAGAGCGTAGGTGAAATCCTGAAACTTGTTTAAGATTTTATTTGCAGTTCCTGTAAATTTCAGTTAAACTAAACGAGTAAAAATAAAAAAAATGAATAAAGAAATCGTTAACATCGTTCGGGATCGCAAGGGTAATCCTCGTGGTTATGTTGTCGCTGCTAAGCTCGATAACGGTAAGGTTGGCCTTGGCTGGTCTTACGTCAATGTTAAGGCAGGGGACCGCTTCAACAAGCATCTTGGTCAAACGATTGCCGCTAATCGAGCTATTACTGGTACTGATAAGTTCATTCCTCGCGACGTGATGAAGGTTATTGATCGTATGGCTGTGCGGGCAGTTAAGTACTTCAAGGCTCCTATTGATGCTTATCCCCAGCAAGTTATGACTGAAGACAATCGTTTGCCTGTGGTTCCTTAATGTTATGATTAAAATCCTTGTTGATCTTGATACTGAAGGTGACAGCTTCAGAACTAATGCGTCTGGAGAAGTTACCAAGATCTCCAGGGATATAGGCGAGATGATCTTGGAGGTCGTTGGCACTGATGCTATCTGTTTGTCCAGAGATGTATTGGATGCCAACGACCAGAAGATAGGTACAATTACCATTACCAATCCATTGAAGGAGTAATTCGCTAGGCATAAATATCTTTATGCCAGTTAACAGCAATGTACTTACTCCTAATTACCAAACTTTAGAGTATCAAAAGTTTGTTCAGATTTATAATGATACTAGATTTCCACCTATTACAAGTGTCAGATCTGATTACTATAGCGGTACTCAGATTGAAATCTACGATAAGTATGCTGTTTTAACTTATGACATTGGGCAAAATGCAGCTCTAGGCCCTGCTAATACTTTGCCTTTTGGTGATAATGCTGCTAGTGATGCATTTGGTAGACTAAGAATTTCTCTACCAACAACCTTATTTAACTCCAAACAAAACAACGATAGCAATAGTTTACTTTATAGTACAGCTACTGTAGGTACTGGCAGTTGGTATTTTGATAACAATAATGCTTGTACAGTCTTATCTGTTTCAGCTAATAGCGATGTAGCAATTAAGCAATCAAAGAAGTATATGAATTATCAGCCTGGTAAGTCACAGCTGATATTTGCTACATTTGTAATGCCTAATACAGCAGGCATAATTAATAGGGTTGGTTTGTTTGATAGCTCTACAACTTCTCCATATAGTGATAGTATTGAAGGTTATTATTTTCAAGTTAGTAACGGAGTAAAGTCTTTCCACATTGCTAATGTAGGAGATGAGCCAAGCCAGAGTGCATTACAATCTGAATGGAACATAGATAAGCTTGACGGTACAGGTTTATCTGGAATAACATTAGATGTTACAAAGACTCAAATTTTAGTAATTGATTATGAATGGCTAGGAGTTGGTAGAGTTAGAATGGGGTTCTGTATTAACGGCATAATTTTCTATTGTCATCAATTTGTTCATGCTAATGTTGTTTCTTTACCTTATCTACAAGATCCAAATAAGCCTATTAGATATGAAATTAGAAGCACAGGTGGCATAGGCTCATTAAAACAAATATGCGCTACTGTAATGAGCGAAGGAGGTAGTGTAGATAATGCCTTGCCGTTTTCTATTGATACTGGATCTGATGGGGTTGGAAATATTACTAGCAATACAATATGGCCAGCTATAACAGTTAGATTAAAAGATTCTCTTAAGAGTGTAGATATACAATTAAAAGACTTTGCTGCTATGGCCTTCTCTACTACCAATACATTGGTGAGGGTAGTTTCTAACGGTGTAATAACTAGTTCTGCTGCTTTCGTTGATTTGCCAAATACTGCCTTAGAATATAGCATAGGTACTACTTCTACTACTCTAACAGGTGGTGTAGTTTTATTCAGTTCTTATTTTAATAAAGCTAGTAATACTGTAAGTCAGTTAGGTGAATCTTTATATAGTTTAGGTAGTAATATTAATGGAACAAAAGATACTTTATCATTAGTATTAGTTCCATGTGGAGGCAATGAGAAGTACTTCGCAGCTGCCAACTTCAAACAGTTCCTATAATTTAGTTGCCTTTCCTGTCTGCTGCCTGTATACTGTACAGGAAGAATATGGAACGCAAACTTGCCTCAATTGTTAAGATTCTGGACGTTAAGCCTATCCCTAATGCTGATGCTATTGAAGTAGCTAAGGTTAAAGGTTGGGAGGTTGTTGTTAAGAAGAACGAATACAAGCCTAATGACTTGGCTGTGTATTACGAGATCGATAGCTTTCTCCCTGTTCGCCCAGAGTTTGAGTTTCTTCGCAAGAGCAGCTACAAGAAGCTTGTTAATGGAGAAGAAGGCTTTAGGCTCTCTACTGTTAAGCTTCGCGGACAGCTTAGCCAAGGATTGCTTACCCCTGTGCCAGCTAGTATCTCTAATCCAGTTGAGGATCAAGACTTGACTGAGTTGCTCGGCATTGTCAAGTATGAGCCTGCTATTCCGGCTCAGCTCGCTGGAGAGGCTGTAGGTAACTTCCCTAGCTTTGTGCCTAAGACTGAGGAAGAGCGTATTCAGAACTTTAGTGAAGATGCTGTTAATCTTATGCTTAACAAGCGTTGCTATGTTACTGAGAAGCTTGAGGGTACTAGCTTCACTTGTTTCTTCAAGAAGAACTATCGTGATCAAGAGAACTACTTTGGAGTTTGTGGTCGTAACTGGGAGCTTCGAGACACTGAAGGTAACACTTACTGGCAAGTTGCTCACAGTCTTGATCTAAAGAACAAGCTTATTAATTTGGGCCGCGAAATTGCTATTCAAGGAGAGATCATTGGTCCAAATATTCAAGATAACATTTATAAGCTCAAGAAGGCTGAGTTGTTTATCTTTACTGCTTATGACATTGCTGAACGGCGTCGTTTGACTATGGAAGAGCTTGAGCAAGTCGCTGTACTAGTTGGTGCTAAGACTGTTCCATTCCTCCATAAGGATTTTTATCTGCCTACTAGTAACACTCAGAGCACCATGCTGGCTGTTGCTGATGGTTGGAGTGAATTGAACAGTAATGTTGAGCGAGAAGGTATTGTTGTTCGAGCTGTAGATAGTAGCTTTAGCTTCAAGGCTATTAGTAATGTTTACTTGCTAAAGAAGAAGTAGTTTCAATGTAGAGTCTCTATAAATATTATAGATGACTCTCTTTGATCTCTTATCAGAAGCCTCAGTATCATATAAGATTGGTTCAGGTAGACCGGATATAATGCTTTATGACTTTTATGTCTTGGGCTTTATATCCGGTATTAATTTATCCCCAGAGAAGCAAAGCACCCAAACATTCGGTGAATTAGGCTATCAAGGAGGATTCTCAGAGAGATCTGATAGAGTAAAACAAGACATAGCACACGCCAATGAAGTGCTGTTGCCAGTGTTAAAGGATAAGCTTCTCAAGGGTTTGTTTGTATCTATATGTGCAGAGATACGACACATTAAAGACAGACCTCAGACCTACTCCGGAACTCCATTAGCAGAGTCAAAACTATTCAAAAAGTACTATCAGTATTATACTTTATTAGATAAGGTACCTCAGGAGTTAGCTCCAGGTAGATTAAGAGAACCAAAATCAGCAAAGCCAGCTCAAACTGGATATTTAAAATCTTATCAGGCAGCTCATAGAGCATTAAAAGAAACTAATACTACACCAGAAGACTTTGTTAAGCTATGTGAATATGCCTTTAGAAACATGTCATGGTCTCCTAGCTATGGTGGTAAAAACTGGGCTAATATTTGTAAAGGCTATTTGTTATTAAAAGATTCTAACACTACAGATAAGATGAGTGTAGCAATTGACCACGTATATGATTTAGAGCATAATACTGGAGCTGCATTGAACAAGGTAAAAGATTTTTACATAACTGATAAGAAAGGTAAAGAACAAATTACATGGCTGCAAGATGCTCTAGATGAGAAAAGAGATGCCACTAACATGAAGCCGTTGTTAGACAAGTGCAGCAGTGATATGAGAAAGCTAGCCTACCAGGCAATGGCATTATCTCCTATTGATTATTTAAAGAGAAAGACTCCTGCTCCAGAGCAAGTAATGCAGCAAAAGGCAGCTGCTGCTGGTGGTGTATATATTACAGCCTTTAATCAGGCTGCTCCAGAGAAGTATAGAGTTAAAACAACAAAGAAAGAACAATCAACTTTTAAAGAAGCACCTATTCCATCAGATTCTCTTACCCCAGCTGTTTATCCTGCAACTAATAAGACCTATTTTGATGGTCAAACTAATTCATATGTGACTGTAGTATCTACTACTCCTAGCGGGAATATAGACAACTCACAGTGGGTAAAGGTATTAGCTACAACAGATAAAACCGACCATGAATATCTTGTTGCGAAAATTAAGGACGGTAATGTAAGTAATGATACCTATATTGCTCTTAGTGGAGATTTATACCATATATCAGAGAGAGATAAAAAGAATTTAATTAAAGCTATTGCTGATAAACCAAAGGAAGATAACGTTAATTTAAGTGAAGTAAAGGTAGCCCCAGCTCCTAAGTTAGGATTAAAAGCAGTAACCAACTATAAAGAAGATAATGTTTATTATGATGTGTATTTAAAAACCTATGTGTATTTTGTTAAATATGCCCCTGGATCTGCGGTAGTTGTAAAATTGGCTGCTGTAACAAAAGAAACCCCTAAACATCTTTTAAAGACGCAAATTAATCAATATAACAAAGGAGATAATACTTATGTTAGTATCGACTCAGACATATTAAATTTAAGTCCAACAGATATAGCTGACTTTTTTAATGTAGAAGATCCCCCTAAGAATGATAGTGATGTGGAGGAGTTAAAAAAGAACACTATTATTGCTCCATTACCGGTTGGAAGTGCAACAACAATTAAAACTTTTAAAGATAATGTGCTCTATTATGATAGCAAATTAAGCACTTATGTATTTTATGAACCAAAAGGTGGTTTTACAGATTATAAAGTAGTTAGTTTATATGCAGCAACCAGTGAAACATCCTGGTATATATTAAGTGACAAAATTAATAGTTATAAAAAAGATACAGGTAAGTTTTTTTCTTATATAGCTAAAGGTTCTGATCTTTTACTTATTAGTGAATATGATAAAAAAGCTGTTATTAGAGCTGTACAAAAAGAAGCAGAAAATAAACAAGAGAAGAAAAAGCCTAGTATAGAGTTAGATGTACCTACTGCCCCTGTTCCAGCTGGAGGTGGTGCATCAGTTGATACTTTTGTTGGAACTATCTATTTTGATAATAATTTAAAGACCTATTTTACTTACATTACTACTTTTACAGGTACTGATTTTATTAAAGCAAAATTAATAGCTGTTACAGATCAAACAGATATAAAAACATTAAAAGCTAAAATTAATGCAGCAAAAGAACAATTTCAAAGTAGTGATATGTATGTTATTAGTAAGCAAGATGTATTAAAAATAAGTGAGTATGATAAAAAGGTAGTTGAAGATATTATAACTAACAAAAAGACTCCTGCAAAATATGTAAGTATACCAGAAAAGATTTGGACAAAAATGAGTTATCCTCAGAAAAGCAAATTCTTGCATTTAACTGAGCAAAATACTTTTGGTGTTTTTATGTACAAATCTTTAGATAACAAAGATGCTGGAGAGATTTGTACAGTGTTAGGTTTTGATACTATAAACGATACTATTATAATTAAATTACAACCATACACTTATGAAGGACAGAAAATGGTTATCTCTAATTCAGTTACTTTAGAAGCGTCTGATCAAATTAAAACTATATCTCAGGCTTATGAAAAGGTTAAAGGTGAAAAAGAATATGAGGCTCCAGATCAAAAAGGATCATCTTTAACTTATGCTCCTATAGTAGGTGCTGTCTATTATGATAAAAAATACAGCCAATTTATACAAATTGTTGATTATAGTAATCACGGTGTATATTCAGCTAAACCAATTGCTAAAACTCTAAACACACCATTATTCATGCGTTTTTATTGGAACCCCTATTCAGTAAATTCTACAACTCTTGAATTAATAACTCAAAATAGTAATGAGTATATTACTAAATATGAGTTGGCTGTAGATAAGCAAAAGGCTGAAGAGAGGGATAATACCCCATCTCAACAAAAAACGGATGTACCGGTAATTTATTTGGATGAGAGAAGTTTAAAGAAATATGTAAAAGTAGAAAAAGGAGAGAAAATAAGTAAAGATACTAATTACTTTGTACCTTATCTAACCGCTGATCTATTAGGTTTTTATGTTAATCCATTTAGAGATACTATTGTAGGTGATACTATGTATCAAAAGATTAAAGTAAGAACTATTGCTGCTATAGCTAAGAGCCAAGTAGATATAGGTGATACTTATAAGGCCTTAAAGACAATTGAGCTTAATGTTCACTTGCTTAAAAATTTAATAAGCGGTTGATTTTCGATTTATATACATTATAATAATATATGATTATATGGTTCACTGGTCAGCCTCAATCAGGTAAAACTACTTTATCAACTAAGCTAGCACACAAGATTCCTTTCTTTAAGCTAGCTGGTTTTATTGATGGAGATGTCTTAAGAGAGAAATATAATAATTATGATTACTCTGAAGACGGTAGAAAAAAGAACATGGCTTTGGCCCAGAGTTTAGCCTCACAGGCTGATAGCCCAAACAAAGTTATACTTGTTGCTATGGTATCTCCCTATAGAGATCAAAGAGAGATATTTAAATCTTTCAATGATGTAAAAGAGATATACTTACATAGCGATAGAGAATCTCCTCACACGGTTAGTAACTATGAACCTCCTTTAAAGAACTACTTAGACTTAGATACATCCAAGCTGACAGAAGACGAGTGCCTAGAAAAAATTAGAGAATTTTGTAGCCTTTCCTGGGAGGAACCGTTACAATTTGTTTAATGAATGAGATTCTTGACCCTCAAGACAGCAATTATGAACTCGCTTTTATCTCTACTCAAGAAATTTTTGAAGAAAGGCCCGAACTTGACTAAACTAACAATCATTGGTATTGTTTTTCTTCTCATTGATGTTTGGATTTCTAATGCAAACCCAATTGCATATTATCATACCTATCTCGCTGTAGGTATTAGCCTTATTATTATTGATCAGTTTAAGACTGATAAACCAGATGATAAATATTAAAATGAAAAAGCATTTTACTAGAAAGACAATCATCCCTTTACTTTGTCTAATTTATGCCTCTTTAATTATACCTGTTCAAATTATTAAGAATAACGAGGTTTATATTAACATGAGAAAGCCCTCAATAGCTACCTATTATGATTCTGAACTCAGCTCTTAATTACTCTAAGATTAATTTAGGTTGCGGTAATAATTATAGAGAGGGTTGGTGTAATGTTGATATTGGTTCATGCAGAAAAGATATTAATCATAACCTTCAAGTCTTTCCCTGGCCTATTCCAGACAATGTCGCAGATAATATTGTAGCAGCTCATCTAGTAGAGCACATTGAAAAGAAGCTAGTTATACCTTTCATGAGAGAGGTACACAGAGTTCTTAAACCTGGTGGTATAATTGAAATATACTGTCCTTATTATTTGTCTAAAAATGCCTTTACTGATTTTACTCATGAGCTATTCATAACTGAAGATACCTTTAGTTACTTTTGTCAAAATGGTAAACATAGAAGCTATGGTAAGATCTATGGAATTGATTTTGAGTTCAATGAAGAGCATTGCGGTACATATAAAGAGGCTCCAGAGAGTAACCTTGATATCTATTTTAGACTAGCAGCAATTAAGTGAATGCTAAAACTAAAGCTTTTACCTTAATAGAGATATTACTAGCTACAGTAATACTACTATCGCTAGTAACAGCATTAGTTTTTAGTTTTTCTTCTTTATCAGATTCTCAGAGGTACAAAGAAGCAAGAGAGAATCTAAAAACATTCTTAACATTTCAAAAGCACAAGGCTGCCTTTAATCAAAAGACTATAGAGATACAATTTGATGCGTTTGGTAATATTATATTAGATGGAGAAGAAGAATACTTTAATTTATTTACAAACGATTTAAAGATATTAGAGACATCAGCAACTAAAATAGTATTCTTCTCTGATGGTGGTGTACAAGAGTCTTATATAATTACCTCTTCATTAGATGGTCAAATTACCAATAAGCTAATTATAAATGTTTTAGGCAACATTCTGGAGACATCTGACTTTTCTGCTGGAGGTTCCCCTGAAGAGGAGCCATACTCTTCGGACAATGAAGAGCGTTGAATTTGAAAAGCATCTCGATGAGTTGACCGAGCAGCTGTTTGACCGCAGTCGCTCGTTGTCTATGTTTCACCTCACCTGCGTCACCTGCGGTGATGCTATTGGCAAGTTTAA
>JACCDP010572144.1_pt1 | contig 12553 bp, 10 predicted proteins | sample 7445841 | NCBI WGS metagenome assembly JACCDP01 (sample SAMN15323441, study PRJNA562643) | freshwater metagenome | isolation source: river surface water | place: USA:Blue River Watershed | collected 2017-08-17
CGTGGTCACGCAGACCACTTGGATATCGTCGCGCGCGACGAGGTCCTCGACCCGATCTGTCGTGAACGCCACGCCGTGCTTCTCGGCAAAGGCCTTGGTGGTCGCCGCCGACCGGCCGCACACGCCCCTGACCGAGCAACCGGGAATGGCCGCGATCGCGCGGGCGTGGAAGTCGGCGATCATGCCGGGGCCAACGATGCCGAAGCCGATCGAGGTGGGGGAGGTGGAAGAGGTCATGGGGTCAGGAAAAGGAGGGTGGGGGATACCAGCGCCTCAGACGGGAGGGCGCAAGCCGGGGAGGACGGCTCGACAGGCGGCGGGCGGGCGTCACACTCGCCGCATGCCCTCCACCTACGAACGCATCCGCGCCGACATCATCGCGGCGATGAAGGCCCGGGACACCAAGACGGCGACGATCCTCCGCACCTGCGATGCTGCCATCCAGCGTGCCTCGATGGATCAAGGCAAGCCCATCGACGAGGGGCTGGTGATGACGACCCTGCGCAAGGCCGTGAAGAATCTCTCCGACGCCCGCGACGAATTCGCCAAGGCTGGCCGCACCGATCTGGTCGAGGCCAACTCGACCGAGATCACGCTCCTTGAGGCTTACCTACCGAAGGGACTCGATGCCGCCCAGACCGAGGCTTTGGTGGCGGAGGTCCTGCTTGCGACCGGGGCAACGACGAAGAAGGACATGGGTCGGGTGATGGGTGCGCTCAAGCAGCACCCGAGCGCCGGGCAGCTGGACTTCGCCGTGGTCAGCCGCCTGTTGCAGTCCAAGCTCGCGTAGCGTGGTTGCTTTTTCCGGGCGCCCGCATCGCGGCCGTCGTTGCCGCCAACGGCGCGCGGAAGTGCTCGCGTGGCGTCTCGGTTGATGCCATGCACCCAGCTTCCCCTGACGCCATGCCTGAGCTCGCCCGAGACACCCTGCAGTCCGCCTTCGCCGGGCAGCCGTTGTTCGAGGCCAAGTCATGGCGGCTGGCTCCCCAGGCCTGGCCGCTGAGTCCGGCGCAGATCCGCGAGTTGGAGGGCATTGGAGCAGCCTGCCTGGAGTTTCACCAGGCGCTGGAGACCCTTTACTTGCGCTCCGTGGCCGGCCGGAACCTCCTGCGCAACAAGCCGCTGCTCGCACCGTGGGTCGCCGATTACCTCGACCGGGGAAAGCCGCCGGAACTCCTCGCGCACGCCCGCGATGCCCGCAACCGCGGGTCCCTGCCGACGGTGCTGCGTCCCGACCTCCTGCTCACGGCCGAGGGGTTTGTCATGACCGAGCTCGACTCGGTGCCCGGCGGCATCGGGCTGACCGCGTTCCTCAATCGGCTGTATTCGACGGGTGGTGACGCGGCAGTGATCGGTTCGGGCGACGCGATGGTCCGGCTGTTCCATGCCGGTCTGGCGGCGCTGAAGCCCGACCTGCGCAACCCCCTGATCGCCTTGGTGGTGTCCGACGAGGCGGCGACGTACCGGCCGGAGATGCACTGGCTGGCGCAGCAACTGCAGCTGCAGGGCAAGCGCGTCTTCTGCCTGCGTCCGGATGAACTCTTTCCCTTGGGTTCGACCCTGTGCTTCGACCTCGAGGGCAATCCGGAGAAGATCGACATCGTCTATCGCTTCTTTGAGCTCTTCGACCTCGGCAACATCCCGGCGGCGGAGCACCTGTTGGAAGCATGGCGCGCGGGCGAGGTGGCGGTGGCGCCGCCGCTGCGTCCGTTCCAAGAGGAGAAATTGGCCTTTGGGCTCTTCCACCATCATCGCCTGGCGGATTTCTGGGCCGAGACCCTGTCGCGGACGGCGCTCGAGACCCTGCGGCGGCTGATTCCGGCGACCTGGATCATGGATGCGGCGCCGCTTCCGCCGGGTGCGATTCTGGACGGGCCGAAGGTGGGCGGACGGGCCCTGACCGACTGGCGACAACTCTCGGCTGCCTCCCAGCGGGAGCGCGAGCTGATCGTGAAGATTTCTGGTTTCCACGAGACGGCATGGGGCGCCCGGGGGGTGACCCTGGGGAGCGATTCATCCCGGGAGGAATGGCAGGCGGCGATCGAGGCCGCGGTGGCGGCAGCGCCACACAACCTCCACCTCGTGCAAGAGTACCGCAAACCCCAGCGGGTGGCGCACCGCCTCTACGCGGACGCTTCACCTTACACCGCGGCTGAGGAACATGGGCGACTGCGCCTTTGTCCGTACTACTTCGTGCAGGGCGGAGGCGTGCAACTGGGAGGCGCGCTGGCCACCTTCTGCCCGCCGGACAAGAAGATCATCCACGGCATGCAGGACGCGGCGCTGCTGCCCTGTCGCCGGACTGCGGACGCCTGAGGCGCCGGCTCGGCTTCTCCCTCGGAGAATTGGTTTGCGGGCCCCCCGGCGAGGCCGCTTAGCTCGACAGCGACCACGCCCATGCATCGCACCCATCATTGTGCCCAACTCACGCCTGCCGAACTCGGAGCAACCGTTTCGTTGCTTGGCTGGGTGGACTCTGTCCGCGACCACGGCGGCATCCTCTTCGTCGACCTGCGTGACCGCAAGGGCATCACCCAGGTGAAGTTCGACCCGCAGGTGAACGCCGGGCTCGGTCAGCAGGCGGCGCACCTTAAGCCGGAGTCGGTGATCGGCGTGACTGGGAAGGTCGCGGCTCGCCCGGCCGGCACGGTGAATCCGTCGCTCCCGACGGGCGGCATCGAGGTCGAGGCGACCGAGCTGACGATCCACAACGTTTCCGAGACGCCCCCGTTTCCGCTCGATGACGCGGGGGGTGACAAGGTGAACGAGGATCTGCGCCTCACGTACCGTTACCTGGACCTCCGTCGCCCCAAAATGCGGCGCAACCTGCAGGTGCGCCACCGCGCGACCAAGGCGATCCGCGATTATTTCGACAGCCGCGAGTTCATCGAGGTGGAGACGCCTGCCCTCTTCAAGAGCACGCCGGAGGGCGCCCGCGAGTACCTCGTGCCGTCGCGCATTCACCCGGGGCAGTTCTACGCGCTTTCGCAGTCCCCGCAGCAGTTCAAGCAGATCCTGATGGTCGCGGGCGTGGAGCGCTACTTCCAGATCGCGCGCTGCTTCCGCGACGAGGATCTCCGGGCCGACCGGCAGATGGAGTTCACGCAGGTGGACGTGGAGGCTTCCTTCATCACCCGCGAGGATGTCTACGCCCTGTTTGAGGGCATGCTGCAGCGCGTGTGGAAGGAAGTGCTCGGCGTGGACCTACCCGCGCCTTTCCCGCGCATGGCGTTCGTCGACGCGATGAACCGCTACGGCGTGGACAAGCCCGACGTCCGCTTCGCGATGGAGCTGGTCGACTTTACGGACTTGTTCCGCAACTCCGCCTTCAAGGTGTTTCAGGCCACCGCCGCCGGCGGCGGCGTGATCAAGGCGCTGAATGCGAAGGGCCTTTCCGACCTGACCCAAGGCGAGCTGAAGAGCCTCGAAGAGGTCGCGAAGTCCCTCGGTGCAAAGGGTCTCGCCTTCATCAAGGTTGAGCAGGGCGAATGGAAGTCTCCGATCGTGAAGTTCTTCTCCGATGCCGAGAAGCAGGCGCTCACCGAAAAGCTGGGTGTTGCCGAAGGTGACATGATTTTCTTCGCGGCCGCTCCCTGGGAGAAGGCCTGCGCGATCCTTGGCCGCATCCGTCTCGAAGCCGCCGCTCTGCTGCAGAAACGCGGCAAGCTGACGATCCGGCACGACGACTGGAAATTCCTCTGGGTGGTCGATTTCCCGCTGATGAGCTACGACGAGGCGGAGAACCGCTATGCCGCGACGCATCACCCGTTCACGGCTCCGGTGCCGGAAGACGCTGCGTTGCTCGATTCCGACCCGAAGGCCGTCCGTGGCCAGCACTACGATGTCGTCCTCAACGGCATGGAGCTGGGAGGTGGATCGATCCGCATCCATCAGCCGGCCCTGCAGAAGAAGGTCTTCGAGGACGTACTCAAGATCCCGGCCGACGTCGTGGAGAGCCGCTTCGGCTACATGCTCAAGGCCTTTACCTACGGCGCCCCGCCCCACGGTGGCATCGCCTTTGGCCTCGACCGCATGGTGGCGCTGCTCTGCGGCACGACCAGCATCCGCGATGTCATCGCCTTCCCGAAGACGCAAAAGGGGCAGGACCTGATGGCCCAGAGCCCCACACCCGTCACTCCGAAGCAGCTCAAGGAGCTGCATATTCAGACGGTCATTCCGGAGTAAGGTCAGCGTCCGGCACTCGGTCTCCGCGGGGGCTCCGATCAGGTCGGGTACGCGCGTATCCGCTTCCGGGGCTTGGCGGGGTCATGGAGACCGGCTGCGCTTCCCGGGGGCAGGGGCGCGACTAGGCTTGCTCCGGTGGCCGGAGGGAAGCTAGGCTGCGCGCGAATCCTCAACCCTGTCATCGCATGAAACTCATCATCGCCATCATCAAGCCGTTCAAGCTGGAGGAAGTGAAGGAAGGCCTGTCGGCCATTGGCATCGAGGGCATGACCGTGACCGAGGTGAAGGGCTTCGGCCGCCAGAAGGGGCATACCGAGATTTATCGCGGCAGCGAGTACACGGTGGATTTCCTGCCGAAGGTGAAGCTGGAGATCGTCGTGACTGACGAGCTGGTCGCGAAGACGGTCGAGGCGATCGTCAAGTCCGCGAAGACGGGCAAGATCGGCGACGGCAAGGTGTTCGTGGTCGCGTTGGAAGATGCGGTGCGCATCCGCACCGACGAGCGCGGCGACGCTGCGATCTGAGCGCGTTCGCGCGCGAAAAAGGCGCGGGTGCTGGAGCACCGCGCGCCTGAGGAGACAACCATGAGGCGACGCGAGTCGCCTCTATTGCTAGGCCCGTTTCGCCGGAAGCGCGCGGGTCCGGATCTCGGTGACGAGGCTCTCGAGGAAGGCCGCCGCCGGCTTCACTCCCTCGTCGCCGCGGGCGCGGGAGCGCACGCTGACCGAGGCGGCCTCGGCTTCCTTGGCCCCGATGACGAGCGTGTAGGGGACCTTGTCGAGTTCGGCGCGGCGCACCTTGGCGCCGAGCTTGTCGCTGTGCTCGTCGACCGACGCCCGGATGCCCGCGGCCTTGAACTGCGCCAGCAGATCCCGGGCGTAGTCGATGACCTTGTCGCTGATCGGCACGATGCGCGCTTGCTCGGGGGCGAGCCAGGCCGGGAAGTCGCCGCCGAAGTGCTCGATGAGCACGCCGCAGAAACGCTCCATCGAGCCGAACGGGGCGCGGTGGATCATCACCGGGCGGTGCGGCTGGTTGTCGGGTCCGATGTACGAGAGATCGAAGCGGACGGGCAGGTTGTAGTCGACCTGCACGGTCCCGAGCTGCCATTCGCGGCCGATCACGTCCTTCACCACGAAGTCGATCTTCGGTCCGTAGAAGGCGGCCTCGCCCGGTTCCTCGGTGAACGGCACGCCCAGCGTCTTGGCGGCCTCGCGGCAGGCGGCCTCGGCCTTGTCCCAGTTCTCGGCCGTGCCGGTGTACTTGTTGGAATCCGGGTCGCGGAGGCCGACGCGCACGCGGTAGTCGCTCATGCCGAGGGTGGTGAGCACGACCTTCACGAGGGACAGGCAGCCGAGGACCTCGGCGGGGACCTGACTTTCCGTGCAGAACAAGTGCGCATCATCCTGCGTGAAGCCGCGGACGCGGGTCATGCCGTTGAGCTCGCCGCTCTGTTCCCAGCGGTAGACCGTGCCGAACTCCGCCAGTCGGACCGGGAGGTCGCGGTAGCTGTGCGGTTGGGAGGCGAAGATCTTGATGTGGTGCGGGCAGTTCATCGGCTTCAGCATGAAGCCGTCGAGCAGGCGATCCGCATCGAGCACACGGTCCTGCGGGATGATTTCGCGACCGGCGCGGCGATTGACGTCCTCGCGGAGCTTGGCCGAGACGCCGTCGAGCCGCGCCACCATGTCGGCGCAGGAGCAGCCCTCGCGCACGATCGCGGCGAGCGACTCATTCTCCACGACGGGCGTGAACTGCGATTCCTTGTAGTACGGGAAATGGCCCGAGGTCTTGTAGAGCTCGAGCTTACCGATGTGCGGCGTGAAAACCTGATGGTAGCCCTGCTTGCGCAGTTCCTCGCCGATGAAGGTCTGGAGTTCCTGGCGGATGATCGAGCCGTTGGGCGTCCAAAGGATGAGTCCTTGGCCGACGTCCTCGTCGATGACGAAGAGGCGCAGGTCCTTGCCGAGCTTGCGGTGGTCGCGGGCCTTGGCCTGTTCGAGCCGCTCGAGGTGCTGTTCGAGCTCCTCGCGGTTCGGGAAAGCGGTGCCGTAGATGCGCTGCAACTGCTTGTTGCGCTCGTCGCCGCGGTGGTAGGCTCCGGCGATCGAGAGGAGCTTGAAGGCCTTCACCTTGGACGAGTAGCGCACGTGGGTGCCGGCGCACAGGTCCATGAATTCGCCGTTCTGGTAGAACGAAATCTTCTCGCCTTCGGGGATGTCCGCGAGACGGCCGAGCTTGTAGCGTTCCTGGCCGCGCTGGCGGATGATGTCGATGGCCTCCTCCCGCGAGACCTCGCGGCGGGTGAACGGCTGGTTTTCGTCCACGACTTTCTTCATCTCCGCCTCGATGCGGGTGAGGTCGTCCTGGGTCAGCTTGTGATCGAGGTCGACGTCGTAGTAGAAGCCGGTGTCGGTAGGTGGCCCGATATCCAGCTTGGCGTCCGGGAAAATGCGGAGCAGGGCCGTCGCGAGGATATGCGAGGCGGAGTGGCGGAGTTCCTCGAGGGGGGACATCGACATGAGAGAGGGGAGGTTGGGGTCAGCGTTTGCTGGGTTCGAGGGAAAACCCGTCCTTGCGGTCGAGCATGGTCCAGCCGGCTTGGGCGATTTCCGCACGCAGGGCGTCGGCCCGGGCAAAGTCGCGAGCGGCCTTGGCGGCCCAGCGCTGGTCGGCCAGCGCGCGGACCGCTTCTGGCGCCTCAACCACCGCGGTCGGGGTGGTGCGCAGATCGAAGCCGAAAAGGCTCATCACCTCGGCGAAGCCGGCGGCGTCGACGCCTTGGGTACCGCGGTTGACGACGGTGAACAGGGCGCCGAGGGCGGCCGGGGTGTTGAGGTCGTCCTCCAGAGCAGCGATCACTGGCGCGAGGGTGGCGGGATCCCCGCCGGTGGCGGGAAGGCTGGTGGCGTAGGCGCGCAGGTGCCCGAGCGCCTTCTCGGCGGCGTGGACCGACTCGAGGGTGAAGTTGAGCTGCTTGCGTGGATGGCCGGAGAGGAGCGCGTAGCGCACCGCCACGGGGGAGAAGCCCTTCGCAGTCAGGTCATCGAGCGTGTAGAGGTTGCCGAGGCTCTTGCTCATTTTCTTCCCGTCCACGAGCAGGTGCTCGCTGTGGTACCAGTGGAGGGCGAACGGCTGCTGGTTGCAGCACTGGCTCTGGGCGATCTCGTTCTCGTGATGCGGGAAGAGCAGGTCCACCCCGCCGGTGTGAAGGTCGATGGTGTCGCCGAGATGCTTCTTGCTCATCGCACTGCACTCGATGTGCCAGCCCGGGCGGCCGGGGCCCCAGGGGCTGGGCCAGAACACATCGCCGTCGTCGGGCTTGTGGCCCTTCCAGAGCGCGAAGTCGCTGCCGTCTTCCTTTTCGTCCGAGTCGGCGGTGGTTGCCTTGAGCGCCGAGCCGAGCTTCAGCTCACGTTCCTTCAGCCGCGAGAGCGAGCCGTAGTCGTCGAACGAGGAAACCTTGAAATAGACGGAGCCGTCCTCGGTCCGGTACGCATGCGCACGGCGTTCGAGCGCGGCGATCATGTCGATCTGCTCGGGAATGTGACCGGTGGCGGTGGGCTCGACGTGCGGCGGGAGGCAGTTCAGGGCGGCGCAATCGCGGTGGAATTTTTCCGTCCACTGCCGCGTCACGTCGGCCAGCGGGCGGCGCTCCTCGCGGGCGCGGCGGATCGTCTTGTCGTCCACATCCGTGAGGTTGCGCACGTGCTTCACCCGGCCCGGGCCGAATTGGCGGTCGGCGAGGCGACGGATGAGGTCGTTGACCACGAAGGTCCGGAAGTTCCCGATGTGCGCCGGGGCATAGACGGTCGGTCCGCAGTTGTAGAAACGGAAGACCCCGTCCGCCTGGGCGGCGGTCAGCGGGCGCAGTTCGCGCCGGAGGGAATCGTAGAGGCGAAGGGCCATGCGTGGAAAAGGGAAAGATACCGGAGTGGAGGCCTAGCAGGGGAGGGGGTGGGTGGGAAACGACAATTTCCATTCCCCTCCGGGGGCGGCGGCGTGACGAAACAGCCGGCGCCGGTGAGGGACCGCGCGGCCGGGAGGCGGCCGCGAAATCAGGCGCCGGCGCACGGCGTTCGCCGCACCTTGAGCGGGCGACAGTCCGTGAAAAAACGTGTGGCGACCTGGGCCATGGCGTGATTGGGTGGCAACAACGCGAATATGAGCGCCGACTTCAAGCTCGATCTCACCCACCGGCCCCGGCGTCTGCGCCGGACTGGCGCCCTCCGTAGCCTTGTCGAGGAGACGATCCTCACGCCTGCGGATTTCATTGCCCCGCTGTTCGTGGTGGAGGGTGACGGCGCGCCGGAGCCAATCCCGTCCATGCCTGGGGTCTCGCGCCTGAGCATCGCCGACTTGGTCGCGGAATGCCGCACGCTGTCTGGTCTGGGCGTTCCCGCCGTGGCGCTGTTTCCGAAGCTGGCGGATAGCCTCAAGGACGAGCGGGGTACCCGGGCGCTGGACCCCGCCGGGCTCATCATCCGGGCCGTCCACGCGGTCAAGGCTGCCGTCCCGCAGATCAGCGTGATGACCGACATTGCGCTCGATCCCTACACGACGCATGGCCACGACGGCATTCTATTGCCGGATGGCGAGACCGTCGCGAACGACGAGACCGTGGGTGTCCTCACCCGCATGGCGGTGCTCCACGCCCAAGCCGGCGTCGATTTTGTGGCTCCTTCGGACATGATGGATGGCCGGGTGGGGGCGATCCGCCGGGCCATGGATGCCGCCGGGTGCACGCACACCGCGATCATGGCCTATTCGGCCAAGTTCGCGTCCGCCTATTACGGGCCCTTCCGCGATGCCGTGGGCAGCGCCAAGGCGGCGGGGACTCACTCGCTCGACAAGCGCGGCTATCAGGTCAGCCCGGCCAACCGGCGCGAGGCGCTGATCGAAGCCGCGTTGGACGAGGCGGAGGGCGCGGACGTGCTGATGGTCAAGCCGGCGGGTCCCTATCTCGACATCATCCGCGAGATTCGTAACGCCACCCAGCGTCCGGTCGCGGCGTATCAGGTCTCCGGCGAATACGCCCAGCTCAAGGCGGCAGCCGAGCGCGGGTGGTTGGACCTTGCCCGAACCCGTCGGGAATCGCTGCTCGCGATCAAGCGTGCGGGCGCGGACATGATCCTCACGTACTTCGCCAAGGAAATGGCGACGGAACTCGCCCTTTGAGGGCGGATGAAACGGTTGTCGCGAGTCGATTGTGATCGGCTCGCGCGGGTGCCGCGGAACGGAGCGAACGCCTCAGCGCCGCCGACGGCCGCGGGCTGGACGGTCGGACTCGTCTTCTTCGTCCTCGTCCTTGTCCTCGTCGTCCTTGTCGTCCTCGTCCTCGTCGTCCTCATCGTCTGACGACGTCTTCTTCTCTCCGTCTCCGTCCTCCTCCTTCTCTTCGTCTTCGTCCCACTTGAGGGATGAGTCGCCTTCGAGAGCCTTTTCATCCTCTTCGTCGATCTCGGGCAGGTCTTCGCCGTCGCCTTCTTCGACGCTCGGCTTTTCCTCACCCTCTTCCTCGCCTTCCCAGCCGGCGGGTGCGTAGTCGAGGATCGCGCACAACTCCTCGAACGAATGGATGGCCTTGCCCTCCATGAACTCGGCGTTCTGGTCCTCGCGGATCTCGTCCTCGACCTCATCGACGCTGAGCTTCTGCTCGAAGTCGAAGATGTCGTTGAGCATCTTGACGCGGCAGCGGGTGAGATGATCCAGCAGGTCGGCGAACGGACCGTTTTCCTCGTCGACGATGTCGGGCAGGGCGAAGAGCTTTTCCTCGGACTCGAAGATCGAGTCCTTGACCCGCTTGAGCCGCACCTTGCCGCTACCGAGGTCCTTGTCGATGCGGAAGGGGATGAAGGCGGCCTCCATGATATCCTGATCGAAGCCGTAATCGCGGAGCGGTTCGACGGATTCGATCAGATGGGCGACCTGGCGAGGGTCGATGATGCTCAGGCCGTCGACGTCCCAGCGCACGGGGTCGCTGACCTCATTGACCCACCAGTTATGGTCGTCGCCGAGTCGGACGTTGCACCAGTCGAGAATGCCAGAGGATTTTGCCATGAGTGTGATCCCGCAGTGAGGGGAATTTCCGGAGCAAAAGCGCGGGGCTTGCTGTGAGTCAAACCGGGAAAGTGCTTTTTTTGTGGGCCGGATGGATCCCGGGGTGCTTGTTTTTGGTCCTGGGGGTTCCTAGCCTGCTCTTTCGTATGGATTTTTTCTACGAAAGGGTGCTTCGACCGTTGCTGTTTAAACTTGAGTCGGAGCGTGCCCACGAGTGGGGCGTGGAGGCGCTGGCGCTGTTGGGTCGGCTGGGGCCTCTACGGGCGCTGGCGGAGCGTGTTTCGCGGCTGGATCGCGACCTTTACGCTCCGGTCCGGGTCTTCGGACTGGAGTTTCCCAACCGCGTGGGACTGGCGGCGGGATTCGACAAGAATGCCCGGGCGTGGCCGGGGGCGGCCGCGCTAGGTTTCGGTCACGTCGAAATCGGTACCGTCACGGCGCTGGCTCAGCCGGGTAATCCGGCGCCGCGGATGTTCCGGTTTCCGGCGGAGGAAGCAGTGATCAATCGCATGGGCTTCAATAATGGAGGCGCCGAAGCGGTCGCCCGCACCTTGGCCGGTCAGCCGCAGCGCGGTCGCCGCTCGATCCCGCTGGGGATCAACCTCGGCAAGTCGAAGGTCACGGCGATCGAGCAGGCCCCGGCAGATTACCTTGCGAGCTTCGAGCGCCTCGCGCCCTTCGCGGACTATTTGGTGCTCAACGTATCCAGTCCGAACACTCCGGACCTCCGGAAACTGCAGGACGAAGATCGGCTCCGTGAGTTGCTGGCGGCGGTCACGGGTGCGAACCGCGCGGCGGCGGAGCGCCCGGGCGGGCGGCGCGTGCCGATTCTGTTGAAGATCGCCCCGGATTTGTCGTGGGCCCAGATCGACGCGGTGCTCGGGACGGTCGGGGAGTTCGGCCTCGACGGCTTGATCGCCACCAATACGACCCTCGCGCGGCCAGGCCGCTTCGCCCAGGTGAACGAAGCCGGCGGTCTCAGCGGCGCGCCCTTGCGCCGGCGCTCGACCGAGATCGTGCGCTACGTGGCGCTGCAGTCGCGCGGACGCCTCCCGATCATCGCGGTCGGCGGGATCAGCGACCCCGCCAGCGCGGCGGAGAAGCTCGATGCCGGAGCCACCTTGGTGCAGGTCTATTCAGGCCTCGTCTTTCGCGGACCCCGCTTGGCGACCGAGTTGGCGCGCGCGCTCGCGGAGCGAGATCGCCGCTGATCGAGTCCGGATCCACCCAATCCGCTCAGATCACCCAGTCCGGTGCGACCTCGCCACCGGCCTCGCGACTCTTGCGCGGGCGGATGATGGAGGCCTGATCGCCTTGGTAATACGCGATGGTGTTGGGCGGCATGGACTCCATGAGCCAGACATTTGAACCGACGACGGAGTTGCGCCCGATGACGGTGTCACCCCCGAGGATCGTGGCTCCCGGATACACGATGACATGGTCCTCCAGTTGCGGATGGCGCTTCACTCCCTTGACCGGGCGGCCTTGATCGTCGGTGACGAACGATTTGGCACCCAGCGTGACCCCTTGGTAGATCTTGACGTGGTTACCGATGCGCGCGGTTTCGCCGATGACGACACCGGTGCAGTGGTCGATGAAGAAATGCGAGCCGATGTGCGCTCCGGGATGGATGTCGGCGCCCGTGCGCTCATGCGCGTACTCGGTCATCATGCGCGGCAGCAGCGGCACTTCGCGGCGGTAGAGCGCGTGGGCGATCCGCTGCAGGGAAATGACGAGCACGCATGGGTAGGAGAGGATGATTTCCTCGATGCTGCGCGCGGCTGGATCTCCCTCGTAGGCGGCGACGACGTCGGTGTGGACGGCGCGGCGGATGTCGGGAAGTTCGCCGAGCAGTTCCATCGCCAGCGTCCCGGCGGCCCCGCTGGGGTCGTCGTGGCGGGAAAACCGCAGGCACTTCTCGAGCTCGGTGACGAGACGCCGGTGGACCTCGCTGATGCGTTCGGCGGTGGCGGCCGGGACGGCATCCTTGCGGAGTGGATCCTGGTCGAAGAAGCCCGGGAACAGCAGGCGCATGAAGTCGGAACACAGCCGGTTGACCGACTCCTCGGACGGCAGGTTGGTGCCGTCGAAGTGATTGATGCCGCCGTCCCGCTCGTAGGAACGGAGCAGCGCGTGGGTGATGTCCGCAAGCGTCTGGGCCACGGCCAGAGATGACGTCGAGCGGGGAGGGGAACGTCAAAGCGGATCTTGGCGACCCTGAAAATGAGGCTTTACACGCGCGAGCCGATTTCGCTTAGTCGCCCTTCCTCGGTTTTCGAGTCGCTCAGGTGGTGGAATTGGTAGACAC
>JACCDP010214777.1_pt1 | contig 12551 bp, 12 predicted proteins | sample 7445841 | NCBI WGS metagenome assembly JACCDP01 (sample SAMN15323441, study PRJNA562643) | freshwater metagenome | isolation source: river surface water | place: USA:Blue River Watershed | collected 2017-08-17
CTGGCGGTGGCGCATCACGAACTGGCCCTGCTGTTCCTTTTTGGGGTGATGTGGCTGATGCAGGCCGGGCATCCGAACCATGTGGCGCTGTGTACCTTTGCCTTGCTCTGGTGCATGCGTCTGTCGGCCAAGCTCAATCTGTACCTGGGGGTACCGCAGACCGGCGCCAACTATTTGCCGTCGCAACTGAGCTATCTGGCCAGCTATTTCAAGCGCGGGCCGGTCACGCCCTTCTTTTTTGCGACCTTGGGCCTGTCCGCTTCAATCCTGGGTTGGCTGGTCTGGGAGGTGCACACCGGTGCGGTCAGTGCAACCACCGGCTCGGTTTTGCTGGCCACGCTGCTGGGGCTGGCCATCGTCGAGCATGTGCTGATGGCCTTTCCGCTCTCCATTGAGCGCTTGTGGGGTTGGGCCATGGGGCATTCCCCGTCGGTTCAGCGCCCGACGGATGCCAGCAGGATACCTTTGCCCCCGCTGGGTGCGACTGCCAAACCGGATCGGCCATGAACGCATTCAACCTCCAGGAGGCACGGCATCTTGCAGATGGGCTGGGTCGACCGCGGGCCCTGGTGATCGGCAGCGGGTTCGGCGGGCTGGCGGCGGCGATCCGCCTGCAGCTGCGGGGCTGGCAGGTCACGGTGCTGGAAAAGCTCGATGCCCCGGGCGGACGGGCCTATGTGCACCGGGTCAACGGCCATGTCTTCGATGCGGGGCCGACCATCATCACCGTCCCGGCCCTGCTCGAAGAGTTGTGGCAGCTCGCTGGTCGCCGGCTGAGCGATGAGGTCACGCTCAAGCACCTCGACCCCTTCTACCGGATCCGCTTCGCCGACGGCGACCACTTCGACTACAGCGGTGACATCGACCGCATGCGTGCGGAGGTACGGCGCATCAACCCGTCGGACGCAGCCGGGTTTGAGCGTTTCATGCACGAGGCCGACGACTGTCACCAGCGTGGCTTTGAAGTGCTGGGCACCAAGCCCTTCAACACCGTGGGCGACCTGTTGCAGGCCATACCCTCGATTGCCCGCATGCGGGGCTGGCGCAGCCTGCACCAAATGGTGGCCGGGCACCTCAAGCACCCCAAGCTGCGCATGGCCATGAGCCTGCAAAGTCTGCTCATTGGCGGCAACCCCTATTCGGTGACCTGCGTCTACAGCCTGGTCAATGCGCTGGAGCGTCAGTTCGGGGTGCACTGGACCATGGGCGGCACCGGGGCCTTGATCCGCGCCATGACCGGGCTGTTGCAAAGCCTGGGCGGTCAGTTGCGTTGCAAGGCTGAGGTCCGGCGGATTGACGTGCAAGGCGGCCGGGTTGCTGGCGTGACGCTGGCCGACGGCCAATCGCTCTCGGCAGACATCGTGGTTTCCAACGCCGATGCAGCCTGGACCTACCTGAACCTGATCGATCCGCAGTGGCGGCGCAGCTGGCCCGACCGCCGTATTGAGCGCGGACGCTATTCCATGAGCCTGTTCGTGTGGTACTTCGGTACCGATCGCCGCTATGACGAGGTGCCGCATCACATGATGGTGCTGGGGCCGCGCTACAAGGAATTGCTCGACGATATTTTCCGCAAGCACCGCCTGAGCAGTGATTTCAGTCTGTACCTGCACCGGCCTACTGCCACTGATCCCTCGATGGCCCCGCCGGGCTGCGACACGTTCTATGCCCTGTCTCCGGTGCCGCACCTCGACAGTGGCACCGATTGGCAGGCGCAGGCCGAGCCGTACCGGCAGGCGGTGGCTCAGGCGCTCGAGCGCACGGTACTGCCCGGGCTGAGCCAGCATTTGCGCGCGTCTTTGGTCACCACGCCGCTCGACTTCCAGGACCGTCTGCTGTCTTACAAGGGTGCCGCCTTTGGGCTTGAGCCTTTGCTGCTGCAAAGCGCGTACTTCCGCCCGCACAACCGCAGCGAGGACCTGCCCGGCCTGTTCATGGTGGGCGCCAGCACCCATCCTGGCGCGGGCGTGCCCGGTGTGCTGATGTCGGCCAAGGCGCTCGATCAGGTGGTGCCGGACGCCAGCGTCTACAAACAGCGGGGTCTGCCCTCGCTCACAGGAGACTGAATGTTGATGCCCACCGCGCGAACCCTGGCCCGCAGGCGTGAGCAGGATCTGCAGGCCTGCGTGGAGCTCATGCGAGGCGGCTCGCGCAGCTTTTTTGCAGCCAGCCGCCTGTTGCCCACGCGCATGCGTGCGGCCAGCATTGCGCTCTATGCGTTTTGCCGGGTGGCCGATGACCTGGTCGACCAGGCCGCGGCCCGCGGCGAGGACGTTCATCTGAGCCTCGGTGAGCTTTACCAGCGGCTCGATGCGATCTACCAGGACCGGCCCCAGGGCTTCGTCGAGGACCGCGCCCTGGCCGTGGTGGTGCATCAATATCGGCTCCCCCGGGGCTTGCTGGAGGCCCTGCTGGAGGGCTTTGCCTGGGACGCGCAGGGACGCAGCTACCAGACGCTGGAGGACTTGCACGCCTATGCGGCTCGGGTTGCCGGTAGCGTGGGTGCGATGATGTGCTGGATCATGGGCGGTCGCAGCGCCAGCACGCTGGCGCGCGCCTGTGAGCTCGGCGTGGCCATGCAATTGACCAACATTGCCCGTGATGTGGGCGAGGACGCTCGGCAGGGGCGGCTTTATCTACCGCGCCAGTGGCTGGAGCAAGCGGGCCTGGAGGCCGACAGCTGGCTGCTCGCCCCTCATATCTGTACGCCGTTGCAGGATGTGATCGAGCGCTTGCTCCAGGAGGCCGATCGCCTCTACAGCCAGGCCACTGCCGGCGTGGCCGGGCTGCCGCGGGACTGCCGGCCGGCCATTGTGGCGGCCCGGCTGATTTACGCCGAGATCGGTCATCAATTGCGGCGTGAGGGCCTCAACCCGGTCGATCACCGGGCGGTGGTTTCTCGCTCGCGCAAGCTGGCCTTGCTCAGCCGATCCTGGTGGCCCATGTCCTCGCCGGTCGAGCATGCCTACGCGCCGCCCTTGCCGGCGATTGCCTATCTGGTTGATCTCTGCGAGCGCGACGGGGCACGGCCCTTCCCGGCCCGTCCGCAGTGGGTCAGGCGGCCCTTGGGGCAGCGCTTGATCTGGATGATCGAACTGTTCGAGCGCCAGCAGGTCTTGCGGCGCTCGGCCCGTTAAGGGCGAAGCCGCGCGAGTCGGGGGCGCCCAACTGCGTCGTCTTCGTTCTCAGCAGCCGGGCCAGGACCGACTCAATCTCCTCGATCGCGGCGGGCTTGACGATATGGGCCTGAAAGCCGTTGGACAGGCAACGATCCCGATCGCCTGAGGCACCCCATCCGGTCATGGCGGCCAAGCCGATCTGGGGATGTTCCGAGCGCAACTGGCGCGCCAATTCAAACCCGTCCATGCCAGGCATGCTCAGGTCCAGCAGCGCCGCCTCAGGCCGCAAGCGCCGCGCCTGTTCCAGGGCGTTCGGCCCGTCGTAGCAGGCGCAGGCCTCATGACCGAGACTTTGCAGGGCCGAGGCCAGGGTGTCGGCCCCATCGACGTTGTCATCGACGATCAAAATCCGACCGGCCGGCGTATGGTTCATCGCCGGCTTTTGTGGCAGCCGCCTGCTGAGATCCGCGTTCGGCACGCTGGCGGTATGGGTCAGGGGCAGGCTGATGCTGAAGGTGCTGCCCTGGCCTGGGCCCGGGCTGGTCGCCTGGATCTGGCCGCCGTGCAACTGAACCACTTTCTGCGCCAGTGCCAGTCCCACCCCGAGGCCGCCCTCGGCCATGCGCTGGCTGTTGGCCACCTGGGCATACAGATCGAAGATACGGTTGAGGTCCTCAGCCTTCAGGCCTACCCCGTTGTCCTTCACTTCGATCAGAACCCGCTGGTCCTGTTTCTCTGCACGCAGTGCGATCTGGCCCGCAGGCGGCGTGTATTTGGCCGCGTTGATCAGCAAATTGGCCATCACCTGGGTCAGGCGAACCGGATCGACCTCGATCTCAATGGGCGCCTGAGGCAGGTCGATCTGCAGCTGGTGCTTGCGATCGCGCAGAGCGGCTCGCCCGATGTCCAGCGCGCCGCGCAGCAGGTCTTGCAGGACCACGCTTTGCCGGTTCAGGCTGAGTTTGCCCTGGTTGATGCGTTCGATGTCCAGCAGTTCATCGATGAGCTGGACCAGGTGGCTGAGCTGGCGCTGCATCATCGCGCAGGTGCGTTCGATGCCAGGGGTGTTGCCCTGCATGCGTAGCAATTGCAGGGCGTGGTGCATGGGGGCCAAAGGGTTGCGCAGCTCATGGCTGAGGCGGGCCAGAAACTCCGACTGGTGGCCGTTTGCGCGCGTGAGCTGATCAATCAGCTCTTGGGCAGGTAAGTCCAGGCTCTCGAGAGGCCCTCCCGAGTGGGCGTTGTGCGGTGGGCGGTTCATGGTCATGGGCATCGCGTCTTCATCCGAATTGGACCGCATCGGCGCTGCCCGACGGGTGTGTCAAGCGTCACGCAGATGTGAACAGATGTAAGCGCTTGGGCTGGACGCCATGGCCTAGGCCAGGGCCGGCGGCGATGGCCGGGGGATTGATGACGGCTTAGCTGCGCCGAGGCATGCGCCAGGGCAGCATGCCCTGCACCAGGGGATGGACCAGGCGGGGGACATCCAGGCTCTCGTGGAAGCAGGTGACTGGCTCGCCCAGCAATTGACAGCGCAGCACACAGCGCTGGTAGAACGGCGTGTCTTCCAGCTGATCGACGATCTGCACCGGCCCCTCGCTGCGCATGCGTCGCTCGATCAGCCAGCCAGTTCGCGGCAGGCGTTTTTGGGGCGGTGCGACCACGGTCAGCACCTGGCCATTGGGCATGAAGCGCAAGGCCAGCACATCACTGTCGGGATCGTCGGGTTGCAGGTCATACACCACCACAGTGCTGCCATCGCTGAGGTCGCCGCGCGACCAGTCCCAGCGCCGAAAGCCCCGCTCGATGGGTTCGTCGCCTTCGTTGGAATCGAGGTAGGCCTGGCCGCGCCAATGCAGGGCGGGTTTGTCCAGCATCACCTCGATGCGCGCTCGCGGCGCTATCGGCCCCCAGTGGTGTCGGCCGCTGGTCTCCAGCGCCGTCGAAAAATTGAACAGGCGCTGCGGATGGATGCGCACCTGCCCGCGGATTCGATGCGGGATCGGCATGCCCACTTCGTTGATATCGATGGTCAGGCACTGGCCATCCCAGTGCAGCTGGCTGGGGCCGATGCGAAAGTCGGTCGCAGTGCGCGCACACTGATTGACGCCTCGTTCGGTCATGCTCCACCGGCGTGCGGTCCGTCCATACAGGGCCACATTGAGCGCGCAGTGATTCATCGGGTCTGCGGGGCCACGGCGGCGGGCCCAAGCGTAGTAGGGCGAAAACACGCTGCCGACAAAGGCGATCAGGGTCAGGCCGTGAGCGCCGTCGTCACTCAGGGCATCGACATACCACCAGAGGTAGCCACCGGGTGCAACCGTTTGGTCAAAGCGGGGCTGGCCATCAGGGCCGCGGCCGCCAGATGCCCCGACAGGGCGGCCATCGGAACCCCCGGCCCCGGATGCACGCTCCCGCCGGCCAGATACAGCCCCGGTACCGGACTGTTCGAGCCCGGTCGGGCGAAGGCCGACATCCAGCCGTGCGTCGCCTGGCCGTAGAGGGCGCCCCCCGTGGCTGGGAAGAGCCGGTGAAAGTCCCGCGGTGTGGTGCGCAGAACCTGATGGGGCTGGGGCTGCAGATTCAGGCCGCAGCGGCGCAGCAGGTCGAAGGCGGTCGTCTGGCATTGCTCGAGGTCCTCATCAGTCTGCGGGTCGGCAGGGGCATCCCCCCGGGCCGGTGCATTGACCAGGCCCAGCAGGCGTTCGGCTTGCTGGGGCTCATGACCGGTTCCCCGGTCCTGTGCGCACAGGTACACTGTCGGCCGTCTTGGTAAGCGGCCGCGCTGGAAGATGTCCTCAAACTCGCTGGCATAGTCGTCCTGGAAAAAGACGTTGTGCCGGTCCAGGGTCAGGCCGCTGGTGGGCGCGTGGATGGACCAGGTCAGTGCCGACAGTGAACGCGGCGCCGCCCGCGCCGGTGCGGCGGCCCGCGCCTGCTGGCCCAGCAGACCCGTGCGCAAGGCCGCCAGGTCGCCGTTAAAGATCACGCTGTCGGCATCGAGCTGCTGGCCGTCGGCCAGTCGCACGCCGCAGACTTTGCCGGCTTTGATCACGATGTCCTCGCAGCGACACCCCAGGCGCAGTTGCGCCCCCCGTGACTGGGCCAGGCGCGCCAGGCACAAGGCCAGTGCATGCATGCCGCCTTCAACCGACCACACGCCTTCGAGCTCGACCTGGGCAATGAGCATGAGGGTGGCGGGTGCCTCCCAGGGCGAGGAGCCGCAGTAGGTCGCGTAACGGGCAAAGAGCTGGCGCAGGCGCTGATCGTGAAAGTAGTGCCCCAGGCTGTCCCACAGGCTTCGCATGGGGCCAATCCGCGCCAGGGTGGCCAGGCCGCGGGCGCCCAGGGCACTGCCCATGCCGGTGAAGGTGGGAGCCGATGAACGGATGAAGGGCCCTTCCAGGGCCTGGTAGACCTGGCGCGCCGTTTGGCAGAAGTGCTCGAAGCGGCGTGCCTCCTGGAGCCCTGCAAAACGCCCCACGGCCTCCAGCGACCTTTGTGGATCAGCGTACAGATCGAGGGTGCTCGCATCGGCCCAGAAATGACGCGCCAGCACGCTCAGCGGTGTCAGTTGCAGCTCGGCGTCGAGCCGGGCACCCACCCGACCGAAGATGTCGTCGAAGACCCAGCGCATGGTCATCACCGTTGGTCCGCTGTCGATGGCCGCGCCATCGACCCGGGGCTGTCGCAGCTTGCCCCCCAGGGTGTCGCTGGCTTCAAGCACCGTCACCTGCAGGCCCTGGTGGGCCAATTCCAGGGCACTGACCAGACCGGCCATCCCCGCGCCGATCACGACCACGCGGTGATCAGGCATGGAGGGGCTGGCCCTGAATCTCTAGCGGGCTGGGCCATTGCCCCCGGTGGGCCAGCACCCGCATGCGAACGAACATGGACTCGGAAAAATAGCCCTTGCTGTAGGCCTGTTCAATGGCCTTGCGGTGCGCACCGTTGAGCGAGTAGGCCAGCATGGAGGCCGTGTCCTGCCACAGGCTGAAGGTGCACTGCCGCACCAGCGGTGCCTCGCCCAGGCCCATGGCCAGCAAGCAGCCGGGGCTTTGACGCAGGTCCTGCTGGGCGGCCGGCGCTTGCTTCCAGAAAGACATGGCTTTGGCTGGACGGATGCTGGCGCGTGTCAGGGCTGCCAGCAACTGCGGCCGGGGCTCGTCCTCGATCAGCTCGGGCAGTGGCGAGGGCAGCGGGCTGGGGTCCCAGGCCTGTCCGTCCCAGGAGCCACGCGAGGACTCCACCGACAGCAGGCCGGACCAGAAGCTGGCCGATCGATCGCGAAAAGCGCTGACCACCGGGCCATTCATGAAGGCCAGAGCGTGCTCGGCCTGATCGAACAGGGCGATCACACCCTGGTGGGTGCTGCTTGGACGCAGGGTAAAGCCGCCGTTGCTGCCGCTGCCCATCACCTTGCCAAACAGCAGCCCCGGGATGTCTTTGAGGGCCGAAGCACCTTGCATCAGCCGCAGCCAGCCCCAGCGCCGGTGGGCGCGCTGGTAGTCGAGCAAAACCACCACCAGCACCCCGCTGAGGGCTTTGGGCGGGTTGGCGCTGATGCTGCTCATGGTTTATGAATAAAAAAAGAGCCGGGGCGTTATGAGCGCCCCGGCTTGAAGAGCAAGACCTTACCGCTGGGCCGCAGGAGCGGCAGCGGAGGCTTGCAGGGCAGCTTTTGCAGCCTTGACCGGGGCGGTGAGCGTGGTGTCGCGCCCCAGTTCGGGATGGTCCTTGAGCATGGCCGCGCCATGCAAAGGCTTGTAAGCGCCTTGATGGCAGGTGGCGCAGTTGAGTTTGGCCACATCGCCCAGCTCGCCCTTGCGGTGGGCCGGGAATACGTCGGTCAGCGGCTCGAGGTAGCTCAGGTTGAGGTCGCGGGCCATGCGGATGCCGTGCCAGGCGGTCACCCGCTGGGGCGGGCCGCCTTCCCACTTGGCAATGCTGCGGGTGTTGTGGCAATACGTGCAGTTAACGCCCAGGGAGGCCGACATGTGCATCATCAGGCTGTAAGTCCATTCCGCCTGCTTGATCGACTGCCGGTTGCCCGAGGGCAGGGCGGTGTTGCCATTGACCCGGATCTCCTCCTTGCCCAGCAGGAAGGGGGTGAAGGGGTCGTTGGGCAGCGAGCTCAGGCCGACTGTCTTGGCCGGGCCGTTTTGGCCAGCGGTGTCGCCGATGAAGTTGGCGCCGCGTGGCGCGTTGTTGGCGGTAAACCAGATGTCCTTGGGCACCGGCTGGCCGCGGTGGCAGGTGTAGCAGGTCACACCGGTCTGTCCGACATGGTTTTTCCAGTCGGTGTTGATGTGCTGCGTCATCTCCACCATCTTGCGTGCCACCACCTTGGTGTACTTGCTGTCTTCTGCCAGATTGGCCGGGTTGTGGCAGTAGGCGCAGCCTTGCTCCGGCGCAATCCAGGCGGTCATGTTGGTCATCAAGCGGGTGAATTGGCCGACGCTCAGATCGCCGAGCACCTTCACGTTCTGATAGACCTGACCGGCGCGCGGGCCGTCGTCGGGCAATGGCGGCGAACTCTCGGGAGGCTTGTTGGCCTCGACCTGCTGCTCGACGGCGCGCGGGTTGTAGACCTGCACCATGCCGGTTCCGGCATAGCCATGCTGAACGCTGATCATGGGCGGTCGCTCGCAGGCGCTGAGCAGAACCACCGAGGCCAGGCCGACCAGGCGTGCCGCGGAAGAGAGAAACGTCATGCTCATGGCTTGGCTCCAGTCGGTGCGGCCTGCAGGGCCGGATCAGTAACAGCCGGGAAGACGTCGGGGTAGGGCGGTGCCACCCCGTGCTTGACGGCCCAGAGGTACCAGTTGTCCACCACGGTGCCGGTCAGCAGGATGCCGATACCACCGGTCAAGGTGGTCAACACCGCAAACCACCAGGCCCAACGGTGAATCGATTCCATGGTGGCGTTAAAGCCCATGGTCCAGCGCCAGAACAGGGCGGCTCGCTCGCTGGCCGTACCGCGATCGACGATCTGTTCAATCTCGCGTTCGCCGCCGTAGCGGCCCACTGCCAGGATGGTCGCCCCGTGCATCGCAAACAGCAGGGCCGAGCCATAGAGGAAGGCAATGGACAACGCGTGGAAGGGGTTGTAGAACAGGTTGCCGTAGCGCAGCGAGAAGGCCGCGGTCCAGTCCAAATGCGGGAAGATGCCGTAGGGCACCGCCTCGCCCCAGCTGCCCATCAGGATGGGGCGGAACAGACCGAGCACCAGGAACAGCCAGATGGCCGACAGGAAGGCGTAGGGGATGTGCATGCCCAAGCCCAGCTCTCGGGCTCGCCGCCAGGTCCGTGCAAACCACAGCATGACCGAGATCAGCAGGAACAGGCTCGACAGCAGGTACCAGCCCCCTTGGTTCATGGGCGGCAGCGACAGTCCGTACTGCGGCGGTGGTGGCTCGAGCGCCAGCCAGAACAGTTGCCGGATGAACTGGATCGGATCCCAGTTGACCTGGGCCAGCATGTTAAAGCCGATGATGTTGATGGCCAGGGTGCCGAAGATGATCGAGGCCAAGCCCAGGCCACCCAGATAGATGGGTCCGAGTTGGGCGTTGCCCAGCTTGCCCAGCCAGTAATTGAGCAAGGGCTCGCCGGTGCGCGGGCTGTTGCCGTGTCCCAGTTCGACGCCATGCGAGACGGGGCCAACAGCGTTGACGGTGGTGAACAGATTTTGGTATTGCGCCATGGTCAGGTCTCCTGGATCACTGCATCGGCCATTGCGACCAGATGGGCAGGTTCAGCCACCAGCCCCACCACTCGGGCCAGCCCCGGGTCCAGAAGGGGCCACTGAGCACGATGCACAGGGCGCTGAAGAAGCCCGAGGCCAGGGCCAGGAACAGGCCGAGCCGGTGAATGCCCAGCGTGCCGACCGAGTAGCCGATGATGTCGCGGAAGAAGGTGTCCTCGTGCTCGGGGGTCTTGACTTCCTGCCCGCGGCCCGGATTGGTGGAAGACAGCACCAGTCCACCGTGCAGCGACAAGGCAAAGGTGGTGGTGAAAAAGAAGCTCACGGCGATCATGTGCGCCGGGTTGTAGTGAAAGTGCAGATACTGGTAGCCCACGTTGGAGACCCAGTCGAGGTGGCTGAAGATGCCGTAGGGAAAGCCATGTCCCCAGGCGCCCATCAGGACCGGGCGGATCACCACCAAGGTGAAGTAGGCAAAGATGGCCACGCTGAAAGCCACCGGAACGTGGTAGCCCATACCCAGCTTGCGGCAGATTTCCACCTCGCGCAGCGCCCAGGAGCCGAAGGCGCCGAGCGCACAAACGGTGATCAGTTGCCACAGTCCGCCCTCGGCCAGAGGCGCGAAGCGAAGCCCGTAGGACAGATCAGGCGGGGCGATGCTGATTTGCCAGGGGTTCCAGGTCGGACCCAGGGCGGCCCCCCAGAGGATCAAGGCGGTCCCCAGGAAGGCAAAAAATATCGTGGTCACGCCGAAAAAGCCGACGTAAAAGGGGCCGAGCCAGAAATCAAACAGATCGCCGCCGACCAGCGTACCGCCGCGGACTCTGTATTTCTTTTCGAAGTTAAGCATGGCCATGGTCAGGCCCTCCTGCGTTGGGAATGAGGGTTTGCGTCGTCACGACGTGGACACCAGAAGGTGCCCACGTCGCTGTCCGGTTTAGGACTTGGCTGCCGGCGTGGCCGCAGGCAGCGGCGCGTTTTGCGCTGCCACCGGGGCTTTCTTGGGGCCGTCGAGCCAGTTGAACTTGTTTGTGCTCAGCAAGATGAGATGAATCATCGCTGCCAGGCCAAACAGGAACACGCCTTGGACCACCATGGCTCGCAGGGGGTCGTAAAGTCGCCAGATTCTCCACATGGTTTTTCTCCTAGATGATGTGAGACATGAATGTGTAAACCGCTGCATGCACGCCCGAGAAGATGCTGCTCTTTTGCTCGGCGCCGGGCAGCCAGCTTTGCCAATGCACGCCGACCAGTTGGCCAAGCAGGGCAAGGGTGAGCAGCAGCACGAAGCAGGGCACGAAGATCAGGACAAGCATGAGCTTGTCATCCCGGTGGCTAGACTTATTGCTTGAATAAGACATGTCGTTCATGGGGTTCTCCATTCAATGGCCGGTCGTTGCTTAGAACCAGGGGCGCCACGCCCACACCAGGGCATGGGCGATCACGGCAACTGCCGTGAATCCCACCAGACCCTGCATGTAGTAGGTGTGGAACTCCTGAGCTTCTTCGTCGTTCAGTCCTGAGATGGACGTGCGATTCGACATACGAATGCTCCTTTTCAATCAAGGCCGCAAGGCCTGTCGCTGCGCGCAGCCCGCGCAGCCTGGGCATCCGCAGCCCCGTGCTGCGGTATAGGTTGACAGCAGGGCCTTGGCAGGCGCTGCTGTCGTCAAAAACAAGGTCCGGGGCTGCCTCATGCCGGCTCTCCAAGGCCCAGCGACAGGCCGGCGCTGCGTACGTGGTCCTCAGTGACCTCTTGATGGTCTGCATCGCGTGCAATCCGTTCGGCCTGGTCGCGCAGCCGCTTGGCCGCCGAAATTTGCACCAGCACCGGCTGCTTGGCCACCAGATCGGCCAGTGCCGCCTGCGCGGGCTGTTGCCAGGGCTTGTGGGCCCGCTCGCGGGCCAGCGTGGGTTCGACCTTGTCCATGTCGGTGCCCAGGGGCAGGATGTGGAACAGCGCATCGAACAGCGCGTTGCACACCTCCTGGATCAGGTAGGTGGCGCCGCTGTAGCCCATGAAGGGGGTGCCGGTATGCCGGCGGATAATGGCCCCGGGGAAGGAAGCGGGGATGAAGGCGGCGCGCATCGGGCTGCTGCCGGCGACCTCGCTCATGTACATGCGCTCGTTGTAGCTGCCAAAGAGCAGCAGGGGCATTTGCTTGTGCACCAGTTCCCGCACCTGAGCGTTGTCGGTCTTGGTCCCCGGCATGCGAGAGACCGCAAATTTACAGGGCAAGCCCATTTCCGCTTCCAGGAAGTTGCGCAGGCCGCGGGTGTAGGTGTCGGTGGCCACCACGGCAAAACTGGCGGTGGCGAAAAAGTCTTGGGTGACCGAGCGCCAGAGGTCCCACACCGGCTTGATCGTGGTGTGGCGCTCCCGCTCGATGAAGGGCTCTGGATCCAGGTCGAGCAGCTTGCCCAGCATGCGCAGAAACTTGGTCGTGCTGTGCAGGCCGATCGGCGCCTGTAGGTAGGGGCGGTCGAGGGCCTCGCACAGCAGGCGTCCGAACTCCCGGTACATGCAGATGTTGGCATCGGCCTCGACCAGCCGCGAGACATCGGCCAGGTGGCTGCCAAGCGGGAACACCAGATTGATCTCCGCGCCGATGCCTTGCACCAGGCGGCGGATTTCGGCCAAGTCGCTGGCGCTGTTGAAGGTGCCGTAGCAGGGGCCAATGATGTTCACGCGGGGCCGTTCGCCGGCCTTGCGCTCGCGCTTGGGCACC
>JACCDP010215164.1_pt1 | contig 12551 bp, 14 predicted proteins | sample 7445841 | NCBI WGS metagenome assembly JACCDP01 (sample SAMN15323441, study PRJNA562643) | freshwater metagenome | isolation source: river surface water | place: USA:Blue River Watershed | collected 2017-08-17
GGATGTTAGTTGGCATCACCATTGTCTTGGATATCGCATTTAAGTTTTATCAACAAGCGAATGGTGGGTCCATTAACCTCGCGATGGTAGGTCTTGTCTTAATCAGTTTGTCTTTTTCTTGGTGGAAAACATGGTTTTCAACTGCCATCATCTTTGGCATTCTCTCCGCTATCTTAGATGGGTATATCGCCTATTACGTCTTTGATTATGCGCTTGCATTAAGTGGTTTCATGATCATCTCTATTTTTAGAGATTCTATTTTGAAGCGACAAGGTATGAAGAGTATCGGTCTATTATTGATAACCTTCTCAGCAGCTTTTTTATGGCGTTTAAGTATGCATGTGATTTCTGGCGTCCTGTATTTCGAAGTTGATTGGCTTGGATCGTTGATCTATAACGTTACGTATTTACTGCCTTCATTTATCATCAGTTTGATTGTCATTTTTACGCTTTATTTTTCAAATCTACCATTGGTTATCCGCAAATTAACCACTCAAAAAATGCTATAATTTACCTTATTAAAAGGTAAATATGTCAGTTAAAGGTAGTTGGTTAAAAATCCAAAGTTATAAACATGATGGTTCCTTACACCGTTGTTGGGAACGTAATTACGTTTTACTTGATGATGAGGATTTTTTCGTCACCGCTAATCATAAAACAAAAGTTACTGAGGCAAATGGAAGACGTTGGTTTTCCAAAGAACCAGCCATTTCTTTTTTTAGTAAACACGATTGGTTCAACGTCATTGGCATGATTAAAGATAGAGGTGTTGTCTTCTATGTCAACATTGCTTCTCCAACATTAGTCGACCGAGGTATTTTAAAATACATTGATTATGATTTAGATTACAAATTATTTCCCGATGGTTACATCATGAGTTTGGATGAAAGAGAATTTGAAAAACATAGCGTACGTTATCATTACACACCTGAACTTAAAGATGTGTTAATTCGATCGGCTGCGTCTCTATTTAAGAAGCTTCAAGATCGTGATTATCCATTTCAAATGCACCGCATTCAAGAGTTATTTCAGCAATTCATCAAAGAAAAGAAATTTTTATTTTAATGAAAAAGTTATTTGAACTTCATCGGCTTGAAGATATCAAACCATTTGTCGCATCCATCCTACCATTTTTAACATTCGGTACCTTGGTAACATTAAAAGGTCCTTTAGGGGTTGGCAAAACTACACTTGTCCAAGAAATGGCACAACAACTTGGTGTTGCAATGCGCATCACGTCACCAACGTTTACCATCATGAAAGTGTATCCAATCCAAGGTCATAAAGGTCGATTACTTCACGTCGATGCATATCGTTTAGATCAAAGCCAAAGTTTTGGTTTAGAAGATGAAATGGATGAAGATACGATCACCATGATTGAATGGCCTGAAAAACTACGTTCTTTACCCTATGCCAAGAAAACAATTAACTTTACTTTAGGATTTGTGAATGAAACGACTCGTTCGATTGAAATGGAAACCAATTCATGAATCCACCCAAACTGACCCTTGTTTTAGATTCGAGTTCGCCTACTTTATTTTTGGGTTTAATTCAGCACCAACGAGTGCTAGGTCACCATGTTGAAAAACTTGATCGTCAACATTCCGAATTGATGTTGCCTAGACTTATTCAATTTCTCAATCGGTTTGGTTTTCAAATGAATGATGTAACAGACGTGGTTGTCGGTCATGGTCCAGGTTCATTTACGGGAGTAAGACTTGGGTTAACGTTGATTAAAACGCTCGCATTAATGCAGCCTTTAAAAGTTTTCCCCATCAGTTCATTACATCTGTTTGCATTTAAACCTCACGCAATGGTGACGCTAGATGCTCGCGGTGGTCGGCGATATGTCGGTGTCTATGAAGGTAAGACGATTCTAGCCTCACCTCAGATCATCATCGAAAAAGATTTACCTGCTTTTCAACTTCAATTCTCAAACACTCAAATCATGTCGATGGAAGACGCACTTCAACATCCAAAAGCCATTCTTGACCATCTTTTAAGCATACTTTCTAGTTTAGATGCTTTACAAGATATTCAAACACTCAATCCACTTTATTTAAAGGAACTGATATGACGATTCGTCCCGCTACTATGCAAGATCTAACCACCATCCTTAAGATTGAAAATGTTTCATTTGCTTCACCTTGGACCGAATCGCATTTCCAATATGAACTTAAAGAGAATCCCTATGCCTTTATGTTTGTTGCAGAAGCTGAAGGTCATGTGGTCGGATATATCGATTTTTGGATTACTTTTCAACAAGCTCAAATTAATAATCTTGCAGTTATACCCTCACTTCGTCACCAAGGTATTGGTCGGGTTATCTTAATGGATGCGATTCAGCGTATTGTCAAAGCAGGTTGTGAAACGATTACGTTAGAAGTCAGAGTTAGTAATCTCATCGCTCAAAAACTTTACACCAAACACGGATTCAAAGCCTTGTTAAAAAAACCTCATTATTATGCGGATGGTGAAGATGCTTTATTGATGGAGAAACGCTTATGAATGATCGCTATATTTTAGGGATTGAAACGAGTTGTGATGAAACCTCTGTTGCCATTGTTTCGGACACTAAAGTTCTGAGTCATGTGACCGCTTCACAAATCAAACAGCATGAAGCCTTTGGTGGTGTCTTTCCTGAACTTGCTTCTAGACTACATACCGAAAATATTGGCTATGTTTTACAAACAGCATTGCATGAATCGACCTTATCATTTAAGGATTTATCGGGCATTGCGGTTACGCGGGGTCCAGGATTAATTGGTGCATTACACATTGGCCTACAAAGTGCCAAGATGCTTGCGGCTCGCCTCAATATTCCTTTAATTGGTGTTCATCATCATGCGGCGCATTTAGAAGCCGCACGATTTGTTCAACCTATTTTATATCCTGCCTTAGGACTCATTGTCAGTGGAGGTCACACAGAACTAGTGTATATGCCTCGTCCATTACAATATGAACTCATCGGTCAAACCCAAGATGATGCCGTAGGTGAATCATATGATAAAGTCGCTCGTATGATGGGCTTAGCTTATCCTGGCGGTCCCATTATCGATCAATTAGCCCAAACTGGAAGCACTCAGTACACCCTACCGTTTCCAAAAGCAATTGGACCTTTTGATTTTTCTTATTCCGGATTAAAAACCGCCGTTCAAAGTTTAATGCAAAAAGAACAGCAAGCAAAACGCATCATTAACAAAAATAATCTTGCGTTTGATTTTCAACGATTGGTGATTCAAACGTTAATCGATAAACTTCAATTAGCGTTAAAAACCTATCAAGTCAAATCGGTGATTATTGGTGGAGGTGTTTCTTTAAACCGAGAATTACGAAAACAAGCCTTGGCGTTATCTGAACAAACGCATATCCCTTTCATTTTCCCACCGACATGGGCTTGCACTGATAATGGAGCGATGATTGCCTTATTAGGTGGTGAGATGTTAAAGGCTGGTATGATTGCATCGCTAGACATGGGTGTTGATCCTTCATGGGAAATCCAAGCGAGCAGTCAAAAGTAAATACGCTATAATAACATTACAAAATAAGTAGGATAAGCATATGAAACAAACGCATAACATTCGAGCCCTCTATCGCCACGCACAAGGTCAATCCTTAACAGATCAATTGTCTGTTGTGTTGTCAGGATGGATTCGAACCAATCGACAAAATGGAGCTATTGGCTTCATTGAATTAAACGATGGCAGTTTTTTTAAAAACGTACAATTGGTATACCATCAAACATTAGGAACGTTATTTGATACCTTGTCAAAATGTGGAACTGGTGTTGCGATTTCTGTCAAAGGTTCCATCCATCTCACGCCTACAAATAAACAACCTTTTGAAGTCGTCGTTGATGCGTTTGAACTGGTTGGTCTCGCACCTGAAGATTATCCCTTACAAAAGAAAAGACATGGTTTTGATTTCTTAAGAGAAATTGCTCATTTAAGACCACGAACCAATACCTTTACCGCAATGTTTCGATTACGTTCGGTGATGTCGATGGCGATTCATCAATTTTTCCAAGATCGTGATTTTGTGTATGTTCACACACCGATTCTTACAGGGAATGATGCAGAAGGCGCTGGACAAGTCTTTCAAGCAATCGTTGATCAAAAGAAACCAGCTGAATTCTTTAATAAACCTGCTTCCTTAACAGTTTCAGGTCAGCTGCATGTTGAAGCATTTGCATTAGCATTTAAAGATGTTTATACCTTTGGGCCAACCTTCCGTGCAGAACCGAGCAACACCTGACGTCATGCTTCTGAATTCTGGATGATTGTACCAGAAATTTCCTTTGCTGATTTGAATGATGATATGAATTTAATTGAAGACTGTGTCAAATATTGTTTAGATTATGCATTTAAACATGCACCCGAAGAAATGGCTTTCTTTAATCAATTTATCGATACGACGCTTGTGCAACGTTTACAAGCGGTTCGCCAAAAACCTTTTCAACGCATGACATATACAGAAGCCATTACAGCCTTACAAAAAGCCGTTCAAAATGGTGTTGAATTTGCCTACAAAAATATTCAATGGGGCATGGATTTACAAACTGAACACGAACGTTATTTATCCGAAACGATTGCCAAAGGCCCGGTTTTTATCATTAATTATCCTAAAGAAATTAAAGCATTTTATATGCGATTAAATGACGATGGTAAAACCGTTGCAGCTTGTGATTTACTCGTACCTCAAGTTGGTGAACTTGTTGGTGGGTCTCAACGTGAAGAACGACTTGATTTACTTGAAAAGAAAATGATTGAACATGGTAATAAAGAAGGTTTAGAGTGGTATTTGGATTTGAGAAAATATGGTGGCGTACCTCATGCTGGATTCGGTATCGGATTTGATCGATTATTAATGTATTTAACAGGCGTGAATAACATCCGCGATACACAACCATATCCCCGCACACCAGGTTCCTTGTTATACTAAAATGTAGAATATGTTTGAAGAACCATTAGAAGAAAACATTCAACAAGACCTTGAAAAAGAGGCCTATGAAAGAAAAAAAACATCCTTACGAAGGATGACGATTTCGATTTGGATTGTCAATATCGGCTTAGCGATTTACGTGATCACGCAAATCATCGCTTACGTTGATCGTTTATTAAATAATTAAAGTTTTTTAGCAACCTCATCTAAATTCTTCATAAAGATTTGGTTACGTTTATTTTGAATTCTTAAGGTTCGACCAATTAAGGCAAGCGTTGACCGTGTTAATAATAATCCACCTAATAAGCTTAATAAGAAGATGACATATGAAATGGTTGCTTCAGGTACAAATCTTGGTACATTCAGCAACGTTGGCCAATCTGAAATGATATTCAAACCAAAGAAATTACTCGTTGGAATATTAGCCCAATCAAAAATAGGGAATATGGTATTAAAGCCACGCGTTTCGTAGTTAAAGAGATCTTGGATAAGGGTAGGATCATTCATCAACGCCATATAACCATATAAGAGTCCGAGCATCAAACCAATGGTTAATAAAGCCCAAAAATAATCTTTGAACGCTTGCCGATGACTTTTCTTAAAGGCAATTTTTGCAAATTCTTTTGGTGTATTCACCGTACGGGTTTCGTATATTTTCCATGTTTCTGCATCGACTTGATCACCATATTTTTTAATCAATGTTTCAAATAACCAACCAATGCCTCCGACGAGCGCTAGGGCCAATAAGACTAAAGCAATCAGTAAATACAATAATTCTAAACGCTGATTAATCGTAGGTGTTGGCGTGGTCAATAATAACATCATTTGGTTCCTGCTGGTGTCGAAGGTAAATTTGCAACCGCTGGTTCAGCTTTGTGTGTATTAGGCGTTTGCTTCATCATAAATTGGTAACGTTTGTGCGCGACTAAATCTTCGGGGAATGGTGTAAAAACGCCCCGACCTGAGAAGAATAAATAAATGGATTTTAGTGAAACACCTACAAAAACAAGTAAGCCATATATAAGAAAAAATCCAAAACCAAAGGCAATCAGTGGAGAAGCAATGAGATAAAGTGCTCCTAATGCAATACGTTTAAATAATTTAACGAGTAGGTCCATGCATTTATATTAAAGCATTTTGACGCTTTTGGGTGAATGAATTAAATAACAGGATAATAATGGGAAAAATACTAAGAAATAGAATAGAAAAAATTCGATAAGGTCCCTCTAATAACGAACTTAAAATTGCATTGATAAATGGATAAAGCACCATTCCGAAGATTAGAAAATACTTCCAAAAACGTGATGAGGTTACAAAGAAATAAAGGTAACTATAAATCGTGACAAGTAAAAGTGGTCCTAATCCGATAAACGCAAAAGATTGAAAGAAAAATAATGAAAGTAATGTGATGAAAAATAAACCAATAAAGCTGATAAACTCGTTTTTTAAAAAGGAAGTTGCATTTGACCAAGTTAATTGAAATCGTTCTAGAAGCGGCAACATAAAAAACATGCTAATCAAGATTTGAAGTAAAGCAATGGTGTAAAGCAAAATTGGATCTAAAAGGGTAATGTTGGAATCATGTTCTAAATTTAAAAGCGAATAAATCACATCAAGCATATCCAGTTGATAAAGTTCAAATGTAATGGCATGAATGAAGTATAAAATGCCAAATTGAATCATTGATAATAACATCAATAAAGATAGAAAATTTGTTTGTTTTTTAATTGCCAGTCCATATCCAATTCCCAAAAAGAAAGAGGGTAATACATAAAATAATGTTGTTTCAATAAAAGGTTGAATCAAGATCAAGACCAATAATATGGAAGTTAATGAATAGATGAAAAATCCTTTCCAATGGGTCGTCACAAACACGATTAACACTAGAAAGGGCAGGAAATATGTAAACCAATAACCAATGACAGGAAGGGCTACATTAAACCACAAGATAATGACTTGCAGACCGCACATCAAGGCGATCCAAGGAATCACTTGGTTTGTTTTGATTAAATTGAATCTATTCATAATTATTCATGATAAAGAAAATTTGGGTTTTGTGTTGCATGTGGTGTTTGGTTGAAAGTTTCACAGGTACTTGGTTGATTGATTCAAGTTTAGCATCTCCAAACCATAACAACAGCGTTTTAAGTATGACAATCTACTTACTTCCAAATTGTCCCTATGCAAAACAAGTGCTACCTCATCTTGAAATTTGGATGCTAAACCAAGGGATGCAGGATTGGCAATTACTTCCACCAACGCCTTTCTATCCCTCGCCAACCTTAAGAATAATGTATCGAGATTATGGCGTAAATTATATAGGTAAAAACGAGATTTTGACTTTAATTCAGTGATTTTTATTTACCGCGTTTACATAGTATTCATCAGGTCAATTTGGTAAAATTAATGAGTAAAAAATGATGAATATTCAGTCCCAACTTAATGAAAAACAATGGCAAGCTGTTTCCACGCTTTCCCCTTACGTTAGAATCATCGCGGGTGCGGGTAGTGGTAAAACTAGAGTGTTAACCTTTCGTATTGCGCATCTCATTAATGAACACCACATTTATCCCGAACAAATCCTTGCCATTACATTCACCAATAAAGTTGCTAAAGAAATGCTTCATCGCGCTTCTCAACTTGTTCCAGATCTTGGTTCAAGATTAAAAATCATGACCTATCATAGTTTTGCTGCAAGATTTTTACGAAGAGAAATTCATCATTTAGGTTACCCAAGTGCGTTTACTATTTTGGATGATGACGACCAAGAAAAATTAGTGAAATCAATCGCGGAAGAAAAAGGGTTTCGTCGGGGAGATGAAATTGTTAAACAAGCGTTGAGATATATTGCAGAACAGAAATCACAAGGTTTGCTTCCAGATCAAATTCGAATTGAGTACGAACGTTTTCCCACCGAGAAGCTATGCTTATCATTTTATGAAAGCTATGAGTTAAAAATGAAAGCGATGGCTAATTTAGATTTTGATGATTTATTAATGAAAACCATAGAGGTTCTGGAACGCTTTCCAGACGTCAAAACAAAATGGCAACATTACTTCCATCACATTCTTGTGGATGAATTCCAAGACACTAATGATGTTCAGTACCATTTATTGCGTTTATTAATGCATGCAAAAACCAATTTATATGTTGTGGGTGATCCCGATCAAACGATTTATTCATGGCGTGGTGCGAATCCAAAAATTATTCTTGATTTAACGCAAACCTTTTCAATCGAAACCATTATATTAAATCAAAATTATCGCTCAACAAAACCGATATTGGATGTGGCAAATCGATTAATTGATCACAATCAACACCGCGTAAAAAAAGACTTATTTACCGAAATCCTAGAAGGAAAAGAAGTTTCATATCAACGGTATTTTAATCGAGAAGAAGAAGCCCAAGCAGTGGTGAATGGAATTAAAAAACTCCTTCAACAAGGCCAGCAACCAAGGCAAATGGCAATTCTATATCGCGCTAATTATCTAACACTTCCTTTTGAAAAAGCTTTAACTCGCGAACAAATCTCTTTCCGAATTTTTGGTGGGATGCGATTTTATCAACGTCAAGAAATTAAAGATGCCATTGCCTACTTTAAACTTACCATCAACCAAAAAGATGATTTATCTTTTGAGCGTATTATTAATGTTCCACGGCGTGGTATTGGAGAAGTGACCTTTCAACAATTAAAACAAATTGCCAATGTTAGAAAATTGTCGCTTTATGAAGCTGCTGAAGGAATTGATATGTTTGCCGATGTATCAACTAAATTAAAAACACAATTAAAACCAATGATTGCTACCATTGAAAAGTATAAAGTTCGCCTGATGACAGATGGTATTGATCTTCGATTTGAAGTTGAACAATACTTACAAGAACTTGGTTATATTAAAAGCCTTCAAGATAGTGATGAAGAAGATCGCATTGAAAATCTTTATACCCTATTGGATGATTTAGAAGAGTATTTAGAACGAAATGAAGAAGCAACCTTTTTACAGTATTTAGAAAATATCTCTTTGATGTCGAGTCAGGATGAAATCCTTGAAGAAAACTTTGTTTCCTTAATGACTGTGCATACTGCTAAAGGTCTAGAATTTGATCACGTCTTTGTCATTGGACTTAATGAAGGTGTTTTTCCTTCCATGCGCACTTTAGATGACGATGCTTATCTTGGTTTAGAAGAGGAAAGAAGACTTTGTTATGTTGCGTTTACTCGCGCAAAACAAACGTTGTCATTAAGTTGTGCGAGTGATTTTTCATTTGTCATTGGTGGCAACTTAATTCCTTCTCGCTTTTTCAAAGAAGCAGGTTTAATATTCAAAAATTCGTATCAGCCTTCCATGAATCCCTCCGGAAACCCGCAAGGCAATTTTTTTGGGTCTGTAAGTTCAACTTCTCGATTAGGTGTGGTTCATCCATCCTCTGGAGAAACGCCATCCTCTCAATCTGGTTCAAGAAACCTTATTCAATGGCAAATTGGGGATGCTTGTCACCATGATAGTTTTGGCAAAGGTTCTGTCACCAATATTATTTCTAGCGACATTATTGAAATAACCTTTGAAAACCCTGCTCAGGTTAAAAAATTAATTGCCCAACATCCCAAGTTAAACAAGGTAAAATAATCATATGGATATCGCGCAACGTATCGAAACATTAAGAGCCTTACTCAATCGATATAACCATGAGTATTACGTCTTGAATCAATCCACGGTTGATGATGCAACCTATGATCAATTGATGAAAGAATTAATTGAATTGGAACATCAATACCCAATGTATGTTTCATCACACTCACCTTCTCAAAGGGTTGGTGGATCGGTTCAATCCAGTTTTAAAAAATTGAAGCATACGCGGATGATGTTGTCGTTAGCAAACGCGTATAGCCAAGAAGACATCCAAGCATTTGATAAGCGTGTGAAGGATTTACTTAACCGCACACAACCGATGCAATATGTTTGTGAATTAAAAATCGATGGTCTTGCCATTAGTATCGAATATCGCAATGGATTGATGGTCTATGCTGCAACCCGTGGTGATGGCGAAGTCGGTGAAGATGTGACGGCCAATATTAAAACGATTAAATCGATTCCTTTAACCATTCCAGATCAACGAACGATCGAAGTTCGTGGTGAAATTTATATGACACGTAAAGTCTTTAAATTATTGAATGAACAACGGCAGCAAAAAGGAGAGGCGTTATTAGCGAATCCTCGAAACGCTGCAGCAGGTTCCATTCGACAATTGGATTCAAGTATTACCGCTAATCGCCAATTAGATGCCTATCTTTACTACGTCGTCAATGCCAATGAATTAGGTATTGCAACGCATCAAGATTCTCTACATTTTTTAAAATCACTCGGTTTTAAAGTGAATCCAGAAACCAAGACCGTGGTTGGGATTGATAAGGTGTGGGATTTTATTCAACAATATGAACCAATGCGTTCAACGTTAGACTATGATACCGATGGCATTGTGATCAAAGTAAATGCTTTATCAGATCATCCTACTTTAGGCTACACAGCGAAAACGCCACGCTGGGCGATTGCGTATAAATATCCGCCAGAACTTGTCGAAACTACATTAGAAAATGTGATCTTTACAGTTGGAAGAACAGGAAAAATCACACCGAATGCAGTCTTAACTCCCGTCCGTGTTTCAGGCAGTATCATTGCTCGGGCCACCTTACATAATGAGGATTTTATTGACGTAAAGGATCTCTATATTGGCGACAGAGTTCTGATTCGAAAAGCGGGTGAAGTGATTCCAGAAGTTGTGCAAGTAGTTGGACATAAACGTTCGATAAACGCAACAAAAGTTGTCATGATTCAACAATGTCCAGCATGTCAAGAACCCTTGATTAAAATCGATGCCATGCATTTTTGTCAAAATTCGGAATGTCCAGCTAGACACGTAGAATCCGTTATCCATTTTGCATCCAAAACCGCAATGGATATCAAGGGATTAGGGGATAAAATCATTCAAGATTTATTTGAATTAGGTTTCATCCAATCGAGTGCGGATTTATATCAACTCAAAGAGCGTCGCCAAGATCTTTTACAGATCGATGGGTATTCTGACAAATCAGTTGATTTAATTTTGGAAGCGATTGAAGCAAGTAAACAACGTAGTCTTGAAAAATTATTGGTCGGTTTAGGTATCAAAGAAATTGGTGAAAAGACTGCCAAGCAATTGGCAAAACGGTTTTTTACACTCACAGCACTTTCTCAAGCAACGTATCAAGATTTAATTTCGCTTGAAGACACTGGCCCTGTGGTTGCCCAAGCGATTCTAGATTATTTTCAAAAACCGATTCACCAAGCGTTTATCCAACGCTTCATGGCCTTTGGATTGAATACACAATACTTAGGCCCAACGGCCACCACCACAAGTTTTTTTTCTGGGAAAACCGTTGTCATCACCGGTACTTTTTCTCAACGTTCAAGAGACTCGTTAACTGAAACGTTAGAAAATTTAGGGGCTAAGGTAACGGGCAGTGTTTCCAAACACACACACATTTTAATCCATGGTCGTGATGCGGGAAGTAAACTTATCAAAGCCCAAGCGTTAGGCGTTTCGTTAATGGATGAAGCGAGTCTCATGAGCATCTTTGCAGAAGAAAAGGTATAATCAAACCGATGAAAAAGATAGACAAACCATTGTTGTTGGATGCAAGTACACGTCTGCTTTTTGTGATGACGGATACGCAATACGACGTTCTCATCAATGAATTCGATATTTTATTAAAACAGATGGCATTGATTGGAAAGATTGAAGGTGTCGATAAAGTTTTGCCGATGACCTTTCCGTTAGGCAATCATACAGATCAACTCAGAGACGATCATCCCGCACAAACGCTTAAGCAAGCGGAAGCAACGCAAAATGCTAAGTTTGTTAGCGAAGGTCAAATTAAATTACCCAAGGTGGTTGGCTAAAGATGCATTGGTTAGATCAATCAATTTTAGAAATTCATCAAGCCCTTGTGAAACGTGAAGTGACACCTTTGCAATTGGTGGAAGAAGCTTTAAAAAGAGCAAAAGCTGACATATGGAATACCTTTGAAAAAATCACGGAAGCGAGTGCGCTTGAACAAGCCAAAGCTTTAACAACACCTGAAGTTGATAATGTATTTTGGGGTATTCCATTCGTCATCAAAGATAACTTTTCAACCAAAGGCATTGAAACCACCGCCGGAAGTAATATTTTAAATGGCTACGTTCCGCTTTATGATGCAACTGTTTATGAAAAACTCATCAAAGCAAAAGCCATCCTCATTGGTAAAACCACACTTGATGAATTAGCCATGGGTGGAACTGGCATGACGGGACATAAGGGTTATCAATACAATCCTTTTGATTCAACGAAAACTAGACAAATTGGTGGAAGTAGTTCAGGATCTGCTGCTGCTGTGAGTAGTGGCATGGTTCCTTTTTCCCTAGGTAGTGACACAGGAGACTCGGTTAGAAAACCTGCAAGTTATGCAGGTCTTGTTGGCTTTAAACCAACATGGGGAAGAATTTCTCGCTTTGGATTATTTCCTTTTGCTCCTTCTTTAGACCATGTCGCTTACTTTACAAGATCCGTTGAGGATGCAGCGGTTTTAACAAATA
>JACCDP010949703.1_pt1 | contig 12551 bp, 10 predicted proteins | sample 7445841 | NCBI WGS metagenome assembly JACCDP01 (sample SAMN15323441, study PRJNA562643) | freshwater metagenome | isolation source: river surface water | place: USA:Blue River Watershed | collected 2017-08-17
AGGGATTTGATGGCCCCACCACAACTGACGTGAGATACACCAGTCTTGGATGTTGTTCATCCATTGGTTGTAGGTGTTGACCCAGTTCTCGGGCACAAAGCGCACTTGGCCTGACTGCACCGCGTCGATGGCTTTTTGCGCGATGCTTTTGCCGCTGGGGTCTTGTGCGCTGACCTTGTTCATGGCCACAAACCACTGATCGGTCAGCATGGGCTCGACCACCTGGCCAGTGCGCGCGCAGATCGGCAGCATCATCTTGTGCGGCTTGATCTCGAGCATCAGCCCCTGGGCCTGCAAATCGGCATTGACCGCCTTGCGGGCAGCAAAGCGATCGAGCCCGCGGTAGGGCGCGGGTGCGTGGTCGTTGACCTTGGCATCGAGCGTGAAGATGGTGATCAGGGGCAGGCCATGGCGCTGGGCGCAGGCGTAGTCGTTGAAGTCGTGGGCGCCGGTGATCTTGACCACGCCCGAGCCGAAGTTGCGGTCGACAAAGTCGTCGGCAATGATGGGGATTTGCCGGCCGCACAGCGGCAGATCGACCTTTTTGCCCACCAGGTGCTTGTAGCGCTCGTCCTCGGGGTGAACCGCCAGCGCGCCGTCGGCCATCATGGTCTCAGGCCGGGTGGTGGCAATGGTCATGCCCTTTTGCATCACGCCGTCAATGAGTTGCGGGCCCTGGGCAAACGGGTAGCAGATGTAGTGCATGAAGCCGTCGGATTCGGTCGCCTCAACCTCCAGATCGGACACGGCGCTCATCAGCACCGGGTCCCAGTTGACCAGACGTTGGCCGCGGTAGATCAGGCCCTGCTCGTAGAGCTGCACAAAGGTTTCGGTGACCACCTCGGAGAGCTTGTCGTCCATGGTGAAGTACTCGCGGGTCCAGTCGACGCTGTCGCCCATGCGCCGCATTTGCGCGGTGATGGTATTGCCCGACTGTTCTTTCCACTCCCAGACCTTGGCCACGAAATTCTTGCGGGCCAGTTCGGGGGTGGGCCCCATGTCGTGACGGCTGATGCCTTGGGCTTGCAACTGGCGTTCCACCACGATCTGCGTGGCAATGCCAGCATGGTCGGTGCCGGGAACCCACAGGGTGTTGTGACCGCGCATACGGTGGTAGCGGGTCAAGCTGTCCATGATGGTCTGGTTGAAGGCATGGCCCATGTGCCGGGTGCCGGTCACATTGGGCGGCGGCAACTGGATGCAGAAGGCCGGCTGTTCCGGTTCGGCCTGGCCGCTGCCGCGGTGACCCGCCACCGCGTAGCCTCGCCGCTCCCATTCGGGGCCCCAATGCGCCTCCAGGGCAGCAGGCTCAAAGGATTTGGCCAGCGCTTGCAGGCCAGGCTGGTCGGGGACGGTTGGGGTGTTCATGGCGGGGGCGTGGCGAGCGGTCGCGGGTTGAGCCACCGCTGGAGCGCGGTGGGCGGGAAAACCTTCAATTTTAGCGATCGCCCACTGCCTGGGCAGGGCCTGTAAGGCCGACACGTTTCGCGGTGAAGCCTGTCGCGGACGCCGTGCGGCCCTCATGCTGGGCCGGGTGGGCTGTGCAGGCCTTGCATTGGGCCCCCGTTTATAGAAAACTCCGGCATCCACCTCACTCAAAGAGATTCCTATGAAACAGTCCCGCCGTTCCCTCCTGCGCGTGGCCAGCTCGCTGGCCGCTCTTTCGGCTGCTGGCCTGGCCGGCCCGGCGCTGGCGCAGGTGCCCAAGACCATCCGCCTGCTGGTGGGTTTTCCGCCCGGTGGCGGCACCGATGCCATCGCCCGCCTGCTGGCCGATCGCTTGAAGGACGAGTTGGGCACCACCGTGGTGGTTGAGAACCGGCCCGGCGCCGGCGGCCAATTGGCCGCCCAGGCGCTCAAGGCCGCGCCGGCCGATGGCAGCGTTTTGTTCCTGTCGCACGATCACACCATCACCATCTTGCCGATGGTGGTCAAGAACGCCGGGTTCAACCCGGTCCAGGATTTCACGCCGGTGGCCGGCTTTGCCACCTTCGTCAACGCGTTTGCTGTCTCAGGCGCCAATCCGGCCCGCAGCTTCAACGAGTACCTGGCCTGGGTGCGGGCCCAGCAGGGCAAGGGGTCGGTGGGTATTCCGGCCCCCGCGTCAACGCCCGAGTTTCTGGTCAAGGTCATGGGTGAGCGCTTCAAGCTCGACCTGGTGGCTGCGCCCTACCGGGGCAGTGCCCCGCTGATGGCCGATATGCTGGGCAATCAGATTGCAGCCGGGGTGGCTTCGGTGCCGGACTTCATTGAAAACCACAAGGCCGGCAAGCTGCGGGTGCTGGGGGTGTTGGGCGGAGCGCGTCAGGCGGCCCGGCCGGATGTGCCCACCTTCACCGAACTGGGCTTGCCGGGCCTGGAGGACATGCCCTACTACGGCGTTTTTGCGCCGGCCGGTACGCCCAAGGGCTTTACAGACACCTTCTCGGCCGCGGTGGCCAAGGTGATTGCCCTGCCGGAAGTTCGTAACCAGTTGTCCCAGATGGGCTTGACGGTCGGCCACATGAACGCCGAGCAACTCGGTCGCCGGGAGCGGGCCTATGCCCAGGTGTGGACCCGCATCATCCGCGACAGCGGTTTCCAGCCGCAGTGAGCGACCAGGCCGGCCGGTCGCGCTTGGGCGGCAGAAGGTCGAGGCGGGCCTGCGAGGCCGAGGGGCTGAGCGCCTGGCTTGGGCGGGTAAGCCCGCTGCCGGCCCCGCCTGTCTGAGGCCCCGGCTGGCTCATTGATCGGCTCTAGTCGTCCTGCCGACTTGATAGCCTAGCTAAATTCTGGGCATTGAATCCCCCTATTGGACGGAGCCAGGAGTTTCCCGGTATCGTGCTTGTTGTCCGAAGCTCTCAGGGGCTTTCAGGCAGCTTGTGTTTACCAACTTACTCATCAGGAGATTTCCATGGCAGCTCTCAAAGGCTCCAAGACGGAAGAGAACCTCAAGGCCGCCTTCGCTGGCGAATCCCAGGCCAACCGCCGCTACCTCTATTTCGCGAACAAGGCTGACGTGGAAGGTCAGCCCGATGTGGCAGCCCTGTTCCGCTCCACCGCCGAAGGCGAGACCGGCCACGCCCACGGCCACCTCGAGTGGCTCGAGCAGTGCGGCGACCCGGCCACCGGCATGCCTTTTGGCAGCACCCGTGACAACCTGGCCTCTGCTGTGGCCGGTGAGACCCACGAGTACACCGACATGTACCCTGGCATGGCCAAGACCGCCCGTGAGGAAGGTCACGACGAGGTGGCCGACTGGTTCGAGACCCTGGCCAAGGCTGAGCGTTCGCACGCCAACCGTTATGCCAAGGCTCTGGCAGACCTGAAGGACTGATCACAGCCCTCCTGTGCGGGTCGCTTGAAAAGTCGGCCCGCCCACCCACGCCCCAGGTGTGCGCGCAAGTGTTCCCTGGGGTGTTCGGTTTCAGAAAGGCTTGGCATCCAACCCTTTCCCAAGCCGATCCGGCTTTTTTCCTTGATCCACACACCGAGTACCGACCATGGCCACCGAAGGCAACCTGCAGGCCCCCACGCGACACCCGATCGACTGGAAGAGCCCCGAGTTCTACAACGAGGAGGCCACCCTCCAGGAGATGGAGCGCATCTTCGACATTTGCCATGGCTGCCGCCGCTGCGTCAGCCTCTGTGGCTCTTTCCCTACCTTGTTCGATCTGGTCGATGAGGGCCCCACCGGCGAGCTCGACGGCGTGGAGAAGAAGGACTTCTGGAAGGTGGTCGATCAATGCTATCTGTGCGATCTGTGCTACTTGACCAAATGCCCCTATGTGCCGCCGCATGAATTCAATCTGGACTTTCCGCACACCATGCTGCGGGCCAAGGCGATCAAGTTCAAAAAGGGTGAGGTCGGTGCGGGCGAGCGCTTCCTGGCCTCCACCGATGTGCACGGCTCTTTTGCGGGTATTCCCATCGTGGTACAGGCGATCAATGCCGTCAACAAGACGCAGGTGGCCCGCAAGGTGATGGAGTCGACCCTGGGTGTGGATCAACGTGCCTGGCTGCCATCGCTGGCCACGCACAAGTTTCGCTCCACGGCCACCCAAGCCAGCAGCTCGCAGGTCAAGGATGGGGCCACCACCCCGGGCAAGGTGGTGATCTTCTCGACCTGCTACGTCAATTACAACGAGCCGGGCATTGGTCACGACCTGCTCAAGATCCTTGACCATAATGAAATCCCGTACGTCATCGTCGACAAGGAGCAGTGCTGCGGCATGCCCAAATTGGAGCTGGGCGATCTGGAATCGGTGGACCAAAGCAAGCAGGCCAATGTGCCGGTGCTGGCGCGCTACGCACGCGATGGCTTTGCCATCGTCAGTGCCGTGCCCAGTTGCACCCTCATGTTCAAGCAGGAAATTCCGCTGATGTACCCCGATGATGCCGAGGTGCAGTTGGTCAAGGAGCACATGTGGGACCCCTTTGAGTACCTGATGGCGCGCAAGCGTGACGGCCTGCTCAAGACTGAGTTTCCGCAGAGCCTGGGCAAGGTCAGCTACCAGATCCCCTGCCACGGCCGTGTGCAGAACATTGGCAAGAAGACCGAAGAGATGCTCAAGATGGTGCCGGGCACCAGTGTGCACACCCACGAGCGCTGCTCTGGCCATGCCGGTACCTTCGGCGTGAAGAAGGGTTTTCACGATCAGGCGATGAAGATTGGCAAGCCGCTGTTCAAGGCCATGGCCCAGCACAAAGATGGCGGAGCTCCCGATGTGATCTCCAGTGACTGCCCGCTCGGTGGGCACCACATCGCCCAGGGTTTTGAGGTCAACAAGCTGGGCGATGTGCCGCAAAAGCATCCGTTGACCTTGATCCGCACCGCCTACGGCATCGAGTAACCCCTACCCACTGAACCGGCCGGGGGCGAGGCTGCGCCCGGCGAGAAAGGACGCAATCGTGCATTTGACCGGAAAAGTCACCCGTGACAGCCTGATGACGCTGGAGGCCTACAGCAAGTGGCGCAAGGAGAACAAGCCCAGCGTGGTCAAGCACCGCCAGCTTCGCAGCGTACAGCTCGGTGATCACTTGAACGTGCAATTTGAGAGCGAAATCACCATCCGCTATCAGATCCAGGAGATGCTGCGCATTGAAAAGATCTTCGAGGAAGAGGGCATTGAGCACGAGATCGAGGCCTACGCGCCTTTGGTTCCCGACGGCAGCAACTGGAAGGCCACCTTGCTGATCGAATACCCCGATGTCAACGAGCGCAAGCGCGAACTCAAGCGTCTGATCGGCGTGGAAGATCGCCTGTTTGTCGAGGTTGAGGGCGAAGGGCGGGTGTATGCCATCGCCGATGAGGACCTCGATCGCGAGAACGATGAGAAAACCTCGGCGGTGCACTTCTTGCGCTTTGAGTTCAACCCGGCCCAACGGGCCGCCATCAAGGCGGGCGCTGCGGTCAAGCTCGGTTGCGACCACACCAACTACCCGGCCCATGTCACCATCGCGCCGGAGTCCCTGGCCTCGCTCGCGGGCGACCTGAACTAAGGCTGGGGAGGAGCCTGGCTGGCCAGGGCCTTAGCGCATGCCGATTCGTGCGTCCGGCCCGAACACCCCGGCCGCCTCGCGCGGGGGGCAACGCCAGTAGGGTGCTTGGGCCTGAACCTGGGCGCCGAGGGCAGCGGCCGCATGCCAGCCCCAGCGCGGGTCGTAGAGGAAGGCGCGGGCCAGGGCCACCAGATCGGCGTCTCCGCCGGTTAGCACGGCCTGGGCCTGCTCGGGCTCGGTGATCAGCCCGACGGCAAACGTGGCCAGGCCCGATCGGCGGCGCACCTCGCGGGCCAGCGGCACCTGATAGCCGGGCCCGACAGGGATTTTTTGCAGGGGCGAGACGCCGCCGGAGGAGATGTGAACGAACTGCGCCCCCAGTGCCTTCAGGCGGCAGGCCAGTTCCGCGGTTTCTTCCACTGTCCATCCGCCCTCGACCCAGTCGGTGCCCGAAATGCGTACGCCCAGGGTGCCGCCGAAAGAACGCCGCACGTCCTCAAAAACCTCCAGCGTCAGCCGGATCCGGTTCTCGAAGCTGCCGCCGTAGGCATCGGTGCGCTGGTTGCTCAGCGGCGAGAGGAACTGGTGCAAGAGGTAGCCGTGTGCCGCATGCAACTCGATCGCATCGATGCCTATGTCTGCACTGCGCCGTGCTGCGGCAGCAAAGTCATCGCGGATTCGTTGGATGCCCTGCACATCGAGAACCCGCGGAGCCGGCTCCTGCGGCAGATGGGGCAGGGCGCTGGGGCCCCACGTGGGCCAGCCGCCCTGGTCGACCGGTATCAGCTGTCCACCTCGCCAGGGCACTTCGCTGGAGGCTTTGCGTCCGGCGTGACCCAGCTGTATGCACACCGGGGTGGGCGGTGCCAGCCGTCGCGCCCGGCCGAGCATGTCGTCCAGGGCGGCCGCAGTGCTCGTGTCCCACAGTCCCAGGCAGCCCGGCGTGATACGTCCCTCAGGGCTGACCGCGGTGGCCTCCAGGGTCACCAGGCCAGCTCCGCTGTTGAGCAGCATGGCCCAATGCGCCAGGTGCCAGTCGTTGGCCTGTCCCTCGATGCAGGAGTATTGGCACATCGGCGCCACCACCAAACGGTTGGGCAGGGTCAGGGGGCCGGCTGGCGCCTCGAAGGTGTAGGGGGTAAACAGCTGGCTCACAAGGGTCCTGCCTGTAGGGCGATGGGGTGTCGCGAGAGGGGATGGGCGAGATCGTGCACTGGCTTTTTGGCCAGCCCATAATTGTCGGTCTTTCCTTTTCAGTTGTCTGTCGCATGCTTTTCCTGCTCTCGCCCGCCAAATCTTTGGACTACGAGTCACCGCTGCCCGCCGGGCTGGCGCACACCCAACCTGGGTTCGCGGAGCATTCGGGCGAACTCATCGGATTGCTGCGCCAGCGTTCGCCCCAGCAAATTGCCGAGTTGATGGACCTCTCCGATGCGCTGGCCGGGCTCAATGTTGCGCGCTATCAGGCCTGGACGGCCAAGTTCACGGCCAGCAATTCGCGTCAGGCGCTGCTGGCCTTCAATGGCGATGTCTACGAGGGCCTGGACGCCCGCAGCCTCAAGCCGGCCCAGCTGGAATGGGCGCAGGAGCATTTGTGCATCCTCAGCGGCCTGTATGGGGTGCTGCGCCCGCTGGACTGGATGCAACCCTACAGGCTTGAGATGGGGACCGCGCTGCCCAATGCCCGCGGCAAGAATCTCTACCAGTTCTGGGGCCCTCGAATCGCTGACTACCTCCACGAGCGCGCGCAGGGTCACAAGAAGCCGGTCGTGGTGAATCTGGCCAGCGAAGAGTATTTCAAGGCGGTCGATCTGAAGGCGCTCAAGCTGCCCGTGGTGCAGTGCGTGTTCGAGGAATTCAAGGGCGGCAAGTACAAAATCATCAGTTTCATGGCCAAGCGGGCCCGGGGTCTGATGGCGCGCTATGCCATCGAGAAGAAGGTGGACACGCCGGCCAAGCTCGAGGGTTTCGACCGTGAGGGTTACGCCTTTGTGCCGCAGGCTTCCGAACCCGAGCGCTTGGTCTTCCGTCGGCGCCAAGCCGACTGAGCCGTCAGTCAGGCACTTTTTGTCACCGGCCTCCCCCTGACCATGGGAGACTTGCCGGGTGTGTTCTTCTCCAGAAGAGGTCGCTCTCCATGCCCGTTCTGATCACCCAAGAGATGCGCCGCAGCGTCGAGCAGTGGCTGGCGGCCCAGCGTGCCGCTGGCTTTGACGACCCGGCGCTCTACAAGGCCCTGCGTGATTCCGGCTGGGATCATCTGCAGGCTTGCGATTTCGCAGGGCTCAAGCCGGCGGCTGTGCAGGATGCCGGCCCTACGCCGGTGGTCGACGCTCAATCCCGCGCAGTACCCTGGCCCGCAGGAGCGGGCGAGCAGACCTGGCTCGACGGGGGCGACCGGCGGGTGCAGGTGCTGGCCCTCATGCGCGACCCGCCCCTGATGGTGCTGGGCCAGTTGCTCGACGCCCAGGAGTGTGAGGCGTTGATCGAGGAGGCCCGACCGCGCTTGAGCCGATCGCTGACTGTCTCGGTCAAGACCGGCGGCCAGGAAGAAAATGTCGACCGCACCAGCCAGGGCATGTTTTTCAGGCGCGGCGAGAGCGAGCTGATCGATCGCATCGAGCGGCGCTTGGCTCACCTCTTGGATTGGCCGATTGAAAACGGCGAGGGCTTTCAGGTGCTGCGGTACATGCCCGGAGCCCAATACAAGCCGCATTACGATTACTTTGACCCCAATGAGCCGGGCACGCCGACCATCCTCAAGCGAGGCGGGCAGCGGGTGGCCACGGTGGTGATGTACCTCAATGAACCCGAAGCGGGTGGGGCCACCACCTTCCCCGACGTGCAGTTTGAATGTCTGCCGGTGCGGGGCCACGCCGTGTTCTTCAACTACAGCCGGCCCGATCCGTCGAGCCGCTCCCTGCATGCCGGTGCACCGGTCTTGCGCGGCGAAAAGTGGATTGCCACCAAATGGCTGCGTGAAGGCCGATTCGATTGACGTCTGTCCACCACCCACCGATCCATGAACACACCCGAACAGTCGACCCTGGGCAAGACCACAGGCTACCCCGATCAATACGACCCTGGCCTGCTTTTCCCGCTGGCGCGACTGCCCAAACGCCAGGAGATCGGCCTGTCGGGCAGCCTGCCTTTCATGGGCGCTGACTTGTGGACCGCCTATGAGCTCAGCTGGCTCAACCCGCGGGGCAAGCCGCAGGTGGCGCTGATGCAACTGGTGGTGCCCTGCGAGACCCCGCACATCATCGAGAGCAAGTCGCTCAAGCTCTACCTGGGCAGCTTCAGTGGCAGCCGCTTTGCCGACGCGGCGCAGGTCCAGGAGCGCTTGCAGACCGATCTGAGTCAGGCGCTGTGGGCAGGCCAGGCCGCCCGGCCTGCGGCCGTGGGTCTGCGGCTGATCGAGCCTGAGGCCTTCGATCAGCAGGCCATCGGAGAGCTCGACGGTCTGAACCTCGACCGGCTGGACATTGAGTGCGAACATTACACGCCTGCGCCGCAGTTGCTGACGGCAGCCTTTGATGAACAGCCGGTGAGCGAGGTCCTCACCAGCCGCCTGCTCAAGAGCAACTGTCTGGTCACCGGCCAGCCCGACTGGGGCAGTGTGCAGATCAGCTACAGCGGGCCGCAGATTGACCAGGGCGGCTTGCTGCAGTATCTGGTGAGCTTTCGCAATCACCACGAATTTCACGAGCAGTGCGTCGAACGCATCTTCATGGATGTCTGGAGCCGTTGCAAACCCAGCCGCCTGGCGGTCTACGCCCGCTACACCCGGCGCGGTGGGCTCGACATCAATCCCTTCCGAACCAGTTTTCCCCAGCCGCTGCCGCCACAGCTTCGAACAGCCCGCCAGTAGCGGCCTGGGCATATCCCGCGCGCTTGCGCTCGAGGGGTGCCCAAGGGGGCGCCGTCGTCCGTACCGCAGCCTCCCGGTGATCAAGCCGCTTTGCGCCGCCCAGCGTCAATCGGATTTGACCAGCGATCCCACCCGCACACCCAGCAGGCGCAGACGCTGCGCCAGCGGGACCCGCTTGAGCAACTGACCGGCCACCTGTCGGATGGTGCGCGCGTCATCGGTGGGCTGCTCCACGGTCTGGTCGCGTGTCACGCTGCGGAAATCCTCGTAGCGCAGCTTGATGCCGATGGTGCGGCCCCGGTAGCCCTTGCGCTGCAGATCGGCCGCCACTTGTTCGCACAGGCCGGTGAACAAAGCTCCCAGTTGGACCCGGTCTCGCACCGGATGCAAATCGCGGTCGAAGGTCGTTTCGCGACTCATGGAGACCGGCTCGCTGTGCGTGACCACCGGCCGGTCGTCGCGCCCCCAGGCGGCCTGATGCATCCAACCGCCGGTGGCCTTGCCAAAGTGTGCAATCAGCCAGGCCGGATCGCAGGCGGCCAGCTCGCCAATGGTGCGTATGCCCAGACGCTGCAGTTTCTCGTCGGACCGCGGGCCAATGCCGTTGATCTTGCGGCAGGCCAGCGGCCAGATGGCCGTCTGTAAATCCGCTTCATGCACGATGGAAATGCCATTGGGCTTATTGAATTCGCCGGCCATCTTGGCGATCAGCTTGTTGGGCGCCACCCCGATCGAGCAGGTCAGGCCGGTGCGATCGAAGATGCTGCGCTGGATCAGCCGTGCCAGCGAGCGACCGCCTTCGCGCTGGCCGCCGGGTACCTCGGTGAAGTCGATGTACACCTCGTCGACCCCACGGTCTTCGACCAGCGGCGCGATCTCGGCAATGGTGGCCTTGAAGGCCCGCGAGTAGCGCCGGATCTCTTCGAAATCGACCGGCAAGACCAGCGCCTGGGGGCACAGCCGCGCCGCTTTCATCATGCCCATGGCCGAGCCGATGCCAAACTGCCGTGCGGCGTATGTGGCGGTGGTGATGACGCCCCGGCCCACATAGTCTTTCAGCCTTGCAAACGCATCGACCGGGATCGCCTGGGTTGAGCCGTAGGTGTGCAGCAAGGCGGGATCGGGGCCGCCCCGCCCGCCTCCGATGACCAGCGGCAGGCCTTTGAGTTGCGGGTAGCGCAGCAATTCGACCGATGCGAAGAAGGCATCCATGTCCAGATGCGCAATGCGCCGCAGTCGCTGAGCACCATCTAGGGCCGACATGGCGGTCGATTCGTGCTGATCAGTGGGCTGCTGCTCGTCCAGCACAGGTGCGGCGGTCGGCGCCGCGGAGGCTCTGGGGCTCGTCCGTGCCAGCGCATGCAAGCGCTCCGCTCAGGTGTCCCGCGACACCGTGATGGTGGGAAAGCGCGCCGAAAAATCCTTGGCCTTGAGCGCCACCTTCACCGCCAGCTGGTGGGCGATGTCGCGGTAGAGTCGCGCCGCCTCGCTGTCGGGGTGGGCCACCACGGTGGGGCTGCCGCTGTCAGCCTGCTGGCGGATGTCGATCGACAGGGGCAAGGCGCCGAGCCAGTCAATACCGTATTGTTCGGCCATCTTGCGCCCCCCATCGGCGCCAAAGATGTGCTCGACATGGCCGCAGGCGCTGCAGACATGCACCGCCATGTTCTCCACCAGGCCCAGGATGGGCACGCCCACTTTCTCGAACATCTTGATGCCCTTTTTTGCATCGATCAGAGCGATGTCCTGCGGCGTGGTGACGATCACCGCACCGGTCAGCGGCACCTTCTGGGCCAGGGTCAGCTGGATGTCGCCGGTGCCCGGCGGCATATCGACGATCAGGTAGTCCAGGTCTTGCCAGCGTGTCTGGGTGATCAGCTGCTCCAGGGCCTGGCTGGCCATCGGGCCACGCCAGACCATGGCCTGGTCGTCGCCCACCAAAAAGCCGATGCTGTTGATCTGCAGGCCATGCTTGATCTTGGGCTCCATCAATTTGCCGTCCAGCGTTTCGGGCTTGCCGCTGGTGCCAGTCATGGTGGGCTGGCTCGGTCCGTAGATGTCGGCATCCAGCAGTCCCACCTTGGCGCCCTCAGCCGCCAGCGCCAGGGCCAGATTGACAGCTGTTGTGCTTTTTCCCACGCCGCCCTTGCCTGAGGCCACGGCGATCACATTGCGCACGCCCTCCATCAACTTGATGCCGCGCTGCACGGCGTGGCTGGCGACGCGGCTGCTGATCTGTACTTGCACCCGGGCTACGCCAGGGACCCGACGGGCGGCGGCTTGCAGCTCCTCTTGCAGCGCTGCCATGCGGCTGCGGGCCGGATAGCCCAGCTCCACCTCAAAGGCCACATCGGCTCCTTCGATGCGCAGGTTGCGCACGGCCTTGCTTGAAACGTAGTCTTTGTCGGTGTGAGGATCGCGAACCTGGGACAGGGCCTCCAACAGGGCCTGTTCGGATACGGCGGGTGCATTCATGTCAATCTCCAGAGAGCGCGCAAGTCTAGCCGCGTCCTCAAATCCCCACGCAGACCGCTGACGGGGATGGTCGTCGGACCGAAGGGCTCAGGCGGTCGGATAGGTGCCTGGCAGCAGGATGTCCCGGCTCACCGTGTCGATCCGGGTGTGGCCGCAGAAGGCCATGCTCAGGTCGAGCTCCTTGTGGATGATTTCAAGCACACGGGTCACCCCCGCCTCGCCCATGGCCCCCAGACCGTAGAGGAAAGCCCGGCCAATGTAGGTGCCCTTGGCGCCGAGCGCGATGGCCTTGAGCACGTCCTGGCCGCTGCGGATGCCGCCATCCATGTGGATTTCGATCTGGCGACCGACCGCCTCGACGATGGCCGGCAGCGCCTCGATGCTCGATTGAGCGCCGTCAAGCTGTCGCCCGCCGTGGTTGGAGACGATCAGGGCGTCGGCGCCCGATTGCGCCGCCAGCCGGGCGTCCTCCACGTCCTGGATACCCTTGAGAATGAGCTTGCCGCCCCAGCGCTTTTTGATCCATTCGACATCGCCCCAGTTGAGGGCGGGATCGAACTGGCTGGCGGTCCAGGCCGACAGGCTGCTCATGTCGGCCACGCCACTGACATGGCCAACGATATTGCCAAACTGACGGCGCTCGGTGCCCAGCATGCCCAGCGCCCAACGTGGTTTGCTGGCCATGTTGATCAGGTTGCGCAGCGTCAGCTTGGGCGGGGCAGAC
>JACCDP010232068.1_pt1 | contig 12550 bp, 13 predicted proteins | sample 7445841 | NCBI WGS metagenome assembly JACCDP01 (sample SAMN15323441, study PRJNA562643) | freshwater metagenome | isolation source: river surface water | place: USA:Blue River Watershed | collected 2017-08-17
GAGCAGGAGCTTGCCCGCCTCGTCGTGCATGAAGACGAGGACGCTGATCTTGAAGGGCAGGGGGGCTCCGGCGGACATGGGCTCAACCTTGCGGGCGGCCATCGACGGCACAACCCCGGAGTGCCGGATCGCCTGGAACGGCCCGTTTTAAACGAAATCCAGGCCCGACAAGGGGAAGCAAAGCCATGGCTCTCTATATAATAAGGTTCGTTTGCCTGCCAGGATCCGGGCTGGACGATGCGCGCCGGCGTCTGCTGATGCGGCCAGATGATCCGTAGCGGCGCTTGCTCGGTTTCGAACGCACGAGCCGCATTTTAACCAGGCGACGTTTTTAGCGCGTCCGCCCCTCCATTGTCCAAATTTTCGCAAGTTGCTCACAATCGAAAACGTCGTCCGCCGACATTCGGCACGCGTGACCAATTCGTGACACGTTTTCCGCCGCGCTGACGCGGAAAAACACTTTGGCACGGCCGATGCTCAATGGGACTCGCTACCAAGCACCCACCAAATACCAACACCATGAAGACCAACACCAAACTCGCAGTAGCCTTCCTCGCCGCTGCTTCCTCGATCGCCGTCTCGGCCGCCGACGCTCCCGCGCCTGCGCCCGCCGTCACGTTCTCCGGCTACGCCGTCGTCACCGGTTCCGTCACGAAGGACTCCGGCGCCGCTTCGGTGTCGGACCTCGACCTCACCGCGGCCAAGTTCGGCGTCAACGCCAAGCTGGCTTCCAACGTGTCGGCCTACGCCAGCCTCTATTACACCGGCACGAACGCCGACCTGCTCGACGCCTACGTGACCTTCGACGCGGGTTCCGGCCTGACCGTCACCGCGGGCAACTTCCTCTCTTACATGGGTTATGAGGCCTTCGACCCCGTCAACATGACGCAGATCAGTTACGCCAACGGCGGCCTGCTCGGCGGTCCGGTCCCGGCCTACCACACCGGCGTCAAGGTCGACTACACCGCCGGCGTCCACGGCATCGGCGCCGCGGTGGTCGATTCCATCTACGGCGGCACCGCTCCCTTCAGCGGCGACGGCGACTACACCACCAAGGGTCTCGAGGCCTACTATACCTATAAGGGTATCAAGGACACGCAGATCTGGCTCGGCGGTCTCCAGGATAACGACAACGGCGGCGCGGTCTACGACCTCTGGGTGTCCTACGCCCTCAGCAAGACCGACTCCATCGGCGCCGAGTACCTCGTGAAGGAAAGCGACGGCTACAACTGGCTCCTGGCCTACACCAAGGGCATCGACTCGAAGCTCTCCGTCACCGCCCGCCTTTCCGGCGAAAGCAGCGACGTCGCGGACGCCAAGTTCGTGAAGTACACGCTCTCCCCCTCCTACGCGTTCACCGACAAGTTCACCGTCCGCGCCGAAGTCTCCTACACCGACTACTCCGGTGCCGGCGCTCCGACGACGGGTTCGACGTTCTACGCGATCCAGAGCCTCTTCAAGTTCTAATCGGAGGACTTAACCCACCCAGCTTCCCACCATGTCACCCACCCGTATCACCAGCCTGCTCTCTGTCGGGGCACTTGCCCTGGCCTCCCTCGTTTCGCCCGCCCGGGCGGAAGAAACCGTCAAGGTCGGCGTCCTCCACTCGCTCTCGGGAACGATGGCGATCTCGGAGACGTCCCTCCGCGACGTCCTGCTCTTCACCTTCGACGAGATCAACGCCAAGGGCGGCGTCCTCGGCAAGAAGATCGAGCCGGTCGTCGTCGACGGCGCTTCCAACTGGCCGCTCTTCGCCGAAAAGGCGAAGCAGCTCCTGGAACAGGACAAGGTCGCCGTGACGTTCGGCTGCTGGACCTCCGTGTCCCGCAAGTCGGTCCTCCCGGTCTACGAGAAGAACAACGGCCTCCTCTTCTATCCGGTCCAGTACGAGGGTGAAGAAGAGTCGAAGAACGTCGCCTACACCGCCGAAGCGGTCAACCAGCAGGCCACCCCTGCGGTCGACTACCTCCTCGCGCAGGGCGTCAAGAAGTTCTACCTCCTGGGCTCCGACTACGTCTACCCGCAGACCACGAACCTCGTCCTGCTCGAGTATCTCCTGAGCAAGGGCGTCCCGATCGAGAACATCGGCGGCGGCTTCCGCAAGGACGCCTCCGGCAAGATCATCTCGGCCGGCAAGTACACGCCCTTCGGCCACACGGACTACCAGCAGATCGTCGCCGAGATCAAGCAGTTCTCCGCCGGCGGCGGCGCCGCGGTGGTCAGCACCCTGAACGGAGACACCAACGTGCCCTTCTTCAAGGAGTACGCGGCCTCCGGCCTCACGGCCGAATCCTGCCCGGTCGTCTCGTTCTCGATCTCGGAAGACGAGTTCCGCGGACTCCCGGCCGACAAGCTCGTGGGTCAGCTCGGTTGCTGGACCTACTTCCAGTCGATCAAGTCTCCGGCCAACAAGAAGTTCACGGCCGACTTCCAGGCCTGGCTCTCCAAGAGCACCGTCCCGGGCATCGTCAAGGACGGCCGCGTGACCTGCTCCCCGATGGTCCTCTCCTACGACGGCGTCTACCTCTGGAAGGCTTGCGTCGAGAAGGCGGGCTCCTTCGACGTGGATAAGGTCCGCGAGGCTTGGAAGTCCGGCGTGTCCTTCGACGGACCCGGCGGCAAGGTCACGACCCAGCCCAATATGCACCTCACCAAGAACGTGTTCATCGGCGAGACCAAGGCGGACGGACAGTTCAAGATCCTGAAGTCCTTCGATAACGTCTACGGTGAGCCCTGGCTGAAGGGCAAGTTCACGAAGTAAGCCTCACATTTGCCGGTTGTCGGTGCTTCATAGCGAGGGCGGACCTGAGGGGGTCCGCCCTCTTCCTTTTGGCACGGTTGTTGCTCACAAGTGGTCAACGTGCGGAAGACTTTCATCATCCTCTCGGCTTTCCTCGCTACTTTCGTGGCGGCCTTTGCGGAAACTCCTCAGGGCGTCATCGCTCGCGCGGCGGTCGCGAAGACCGAGAAGGCGCAGGGCGAAATCCTCGCCGAGCTCATGGGCAATGCGGACGAATCCATCCTGCCGCTGCTCGACGCCTGGCGCAAAGACCGCCTCTTCCTTTACGAGCTCCCGGGCAAGCCGACCGTGGTCGTGCTGCTCGAAGGAGCGAAGGACGCCCAAGGCGCGCAGGCGGCCGTCGACGTCGCCACCGGCAAGGCCTTGGCCGTCCGCCTGGCGGCCGACGACCTCAATGCCGCCTCGCATTCGGCGAACCTGCGCCGCGTCATGAAGGCGGTGCTCGACCTGACGGACCTTTCATCCGCCAATCCGGCCAAGAAGCTCGGCGCGATCGCCGCCATCGGCCAGGGACAGCAGAGCGAGAAGCTGCCGGCCCTCGAGAAGCGGCTCGCGGTCGAGACCGATCCGCAGGCCATCAAGGCCCTTCGGGAAGCCTTGGCGCTGGTCCGCCTCAAGTCCCCCGAACCCGAGACGAAGCTCGCCGCGCTCAAGGAACTCGAGGCGCTGCAATCCTTGGCGTCCACGGACTTCCTCAAGGCGGCCTACAAGGAAGCCGAGACGACCAAGGACGCCCGTCTCCTCGCGGCCGCCCGTTCGGCCCTCCAGGCCGTGGAACGCCATCGCACGACGGTAGACTTCGGCGGCACGCTCTTCCGCAGCCTGAGCCTCGGCAGCATCCTGATCATCGTCGCCTTGGGCCTGGCGATCACCTTCGGCCTGATGGGCGTCATCAACATGGCCCACGGCGAGATGATCGCCATCGGCGCCTACACGACCTACGTCGTCCAGAACCTCTTCGCCGGCGGCCTGGCCCTCTCTCCGTTCGGTTTCTCGGTCACGCTACCGGGAATGCATGCGACCGGTTGGTGGCGCGAATCCTATTTCCTTTTCGCGCTCCCGCTCAGCTTCCTGGTCGCCGCGGGCGCGGGCATCCTCCTCGAGCGCGGCGTGATCCGCTTCCTGTACCGACGTCCGCTCGAGAGCCTCCTGGCGACCTGGGGCGTCTCGCTGCTGCTCCAGCAGCTGCTCCGCCTGACCTTCGGCGCCAACAACGTGCAGGTCGGCAGCCCCTCCTACCTCAGCGGCAACTGGGTCGTCGGCGATATCCTGCTCGGCTGGAACCGCGTTTTCGTCATCGGCTTCGCCGCCCTCATCGTCGTAGGCGTCTGGCTGGTGCTCACCCGCACGTCGGTGGGCCTGCTCATACGTTGCGTGACGCAGAACCGGTCGATGGCCGCCTGCATGGGCGTCCGGACCGAACGCGTGAACATGCTGACCTTCGCGCTCGGCAGCGGCCTGGCCGGCCTCGCGGGCGCCTTCCTCAGCCAGATCGGCAACGTCGGCCCTTCGCTCGGCCAGTCTTACGTGGTCGACAGCTTCATGGTCGTGGTCGTCGGCGGCGTGGGCGACCTCGTCGGCACGGTCATCAGCGGCCTCGGCATCGGCGCGTTCGATCAGTTCACGCAGCAGTATTCCCCGGCCGTCGCCGGCGCGCTCGCCAACGTGCCTTTCGTCGGGGGCGCCCTCCAGAACCTCGCGCAGGACTCCGCCGTCTTCGGCAAGATCCTGGTCCTGTGCCTCATCATCCTCTTCCTGCAGTGGCGTCCGTCCGGCCTCTTCGCCGCGCGCTCCCGCAGCCTCGACTAAGCCATGGCCACTTCCGAAAAATACGTCCCGCCCGCGCCGCCGAGCGACACCACCGCGGCCCTGCTGGCCTTCACGGCCGTCGCGGTGCTCATCATGCCGACGCTCGACGCCTTCGGCGTGATCGACCACTTCACGCTGAACCTCTGGGGCAAGTACCTCTGCTACGCGTTGCTGGCCCTGTCGGTCAACCTGCTCTGGGGCGGGACGGGCCTCCTCTCCCTGGGCCAAGGGCTCTTCTTCGCCCTGGGCGGCTACATGCACGGGATGTACCTGATGCGCATGATCGGCGACCAAGGCCAGTACCATAAGCCCATCCCTGACTTCCTCGTCTTCCTCGGCTGGACCGAGCTCCCCGGCTTCTGGAAGCCGTTCGAGCACTTCTCGTTCGCGATGCTGATGGTCTTCCTTCTGCCCGGTCTCGTCGCGGGCGTCTTCGGCTGGCTGGCCTTCCGCTCCCGCATCAAGGGCGTCTATTTCTCCATCCTGACGCAGGCGCTGACCTACGCCGGCGCGCTCATCTTCTTCCGCAACAACACGCTCATGGGCGGCAACAACGGCTTCACCGATTTCAAGACCGAGCTGGGGTTCTCCCTCCGCGAGCCGGCCACCCAGCGGGGGCTTTTCATCGCGACGGCCGTGGTGCTCATCGGCGTGGTGATCTTCCTGCGCTGGCTCGAAGGCACGAAGTTCGGCCTGGTCCAGCGCGCCATCCGCGACGGCGAGAACCGGACGCTCTTCAGCGGCTATGCGACCCCCACCTTCAAGCTCTTCCTCTTCGTGCTCGCGGCCTTCATCGCCGCGATCGGCGGCGCGCTCTACGTGCCGCAGGTCGGCATCATCAACCCGAGCGACATGACCCCCGAGAAATCCCTGGAGGCGATCGTCTGGGTCGCGGTCGGGGGCCGCGGAACGCTGCTGGGGCCGATCCTGGGCGCGGTCTTCGTCAACCTGCTCAAGAGCTATGCGACCCGGGCCATCCCGGACCTCTGGCTCATCCTCCTCGGCGGGCTTTTCCTCCTCGTGGTGCTCTTCCTGCCGGGCGGGCTCGTCAGCCTCCCTGAAAAACTCCGCGGCCTTTGGCAGAAGTTCCGCTCCACTTCTAATCCGGCTTCCGCCGTCTGAACCCTCATGGCTCACCCGCTCCTTACGGTCGAGGACGTCTCGAAGACCTACGACGGCTTCAAGGCCATCTCGAACCTCAACTTCTACCTCTTCGAAGGCGAGCTTCGCACGGTCATCGGACCCAACGGCGCCGGCAAGTCGACCTTCTTCGACCTGCTCACGGGACGCACCCGTCCGGACAAGGGAAAGATCGAGTTCGGCACGGACCCGGCCGATTCGCACGACCTCACGAAGCTCGACGAGGTGGCGATCAACCGCCTGGGCATCGGGCGCAAGTTCCAGGCGCCGAGCGTCTTCGCGGAACACACGGTACGGGAGAACCTCGTCCTGTCCTTGCGCGGCACGCGCGGCGTGTTCGCCTCGCTTTTTCACCGCCTGTCCTCGACCGACACGGACCGCATCGACGAGCTGCTCAGGCTCATCCGCCTGGAAGCCAAAGGCGAATGGAAGGCCGGTCTCCTCGCCCATGGCGAGAAGCAGTGGCTGGAGATCGGGATGCTCCTCGCCCAGGAGCCGCGCGTGCTGCTCGTCGACGAACCGGCTGCCGGCATGACTGACGAGGAGACGCATCGCACGGGCGAACTGCTCCTCTCCCTCGCCGGGAAGCACAGCCTGGTCGTCGTCGAGCACGACATGACCTTCGTGAAACAGATCGCCGCCAACGGCCGGGTCACCGTCCTCCACCAGGGCGCGTTGCTCTGCGAAGGCAAATTCGACGACGTCCAGGCCGACCCGCGCGTCCGCGAAGTCTACCTAGGTCGCGGCAAACACGGCACCCGATGAGCACCCTCCTGCACCTTAAATCCGTCGAGGCCGACATCTCGGGCTCGCGCATCCTCCGTGGCGTCGACCTCGAGGTCCGTCCGGGCGAAGTCGTCGCGCTCATGGGACGCAACGGCGTCGGCAAGACGACCACGCTCAAGGCGATCACGGGCGTCCTGCCCGTGCGGGCGGGCGAGGTCCTCTTCGATGGCCAGCCGATCCATCGTCTCGGCACCGATGTCCGCGCCCGTCTCGGTATCGGCTACGTCCCCCAGGGGCGCGACATCTTCCCGCACATGACGGTGGAGGAGAACCTTCGCATCGGCCTGGTGGTCCGCGGCCGCAAAGGCGCCGAGGCGGCCGCCGCCCTCGACCGCGTCTACGAACTCTTCCCGGTCCTGAAGGAGATGCTCGGCCGCAAGGGCGGGGTGCTCTCCGGCGGCCAGCAGCAGCAGCTCGCCATCGGCCGGGCCCTCCTGCTCGACCCGAAACTCCTCATCCTCGATGAGCCGACCGAAGGCATCCAGCCTTCGATCATCGAGCAGATCGGCGACACCTTGCGCCGGCTCCGGACCACCCCGCGCGCCGACGGCTCGGGCCTGGCCATCCTGCTCGTCGAGCAGTACGTCGACTTCTGCCGGGCGGTCGCCGACCGCTACTACGCCCTCGACCGCGGAGCGGTCGTCTCCTCCGGCTCCATCGCCGATCTCACCGACGAGGTCGTGCGCGTCCACCTCCAGGTCTGAACCCATGCACCTCCTTCCTCGCGAACGCGAAAAACTCCTGGTCGTCGTCGCCGCCGACCTCGCCCGCCGCCGGCAGGCGCGCGGCCTCAAGCTCAACTATCCCGAGACGATCGCCATCATCACCTACGAGATCATGGAAGGGGCGCGCGATGGCAAGACCGTCGCGGAGCTGATGTCCTTCGGCACGACGATCCTCCGGGAGTCCGACGTCATGGAAGGCGTCGGCTCGATGATCCACGACGTCCAGGTCGAGGCCACCTTCCCCGATGGCACGAAGCTCGTCACGGTGCACAACCCCATCCGCCCATGAAACCCGGAGAAATCATCCCCGCCCAGGCGCCTGACCTGGATGCCAACGTCGGCCTGAAGGAGATCACGCTCGAGGTCGCCAACACCGGCGATCGTCCGGTGCAGGTAGGTTCGCACTTCCACTTCGCCGAAGCCAACGAGCTCCTGAGGTTCGACCGCGGCGCCGCGCGCGGCTTCCGCCTCAACGTCGCCGCCGGCACCGCCGTGCGTTTCGAAGCCGGCGATACCCGCCGCGTCTCGCTCGTGGCCTTCGCCGGCCGCCGCATGGTCTACGGCTTCAACGGCAAGGTGAACGGACCCCTCTGACCATGAGCCTGAGACTTTCCCGACTCCAGTACGCCCAGATGTATGGTCCGACCGTCGGCGACCGCGTACGCCTCGGCGACACGAACCTCTTCGCCGAAGTCGAAGCCGACCTCGTCGCCGGCGTCGGCGGTTACGGCAACGAGGTGAAGTTCGGCGGCGGCAAGGTGATCCGCGACGGCATGGGCCAGTCTTCGACGGCTTCCGACGCGGAGTCCCTCGACCTCGTCGTCACGAACGCCCTCATCCTCGATCCCGTGCTCGGCGTCATCAAGGCCGACATCGGCGTGAAGGCCGGCCGGATCGTCGGCATCGGCCATGCGGGCAACCCCGGCATCCAGTCCGGCCTCGGGTCTGCCTATCCCGATCCCGCCACCGGCAAGCCCAACCCGATGATCATCGGCGCCTGCACCGAGGTCCTGGCGGCCGAAGGCTGCATCGTGACCGCGGGCGGCATCGACACGCACATCCACTTCATCTGTCCGCAGCAGGTCGACGAAGCCATCAGCTCCGGTATCACGACGTTGATCGGCGGCGGCACGGGCCCCGCCCACGGGACGCTGGCCACGACTTGCACGCCCGGCGCCTGGAACCTCCATCGCATGCTCGAGGCCGCGGAATCTTACCCGGTCCATTTCGGTTTCCTCGGCAAGGGCAACTGCTCTACGCCCGAGCCGCTCCGCGAACAGGTCCGCGCCGGCGCCATCGGCCTGAAGCTCCATGAAGACTGGGGCACGACCCCGGCCGCCATCGACACCTGCCTCGGCGTGGCCGACGAGCTCGACGTGCAGGTCGCGATCCACACCGACACGCTCAACGAAGCGGGCTTCGTGGAGACGACGCTCGCGGCTTTCAAGGGGCGGGCGATCCACACCTATCACTCCGAAGGCGCCGGTGGCGGCCATGCTCCGGACATCATCCGCGTGTGCGGCGAGCCGAACGTCCTGCCTTCGTCCACCAACCCGACCCGGCCTTTCACCGTCAACACGATCGACGAGCACCTCGATATGCTCATGGTCTGCCATCACCTCGATGCGCGCATCCCGGAGGACGTCTCGTTCGCCGAATCGCGCATCCGCCCCGAGACGATCGCGGCCGAAGACCGCCTGCATGACCTCGGCGCGATCTCGATGATGTCGTCCGACTCCCAGGCGATGGGCCGTATCGGCGAAGTGGTCTGCCGCACCTGGCAGACGGCCCATAAGATGAAGGAGCAGTTCGGCGCGCTGGCCGGCGGTTCGCATCCGGCCGCCGACAACTTCCGCATCCTCCGCTATCTCGCGAAGTATACGATCAACCCGGCCATCACGCACGGCATCGCCCATGTCGTCGGTTCGCTGGAGGTCGGCAAGGCCGCCGACTTCGTCGTCTTCAAGCCGGCGTTGTTCGGCGCCAAGCCGGAGATGGTCCTGCGCGGCGGCTTCATCGCCTGGGCCAACATGGGCGACCCGAACGCCTCCATCCCGACGCCTCAGCCGACTTTCTACCGACCGCAGTGGGGCGGGACCGGCAAGGCGATGAACCGCACGAGCATGACGTTCGTCAGCGCGGCTTCCCTCGCCGACCCCTCGGGCCCGGCCTCGATCGGGCTCAGCCGTCGCCTCGAAGCCGTCCGCCATTGCCGCAAGATCGGCAAGGCCGACATGGTGCTCAACGCGGCGATGCCGCATATCGTCGTCGATCCGGAGACCTATCGCGTCACCGCCGACGGGGTCCACCTCACCTGCGAACCCGCGAAGGTGCTCCCGCTCGCCCAGCGGTACCACCTCTTCTGAGATGACCATCCTCTGCCTGGTCCGCGGCCCCGTCCTCGCGCCCGATCTTACGTTGCCGGAAGTGCCGGTCCGCGCGGAGCGCCGCGACGTGGCGAAGCGCCTTTGGCGCACGACGGCCGAGGACGGCACGCCGTTCGGGTTCGAGCTCGAGAAGCCGTTCAAGCATGGCGACACCATCCTGCAGGCCGCGGAGGTCCGTTACGTCCTCCGTCAGATTCCCGAGCCGGTGCTCTGCGTCGCGCTCGACATGGCCGGCTCCGCCGCCGCGGGCCTCGGCTGGGCGTTCGGCAATCTCCACCTCGAAGCCTCCACCGAACCCGGCCGCCTGATCGTCGCCGACTCTCCCGTGGCCCGTCGTCTGCTCGAGAAGCTCGCGCTGCCGTTCACTTCCGACCTCCTGGTCTTCCGCCCCGGGCATTTCGCCCGCGGCCCGCTCCCCGCTCATGAATTCGGCCCCAGCCACCAGCACTGACACCGGTTGGCTGCTCGGCTTGCTGCAGGCTTCCGACGCGCTCTACCCGACGGGTTCCTACGCGCATTCCTTCGGACTCGAGGGCATGATCGACGCCGGCGCCGTCCGCGATCGCGCGACCCTGCGGACTTTCCTCCTGAACTCGGTCCTGCCCTCGCTCCGCAACGTCGACCTTCCGCTCGCCGCGCACGCGTGGAAAGCCTTCGGCTCGCGGGATTGGGCCGCTGTCGGCGAAGTCTGCGTCCTCGCCGCCGCTTTGCGCGCCCCCCGTGAACTCCGCGCCGCCGCCGAGGCGATCGGCCGTCAACGCGTCGAGCTGCTCGCCAACGTCCATGAGGCGGAGCTGGCCCGCGAGTTCCTTCGCCGTGCCGGCGAAGCCCGTTGGCCGCACTGCACCGCCGTCGCCGCCGCCCTTGAGGCGCGCGTCCATGGCGCCCCGCTCGCCGCGGTGCTCGCCGCCCTCTGCTATGCCGCCGTCGCCGGCGTGCTCGCCGCCGCCACGAAGCTCCTCCGCCTCGGCCAGAACGCCGCGCAGGGACTCCTGACCGAACTCCTCGCGCTCTGCCCCGCGATGGTCGGCCCGGCCTGCGAGCTGCCGCTCGACGAGATCGGCTGGTTCAACCCCTGGCTCGACGCGGCCTCCGCCCGCCACGAGACCGCCAACGCCCGGCTTTTCATTTCCTGACGACCATGACACCCAGACGCTCCCCACGTATCGGCATCGGCGGCCCCGTCGGCTCCGGCAAGACGATGCTCTGCCTGCGCCTCTGCCAGGCCCTCCGCGAACGTTACTCGATGGCGGTCGTGACGAACGACATCTACTGCTCCGAGGACGCCGAGTTCCTGCGTAAGCACTCGGCCCTCCCTGAGGGCCGCATCCTCGGCGTCGAGACCGGCGGCTGCCCGCACACGGCCATCCGCGACGACACGACGATGAACGAGCAGGCCTGCCAGCAGCTCGAGGCCGCCATCCCCGACCTGCAGCTATTGCTCGTCGAAAGCGGCGGCGACAACCTCACCGCGACGTTCTCGCCCGAGCTCGTCGACGCCTTCATCTACGTCATCGACGTCGCCGAAGGGGAGAAGATCCCGCGCAAGGGCGGGCCGGCCATCCGGCACAGCGACCTGCTCATCATCAACAAGATCGACCTTGCTCCGCTCGTGGGCGCCGACCTCTCGGTGATGGACCGCGACGCGAAGGTCCAGCGCGGCGAACGGCCGTTCGTCTTCTGCGACCTCAAGCGCCATCACAACCTCGACCAGGTCATCGCCTGGATCGAACGCGAAGTCCTCTTCGCCCGCCAGGCCAGCGCCTCGTGAACGCGCTCGACGGACATCTCCACCTGCGCGCCGTCCGGGCTGCCGACGGCAGCACGGCGTTGTCCGCCCAGTCTTTCCGCGCGCCGTTCCATCTCAGCAAGCCGAACTGGGATCCGGACGCCGGGGTGTTGCACGCCCAGGTCGTCAACCCGACCGCGGGCATCCTCGAAGGCGATCGCCTCGAGTCCTCCATCGCCGTCGAGGCCGGCGCGGCGTTGCTCGTCACCACGCCGAGCGCGAGCCGTCTGTTCCGGATGACCCAAGGGGGCCACGCCACGGGCCGCCAGCATTTCGCCGTCGCGCGGGAGGCGACGCTCGAGGTGTTCCCTGAGCCCATCGTTCCCCATCGCGGGTCGACCTATTTCCAGGAGACTACGATCGAAGCCGCCGAAGGCGCGACGCTGCTCTTCATCGACCAGCTGATGCCCGGCCGTCTCGCCCACGGCGAAGCCTGGGCCTGGGATCGGCTCGTGCTTGGCCTGACGGTACGGCGTGCGGGCGAGCTCATCTTGCGCGAACGTTTCGATCAGACGGGGGCCTCGCTGCGCGCGCTCGCGGAATTCTCCGGCACGGGGCCGGCCTCATGCTTCGCCAACATCGTCTTCCTTCCGCCCACTGACGAGGCTTCCCCGGCCTGGCGCACGGAGATCGTCGCGCTTCACCGCGACGGCGTCTGGCTCGGCCTCAGCCGACTCCGCACGATCGGGTGGAGTCTCCGCATCGTGGCGCCGGACCCGATTCGCTTGCGTGATGTCCTGACGGAACTCCGGGCGATCCTCAGACGGACTTATCCGCGGCTTGGCTGCGGGCTGCGGCGGCCTTGAGCTGACCTTGCGTCGCGGAGAAGAAACGGCAGGCGCCCCAGGCGATCAGTGCCACGGCGGCCAGGGCCATCAGCGTGGCGCCGGGGTGGCGGGCCAGGTGATCGGCGGTCCAGACGAACTCGTCGCCATCGTGACCACCTTCATGACCCGGGTGGGCCTGGGCGGTGATGCACGTGAGGACGCAGAGCAGGATGATGATCCATAGTCGGAGCATCGGGAAGAGGGCTGGCATGTTTGAGGCCATGCCCCATTTCAGCAATTCGCGTGCCGATTGCCGGGAGACGACCGCCTTGTCGAAAAATAGACTC
>JACCDP011527379.1_pt1 | contig 12550 bp, 11 predicted proteins | sample 7445841 | NCBI WGS metagenome assembly JACCDP01 (sample SAMN15323441, study PRJNA562643) | freshwater metagenome | isolation source: river surface water | place: USA:Blue River Watershed | collected 2017-08-17
CAGCGCGGCGCGGCTGCCGAGCCGTCGGTGGCATGCGTGCCCGCGCGGCACACGCCACAGCGGCGCGCACGCGCCTTGCTGTCGTTGCGCACGAAGCAGATGCCATGGCCAGGATAGATAGTGCTGGAGCAGAACCAGCACTTCTCTAGACGCATGGCCGCAAGCGCCGCTGGCGCCGCACAGCAGCGGCGCGCTCACAGGCCCGTCCGGCACACGCAGGCGCTAAGGTCAAGCTTCACGCGTGCTAAGTGAATCGCAGCAGACCACCAGGCGGGCGCGCGTGCTGAAGGCGGCCCGCCTGGCCCGTCTTTGATGCGTGTTTGGTCGTCCGGTCGCGCCCTGCGCTGCTCCGCGCAACGCAGCGTCACGAAAGATGAAGCCAGCAGGCCGGATCAACGTGCTTGGTCGGACGAGCTTCATCCTGAACCGTGCGTACGACAGAGCTGTCAGAGCGCGCGACTCGTCCGCGTCACGCGCCGCCTGGGGCGTCAGCATCTTTTTGCTGCTCTTCATTGGCACAAGGTGTGTGCCCCGCGTGACGTGCCTTCACCTCCTTACAGAGCAGGCAGGCGTGCCTATACTGTGCATGCACCCGCCGCATCGCTTGCACCCGCGCTGTTCAAGCGCTGCTCTTGCAAACTGAGCCACTGTCATGCTTCTTTTGCCACGCAGCGTGTTCCTGATCGTGCGCGCCAAGCGCGATAGCGGCGAGCTGGTGCTGCAGGCGGCGGCGCACGGGCAGATGCTGCCACGCAAGAGCGGTGGCGTGCTGGAAGGCTTGTTGACCGGCACAAAAGGCGGCAACAACGACGGGCTGGCTGGCTCGACTGACACGGGGCAGTAGCGTCGTGGGCGACGGCCGCACGTCGTCGGGGTGTGGCAGTGTGTGCTCACGCCTTCGCGTTCGGTACAGCGCTGAGCGGGCCACCGCTGGCTCGGTGGTGGTGCCAAGCCTGCACCGTCCGCTGTCGCGGCTGCCACCGTCAGCTCGCCAAAACTGACCAAAAACGTGACTCACGTCAGCCTTGGGCCTCTGGCGCGCCCCTCGCCTCCCGCCGCACGCGCTTTGTGATTGCGCACGCGCGTCTCGGCCATGGAGGCGACGGTAGTCATCGTCGGCGGAGGCCTGGCAGGCCTGAGCGCGGCGCATACGGTTCTCGAGCACGGCGGCGCCGTCATGCTGCTGGACAAGATGACTTTTCTGGGCGGCAACTCGACGCGCGCGACATCAGGCATCAACGGCGCGCTGACTGCTGCGCAGCGGGCGCTAGGCATCGCCGACTCGCCCCAAATCTTCGAGAACGACACGCTGAAGAGCGCGGCGGGCCTCGGGCGAGACGACCCGCCGCCGTACACGCCCCCGCTCGCGCACGTGTTGACGCACGACAGCGGTCCTGCGGTTGACTGGCTTCAGAGCCGCTTCAAGTTGGACCTTAGCAAGGTGTCCCGCCTTGGCGGCCACTCGCAGCCGCGTACGCACCGCGGTAGCGCCAAATTCCCGGGTTTCAGCATAACCTACGCGCTGATGGAGGCGCTCGAGGACGTGGAGCAGCGCACGGGCGGCAAGCTGGCGCGCATCGTCACCAAGGCGCGCGCCACGAAGCTCGTTTCTGACGGCGAGGGGCGCGTCGTGGGCGTGGAGTACGAGAAAGGAGGCAAGCTGTTGAGCGAGCAGGGCGCGGTCATCATCGCGACGGGCGGATTCGCGGCAGACTTCAGTAAAGACGGCATTCTGGCCAAAGTCAGGCCAGACCTCCTGAACTTGCCCACCACCAACGGCGAGCACTGCACCGGCGACGGCATCAAGCTTGCCGGCGCGCTGCGCGCCGCGACGGTCGACATGCCGAGCGTGCAGGTGCACCCCTCAGGGTTGGTACACCCTGATGAGCCCGACGCCAAGGTGAAATGGCTCGCGGCAGAGGCGCTGCGCGGCGTGGGCGGCATCATGCTTGACAGCCGCGGCAAGCGATTCGTGGATGAGCTTGGTCGCCGGGACTTTGTGAGCGGCGAGATGATGAAGAACCGAGGCCCCTTCAGGCTGCTGCTCAACGAGGCTGCCAGCCGCGAGATCGAGTGGCACTGCAAGCACTACGTCGGCCGCGGCGTCATGCGCAAGTACGACGACCTGGCGGCGCTCGCAAAGGACATGCGCGTCGCGCCGCAGACGCTGGCGGGAACCTTCGAGGAGTACAATGCCGCCGCGACGCGCGGCGGCGGCGACCCGTTCGGCCGCCAGTTCTTCGCCAACGCGCCGTTCCGTACGAACGAGGCGCTCCACGTGGCGATCATCACACCTGTGGTCCACTACTGCATGGGCGGTCTGGCCATTAGCCCCAAGGGCGAGGTGCTTTCTGAGGCCACGCACAAGCCAATGCCTGGGCTGTACGCGGCTGGCGAGGTGGCGGGCGGCATCCATGGGCGGAACCGCTTAGGCGGCAACTCCCTGCTAGACTGCGTCGTCTTCGGCCGCGTGTCCGGCGCTGCTGCGGCCAAGTACCTGTTCGAGCGAAGCCGACAGCTTGCGAGCGCGCCCGGCGCGCTTGTGCGCGAGACGGAGAAGGGGTTGGCCAAGCTGGGCGCGGACGCGGGCGACGCAGACATCATGCCTGGCGCGCCTGACGCGCGCGCCATGGACCCGCACGCGCCGGGCGGCACGCACGGGCCCAAGACGTGGCCCATGGCGGAGAGCAAGGCGCAGCAGATGGGCGCAGAGGGGGCCGCCGGTGCGGCTGTCTCCCCCGGCGGGGCCGCCCCGCACTTCGCCACCACGCCGGAGGGCAAGGGCGACTCTGCGCTCAAGGAGGTTGCGAAGAACGAGCCGGGCCTTGACCCGCGGTGGCCGCCCATCATGAGTGGTGGCGCGCCGGCGTCGACGGCAGCGGAGGCTCCTCCCGCCAAAGATGTGGGCATCACCGCCGAGGAGGTTGCCAAGCACAACAAGGACAACGACTGCTGGGTCATTCTGAACGGCAAGGTGTATGACGTGACGGAGTTCATGCCAGACCACCCCGGAGGCAAGAAGGTCATCATGGCGTACGCAGGCCGCGACGCGACGGAGGAGTTCGAAGCGCTGCACAACCCCAACGTGCTGGACAAATATCTGCCGAAGCAGCATCACAAGGGGCCGCTGGCGCAGCGCAGCAAGCTGTAGGGAGGCGCAGGGGTGACATCGCGCGGGCGCAGACATCTGACACGGACGCCACAACGCGTGACAGCACATCTCAGAGAGCACATGCGTGTTTGCTGGCCGGCCGCTGTCGTGTGCGGCGGGGCAGCTTCACGCAGCAGAGTGCATCGCAGCGGAGCCCCGCCCCATGCTCATCCGACTCCCCTCTGCCTGCAGCATGTCGTCCGAGGCTGCGGAGCGTCGCGCGCTGCTGTTCTGCGTTGGCAGCCGTCCGGATGAGAACGCAGCGCTGTGGACGTGGGCCGCGGCCTCGCGCTTCTTCGACCCGACCCGAGACGCCCTCACCTTCGTTTTCTGTCGCACAGAGACGGAGAAGCTGATGGTGCGCAGCCGCGCACACGTGCAGTCGCACGCCGCATGCGGCGTTGCTTCCCTGCGCCTGCTGATGCTGCGTCGCTGAGCACCGCCGTGTGTCGTGTGCGCACCCTTGTTAGCCCGGCCCAGCAGGCACGCTGCAGACGTACCATCGCGTGCTCCACTCCGACGCGGACGCCATGCCCGTCTGGGTGCCGGCAGCCATACAGGGCGCGCTGGCGCGCACGCAGTTCGCAACAGCGCCGCACTTTGTCGAGGTCGTGAGCGACCTCGCGCCTGGCGACGCAGTGCTCGAGTGGCTGGCAGAGACCCCGCCCGCGTCGCGGCCAAACATCGTGCTGCTCGGCAGCCGCGGCCTGTCCGGCGTGCGTCGCTTCCTCGTAGGAAGCATCAGCGGATACGTCGTCGAGCAAGGCCAGTTCCCCTGCCTCATCGTGCGCAGCTCGCTGCTCCGCGCCAAGCCGGCCGACGAGGTAGCTGCCACGCAGGCGCAGGAGGTACAGGCAGAGGCGGCGCCACGTGAGGAGGGAGACGCGCGCGCTGTGGCCATCGCCATCGACGACACTCAAGAGGGCCTCGCGCTGGTCCAGTTCGCGCGCAGCTTCGTGCTGCGGCCGCGTGACCGCGTGACCGTGCTCCATGCCCGTCCTGACGCGCAGAAGACTGACGACGAGCTGGCGGCCATCGACCGCGCCATCAACGCGCTGCAGACCGCCACAGCGGCGGTGCGCACGCTGTCCGACGATCTGGCCGCGCCGGCGGCGACGGAGCTGCTGGCTGAGGGCGCGGACGTGCGCGACGCGCTTTGCGACTGGGTGGAGGACCACAAGCCCGATTTGCTCATCGTGGGCTCGCGCGGCATCACGAGCTTCCTCAAACGCATGGCGCTGGGCAGCGTGAGCAGCTACTGCGTGCAGCACGCCGCGTGCGCTGTGCTGGTGGTCAACGCGCACGTGCTGGCCAAGCTTGCTGAGGACGCGCTGCTGGAGCGCGCCGCGGACGCGGCCGTGGACGCGACGCCTTGGGTGGGAGGGCCCGCGTGAGCGTGGACACAGCAGGATGGCAGGACGGTGGGGCGCGCAGAGCACGGCCAGCACGACAAGGTGACACCGCAAAGCAGGGCAGACACGCGCACGCGCGCTGCTGCTCACTCAGAGTGCTACATACACGTTTGCTCATATCGTCGTCATGGTGCGCGCGGGGCGTCTCTTGGCAGGCGGCGTTGTGCACCGGCGATGGGCGCAGTAACGTCGCTTCTCGTCCAGTCGTCCTTCTCTTGGCTTGCGTTGGCGGCGCCAGTCATATGTCCGGGTGCACACCGAAGGCGTTGGCGTACTCGCAGCTGCAATCCTCTGCGCCGTTGCGCACGCGCGCGGCGTCGTCGAGCGAGAGCAGGTGCGTAATCGACAGCGCAGTGACAAACGTCAGCACTGCCGCGCCGCCGCGTCAGTGCAAGCGCCGCGCCCGCGCGCCACGACATGTGCGGGCAACACGCGCGCGCATACCGGTCCCGTACAACATGCAGACGTCGTGAGTTGCGGACGGCTTCATGTTCTGCTGCGGCGCCAGCGACGACGTGTCGTCGGCCGCCGCGCGCGCCACCGCGAGGCTCAGCGGCGGCGCGCGCGGCAGCGAGGAGGTGCGCACGCCCCGAGCGAGTCCACTGAACGCGCGCGCTATCAGAGCAGTCATGCGCAGGGAGGGGTGCCAGCGAGTTGATACAGCCCAGATATGCTGACGCAGCACCCTTTGACGCAGCGCACCGTGAGACAGAGCAGTTACGTGTAAGGAGAACGCGCAGGCGCCTCGCACCCGCACACCCGCCGCGTGCGCACAAGACACGGGCAGCCGCGTCTGATTTCGCATCGCACACAGTTTCCGCCCGCCCCGCCATGGCCGCAGCTGAGCTGGCCGTCGCGGCGGAGCTGCCTTCGCCTACGGGCTCTTGGGGCGGGCGCATGGAGCCGCCCGTGTCGACGCGTCGCGTGCTGTTCTGCGTCAGCGACCGTGAGGCTGAGACGACGCAAGCCTGGGCCTGGGCTGCGTCTCGCTTCCTGGACCCCTCCCGCGACGCCGTGACGCTGTTGCGCGTCTTGAGCGGCGGCGTGGTGCCTCTGCCGCCCAACGAGCGCGCCAGCGAGGACGCTTTCCCCTGGTGCCCGACGAGCATCGTAAAGGACCTGAGCGCCTTTGCCTCGCGCCCGCGCTACGTGGAGGTCTCCGCACCGCTGCTGGTGCCCGTCGGCGACGCGGTGGTGGATTGGCTCACCAGCAGCCGCCCCCAGGGCAACTCGCCAGACATCATTATCACTGGCTCGCGCGGCCACGACACGCGCCTGTCCCGCTTCTTCCTGGGCAGCGTGTCGAGCCACCTGGCGCGCAACGGCGAGGAGACTGTGTTGGTCGTCAGACCGGGCGCGCAGGAGGTGGTGTCCAAAGGCGTCCCTGAGCCCACGGCTGTTCGCGTGGTGGCGCTCGCGCTCGATGCGGCGGCGGACACGGCGCGCGCGCAAGTGCGCTGGGCGCTCAAATACGTCATCCGGCCGACAGACGAAAGTGCGTGGCGCACTGACACGCGCTGCACTGTTGTCTGTCGATGCTGACGCAGCTCCGCCCGCCTCTGCGCAGTCAAGTTGCTTACGGGCCCATCACGCACGGGCGAGGTGAAGACGCGGCACTCCGGCACAGCGTATGTCTCCGCTCATGTCGTGATGCACGCGGCTGTGGAGGCAATCAGCCCCTTTCTATCCTCTCACGGCGCGCGGCCCGAAACCGTCATTTTCCCTGGCGGCCTGGACGGTGCGCGCGTGTATTGCGCGCGCAGCACGTGGGAGCGTCGACTGACACGCTGCGCAACATCCCGCGACCCGCAACAACACAGTGCGTGACGAGATAGTGGAGTACGTCAACACGCACGCAGTCGACATCGTCATCGTCGGCAGGCGCGCGCTGGACAGCAAGCTCAAGCGCAAGAGCATGGGCAGGTGCGGCGGCGCGTGCTGCCGATTTCAGTCAATTGCGTGGTGAATGCACGCGCGCGCAGCGTGTCTGGCTATGTACTGCACCACTCGTCCGCGGCGGTGCTGATCGTGAATGAGACGAAGCTACACGAGGGCCTGATGTGATACGCCATGTGCTGGACGGAAGAACAGATAACAGATGAGCTTTCCGCAACACTCCTGTCGTAGAGTCTAGTGAAGGACGCAAGGCTAGCTTGCCTCAGCATGACACGTATGCTGCCTCAGCGCTTGCGTCATAGTATCAGCACCCGCTGCGAGTCTCTCCAGCGGCGGCGTGCATGAACATCATCAATCATCCAAAACTCCATCTCCATCAAAACTCTTCTCAACTCCCCGTGGGCGCGCGCGAATCTTAGCGGCGCAGCGCCACGGCCCCAACTTGCTTTTTTCTCCACCTCCAAAGCGCGAACTGCCCGCGCGTGTAATCTCCCCCGTTTTACTTGCTACAGCGTCGCCCGCCCTTACCCATGTCTGGCGCTCACACCCCCCTACCCGCGCCGCGCGGCGGCAGGATGGCGTCAGCCAGCTCCAAATTCGGACGCACCGGCAGCGGCGGCATCTGCGCCATCATGCCAGGCTGCGTCGTCATCCTGCGAGCAAACGTTGCGTCACGTCAGTTGCGCGCACACTCTCACACACACCATCGTACGCATCGCTTCGCACCTGTGCAGGATAGCCAGGATGTTGTCGCGAAATGTGCAGAGCAGCTGCGTGCTCTCCATCAGGTTGCTTGACTCGAGCTTGTTCTTTATGCTGTGCGCCAGGCCCACGTTCGCATCCAGCAGCTCGATGGTCGACCCGGAAATGCGGCCCTGGACAGAGAGGGACACGATGACGCGTCAGGGTGTGCGTGGTTGCGCATGCGCGACACGCCTCCGCACGCACCCCCCGTGCGCCCAGGTCTTCGGGGCTCAGCAGACGCAGCGGCGGCGGCGGGAAGTGCGACAGGTCCAGCGCCTGCAGGCCGATGGTGGAGGTGCCCGCGCCCGAGGCGGGGCGATGGCCCCTGGGCGGGCCACCGACGCTGACACTCCGCTGCAGCGGCCCTGGAAAGTGCGAAAGCGCCGCGCCGGCGCCCATGCTGTAGCCGCTGGCCCCGCCGCCGTGGCGGCTCGCCTCCGTACGCTGCTCCTTGGGCGTGCGGCTGCGCTTGCTGGCGTCCTTGCTGCGCGGCAGCTCCGCTGCGGCGGGCGAAGGCTGCGGGGGCGCGCGACGCGCTCAGGCGCTGCCCGACGGGTTGCCCGCACGCATAAGGACGCACCTTGTTGCGTGCCTTGCGCGGCGCGTCCTTGCGGCCCAACCAACGCACACGTAGGGCAACATCGCGCACGCTTTTGTTGGGCAGCGTCGCCGCAACCTTAATGTAGCGTGACAACGAATTGATCCGCTCAGCCCCAAAACGCTGCATGCCGGCCTGCGCGTTTCGCGGCAAGCGAGGCGCGCGCAGGCGCGTGAGGTGAGAAGCGGCTAATCTGGGGTTCGCTTGCATCAGGCCTGCGCGCGGCCACACGCACCTCTAGGATGCTCTGCTCCTCCGCAGACCACTCCACATTGTACAGGTTTGTGCCCAGCGCCGGCCGGCTATCGCCGCTCTGGTGCGGGCGGTGCCGCAGCGTAAGCACGCAGCACGCGGCGGCTTTGGCGCAGGGGGTGGCAGCCGCACGCGTGCCAGACGCGTCACAGTGCGCGTGGTGACGCACCGGCCGTGCAGGCACCACCGCCGCCAGTTGAGCCGGGTCCTCGTGCGCCCTGGAAGTGTGGGCGTGGCGCACCGTCAGCGTGGGGTCTTGTCGCCACTTAGCGCCATTCCGCGCACGCAGCGCGCGCCGCCGCGGCGCGCACCTCCGCGCCGACCGCGGCCCAACCACGGGCGCGACGTGGCCGTTGTGTGGCCCAGCGGGGAAGGTGACCACAGCGCCTGCTGGCGAAGTGCCTGGTGGCCGGTCCGGCCGGCCTCGCTGCATTGCGCGCGCGCCGACCAGCGCGCGCGCAGGCACTCACACCAGCGTACCCAGCGCGCTCAGCTTCCGCGGAGTCAAGGTGCGCGTCGCGTCAATACGCCCGGCAGTTCCCGGTGCTCTCCTCTCCTCTCTGTGCCGCCGCTGGCTCTGCCAGGCGCGCACTGCGAGCGCACAGACCGTCAGGCTGAGCTGAGCGGCCTTGCCAATCGCGAAGACGAGAGACGGAGCGGTGCCAGTCGTCGGAGTCGTCGTCGTACGTCGTACGACCCCGGGGACGACAGCCGACCAGCCAACAGACACTGCAGAACGGTTCCGCGCTTCCGCCTGTTGGTGACTGTGTCGTTCCGTGTGTAGCTATTGTACAGTGGGGCGTGTTGCGCGCTCAGACGCGCACGTTGGCGAACTGCCAGGCGTCGCTTTCATCCAGGTCCTCAGGGAAGAGGCCGCCCCGCGCGGCACCGCGACCGTCGAGCGGCGTCCAGCTCGTCCAGGCGCCTACGAGCGGCGCCACGTACGGCGCCGCGATGGCCAGCACGCGGCGCCAGCCCAGCAGCTCTTCGGGCTCCAACACGCCCTCGCACGGGTGCTCCACAGCGAACACAAGGCCAGCCAGCACGGTGGCTGTCACCTGCAGGCTTGTGGCCGTGTTGCACTCCGCCGCGCGACGCGCAGCGGCGCAGCTCAGCTGGCTGCCGAGCCAGTATGCGCCCGCGGGCGCGGGGTGAGGCATGCCGCAGAGGAGAACCCCCAGCTCGTCGCGCCCGCTCATCACGTCGTGCTCGCCCAGCAGCCGCTTTGTCGCCTGAGGGGCATAGTTCTTGCCCGCCAGCTCGTGGAGCGACGCGACGGCCGCGTCGCACTGCGATGCGCGCAGGGGGGGAGTGCAGCACGTCAGCGCGGGGTGTGACCTCTGATGAGCACCGCAGCGCGCGTGCGTTCGCACCGGGTGGTATGCGTAGTGCACAGTGGGGCGGTACAGCACATCGCCCGTCGCCTCATCCGTGAGCGTCAGGAAATCGGCGATGGAGATTGCTTCGTTGTGCGTCACCAGAAAGCCGTGGAATGGGCCCTCGCCAGGCGTCCAGGTTCGAACCTTGGTGGCACATCCGGGGCGGTTCAGGTAGATGGCTGCGCGGCTGCCGTGCGCGTGCGTGCGCGCGTCAGGCGGCAGCGCCCGCTCGTGCGTGCCCCACCCCAGCTCAGCTGGCTGACAGCCCTCGGATATGAAGCCATCCACAGACCAGGTGTTGACGAACTCGCCCGGCTGCTTGGGCGCCGCGGCCGCCTGGCTGTCTCGCTCGCTCACGTGTATGGCGCGCACGCCGAGGCGCCTCGCCAGCGCCGCCCACTCGCGCCGCGTCGCCGGCTCAGACGCAGGCATCTGCCCGCTGGCGGCGGCCACGTCCAGCAGCGCCTGCTTCAGCAGGTGAGACACGAGGCCCGGGTTTGCGCCATGCGTGACGAGCGCCGTCGGCGACGGCCCCGCCTCCGCCTTGTACTGCCGCTTCAGCGCCAGCATCGCCTCGCGCATGGCGTAGTTGCTGCGCGCCTCAACAGGCAGCTTCGGGTCGCAATAGCCACCCGACCAGGGCTCAACCACAGTGTCCAAATACAGCGCGCCCCGCTCGTGGCACAGCGCCACCAGAGCGCAGGAGGACACGTCCACGGACAGGTTCAGCAGGAAGTCGCCGGTGCCGACGAGCGGCTCGAGCACCTAAGAGTGGGGCAAGGCGGCGTGAGTGTCGATGTCAAGACGGGAAGCAGACGAGCAGGCGCTCGCGCGCCTGGCGGTAGTTGTCGGGCGTCAGCGCGCACACAAGGCAGCCGAGGCCGTGACGCGCCGCGGCTGCGTGCGCCTCAGCGCCGCGGTCGGGCGCGGTGAGCAGCGTCACTCGGCTCACAGGGACGTCCACGTGCCGCAGGATCAGGGGCAGCACGCCCGCCGCGATGCTGCCGAAGCCGACGATGAGCAGACGTCCAGGCAGTGCGACGAGCTTGTCGGGCGCGGCGGGCGCGCGCTGCGCGTGCGTGGTTTGAGAGGAAGGTGAGCGCGGTAGGTGGAGGGAAGGTGACGGGCGCGGCACCCGAGGCAAAGAGCCGCGCGCGCGACGCGCGCACGTGCGGCTGCTCGCCACGCGCACCTTGGCGTCAGCCGCGGCGGTGAGAGCGCACGGCGGCGGCGTGTCAACGGCGGGCGCGGAGGAGAGCGCGTAGGCGAGTGCGTGCACGCGAGCTTTGGCCGCGCGGCCGCCCGAAGCGACGCTCTCAGCTGCCCACAGCGCGCCAGCGGGCGCGCCAGCGGGTGCGCCAGCGACGCAGTCGAGCGCAGTGGGCGTGAGCGGGTGCAGCAGCGTCACCATGGCGGCGGCGCGCGTCCCGGCTGAAGGACTTGCCTAGGTCAAAGGCGGGAGGCGGAAGGAGCGCGTGGCTCGCGACCGTGTCTAAGCACACAGCCGCGGCGTAGTGCCCCAGCCAGGCGGCGTGCCAAAGCAAACGCCCAAGCAAACGCACGGCGAGCTAGTAGCGGACGAGGCGTGGCTAGAGGGCGGCGCGCGCGGCTCATGTCCGCGACACATTGTTGTGGCCAAGGCGCTAGGCAGAACGGCGTGCAGCAGCAGCTAGGGAAGCGCGACGCGGACGGCGCAAACAGAGCACAGGGAGGCGTGAAGAGGCTGATGGGCCCAACCGCAGAACCGCTGCGCGGCGAACGAAAAAGGCGGCCCGCCTCAAGCGATGATGCTGCGCATCACGCACACTAGTTTTGTCGTTCGTCGTCCTAGGTCGAACTAATCCATTGTTGCACGTTATTCATCATCCGTCTAGCGCGCTCGCCCGCTTGACCCGTCTCATCACGCGGCGTCCCGCCTACACTTCTACAGCTCGTCAGCGGTCCATTTCCAGCCAATTACGCGTTTGTCGTACGCGAGTCGCTCTTTGGCGACAAGCATCATCTGGCGCAGGCGCCTTGTTGTCTCGTCATCCGCCTTTTTGTGCGGGATGTTCGGGTTGCTCTCGCGGGAGATCTCCTTGGCCAGCTTGCTGAAATCGAAATCTTTGTAGGGCATGCCGAGCGCGGCGCCCAGCATGTGGTGCACCAGCGCAGCGCTGTGCAGCGGCGACTTCTTCAACTGCTCGCTACTCAGGTCGAGGCTGGCGTGTTGCCGCCAGAGAAAGAGTTCGTGAAACATGCCCTGGAGAAAGCTGACAACCATGTCCTGCTCCAGCGTCATGAAGCGCGCGTTCACGGCGGACAGGACAGTCGCCTCGAGGCTGCCCGCGTGCGAGAGGAGCACCAGCGTCTCGCGACACAGGTTCAGCAGCTCCGGGTCGTAGCGGTGGCTCTTGTACAGCACAACCGTCTCTTCCGTGAACTCGGCCCAGCGCCGCTGCAGCCAGAGGGTGGCGGGCAGCGGTGAGTGACTCACACATGGTCACATGCGTCGGTGTTGCAGCGCGTCACAGCTTGCTCTGCTCAGGCGCGCGTTGCGGCGCCCGCACGCCGAGCTCACACACGCAGGCGCACGCAGGCTCGCGCGGCAGTTGAGTGCCGAGGACCGAGTCAGCAAAGGTGCGGCGTGCGGGGGATGGTGCCGCACCCGCTCGTGCTCCCTGTGCGCGCGCGCGCGCGTCTCGTCCATCTGCTTGTGCTCGTCCCACTTCCAGAAGCCCATGTCAACAAACACGCTGTCCAAGCCGAAGTTTGTGACGGCCAGCTTCACGAGCTTGATCTCGTGCGTGCTGCCCGTGCGCGGCGCGCCTGCGCCCACGATGCCCAGCCTGCAGCGCGTCAGCGGCTCCGCGTTGCAGCCCAGCAGCGCGTAGGCGAAGCAGCAGAGCAGCGCCAGGCGGGTTGACGCCGCGCACGCGAGACGTTGTCGTTGTGGACTTCGCGTGTGTCCACTTCCGCCCCACATGGCGCCGACGCAACGTGCCCTCGGCACACGCAGCGGCCCAGCACCCGTGGGTCACGCGCACATGGTCAGCACATGAACACACAGGCGCATCAGTGGCAGCGGGCGGGTGGGACTGTGCTGCAAGTGCCCTCGGCACACGCAGCGGCCCAGCAC
>JACCDP010829260.1_pt1 | contig 12549 bp, 11 predicted proteins | sample 7445841 | NCBI WGS metagenome assembly JACCDP01 (sample SAMN15323441, study PRJNA562643) | freshwater metagenome | isolation source: river surface water | place: USA:Blue River Watershed | collected 2017-08-17
TTCAAAGATATCCGCTAATTGCAGCAACTAACAAGTTCTGAAACTTAATAAGCCTTATATTTTTTCTGTATGTGATGTGGCGCCCTCGACACGAATCGAACGTGTGACCCTCCCCTTAGGAGGGGGAAAATCTTATAATATTTTCGTGTTGATATATGTTTAATATTAAGTTAGAAACCTTCCAAAACCCTTACTAAAATTGACATTGTCAACTTATACTCATTTTTTTTCGTTGAGTAATATTAATCTTTATTCTATAATAATGCTTACAAATAAGTTACAAATTTTTAACGCATGGCTGAAGATAAAAGATCAAAAAGAGTTCGATTTACGGCATCACGTATTGCAAATTTAACATGTCCCAAGGATATATCTCAAACATTTTTGTGGGACTCTGAAGCCCCTGGTTTAGGCATCCGGGCTACTCCCAACTCCACCAATAAAACTTATATATTTCAATCTCGTTACAACAGCAATACCCTTCGGTTAACAATTGGCTCTATTAAAAGCTGGTCAATACATCAAGCCCAACAAGAAGCTAAACGACTACAGCTCACTATAGATCAAGGAGATGATCCCAGAGAAGTTAAGCGCGAACTCATTAGGTCAAAAATAAATCAATCTAAAGAAAAAGCTAAATTGTTGGCGCTAGACTCAATTAGAGTATCTGAGGCATGGAATGATTATTACAATGAAAAGAGCACTTCAAAAAAGGACGGCAAACTAATTTGGGGCGATAAGCACAAAGAACATTTAAAACACTTTCTTCAAGAAGGTGGTGAATTAATTACGAGAGGCAGAATCCCAAATAAACCCAATAAAAAAAGGGCTGGAATTCTTTACCCACTTATGAACTTAAAACTTTCTGAACTTAATGAAGATATTATTTCCTCTTGGCTTCGAGATCAGTCAGCAACCGCACCAACTTCAACTGCAAAAGCATATTCAGTTCTTCGAGCATTCATCAATTGGTGCTCAGAAAAAAATAAATATAAAGCCATTATAAAGTCTGACATCCTTAAATCTTCTATAGTAAAAAATAATTTAATTACGCCCAAATCAAGAAAAAATGATTGTTTAAGAAAAGCACAATTAGAACCTTGGTTTAGAGAAGTGAGAAACATAAGCAATCCAATAGTATCTTCTTATTTGCAATGTTTAGCGCTTACTGGAGCTCGAAGGAACGAATTAACAACTTTACTTTGGAAAGATATAGATTTTAAATGGAAAAGCCTGACTATTAGAGATAAGGTTGAAGGGATTAGAACGATTCCACTAACTCCTTATGTTGAAGCTTTGATTAGCAGCCTGCCTAAAATTAACCGCTTCGTTTTTAGCAGTCCTGCTTCATCTTCTGGACATATAGAAGAGCCTAGAAAACAACATACTAGAGCAGTTAAAAATGCAGGGCTTCCACCGTTATCAATTCATGGTCTTAGACGGTCATTTATTACCTTAGCAGAGTGGGTAGAGGTACCCTCAGGAATTGTTGCACAAATAACTGGGCACAAACCAAGCGCCGTTCAAGAAAAACATTACATCCAAAGAGAGCTAGACTTATTGACACTTTGGCATATTAAAATTGAAAATTGGATCTTAAAAGAATCTAATGTTAAGTTTTCAAACATAAAAAAATCGAAAGCTATTAATCCAACATTCAATACATGAAAAAAAATTCATTACTAACCGGTATCAAATCCTTATTAACTAATTATCAATGGTCTAAGCTCCATGAGTATGAAAGTAAAAAATTAAAACAAAGTAATTCACAATTAAATAAGTATAAAAAAAATCTTAAAAAAGGTCCAAAGGTAGGAACAAAAAATATTATTCGTAATGCAAAAAAAAATAAAGGGGTACTTCTTCAGGAAGCAGATCGTTTAAAAAAAATAAATCCTGATATTAATCGAAAAAAATTAGCATATGAATTAGCAATATTTTCGATGAATTTACCTGAAAATGGACTTACGAAAAGCTACTCCAATGGCTACATATACAAAGAGATCCTGAAATAAATTACCGAACTCTCGCCAGAGTTAAGTATTAATTTCCTTTGAAATCAATAACTTAGTTGAATACAATTCAATTAGGTTAATTACTTAAAGGAAGCAAACAATGGCTACAAACTTAGATCAATATACGGATCTTGCCTTAGAGATTCGTTCAGCATTACCAACAAATGCCGCAGCATTTCATCTCAACAGAAAACCACAAACATTAAGAACTTGGGCTTGTTTTGAAAAAGGTCCTATTCGCCCAATAAGAATTAACGGGAGATTAGCTTGGCTTGTAGCGGATATCAAAAAAGCAATTGAGGGTTAGAATGCTCAATCTAACTAAGTATCAGGGTATAGGCACCAGAGGGATACCAGTTAATATAACTTGGTCTCAATTAGTTGATACTAGCCTTCAGCTAGTCAATGAAAAAACACGTGCAACTTCAACAGGATTTTATCGGCTTAAAGAACCCTATGAAAGAAAAGACGCTAATGTTTTAACAAAGCACTGTCTTGTTTATGATTTAGATCATACATCTTTAACTTTCGATGACTTAATTCAGAACCTTGCTGCTTATGAAGCTTTAATAACTACAACTTATTCGCACAATCCAGACAATGGTGAAAATAAATATCGAGTCATCATCAATACAGATAGAGGTGTTAAACCAGAAGAGTATCCAAGCTTATTTAATGGATTCCTTAAAAAAAACTCATTCCTTTTAGGGCAAGTTGATACCGCAGTAAAAGATAAAAGTCGATTATTTTTAGACTGGTCATGCCCTCCTGAGCGTAAAAAATTTGCTCGAAAAGAAGTTATTAATGGTGCACCAATCAATGTTGATGAAATTCTACAATTCGATAAAAAAAATCAGTTTCATGGCGATCAAAAAAAACAGTTGGGTGAAATTAGTTTTAAAGATTTATTAAAAGGCGGAATAGCACAAGGTGAAAAAGGTAAGTTAGGCAGAAACGATGCGCTTACAAAACTATTAGGGCATTTAATAAATAAAGGTTTCACATCAAGTGATTTATGGGATATTTGCTTAGCTTGGAATCAAACAAACAAACCGCCTATGAGCGATGATGAAGTTGAAAGAACTGTCATAAGTATCATCAATAAACATGAATCGGAATTACTTCCAGAGAAACTTAATGATGAAAGATACCCTTTATTTTCTATTTCCGAAATTCAAAATTTCCCCAAACTTGACTATCTTGTAAAAGGCATTTTTCCTACCACTGGTTTAGCTTGTATTTATGGTCCATCAGGCTCAAGTAAATCATTCCTGGCTCTGGATTTCGCTATGTCTGTGGCATGTAAGAAAGAATGGTTTGGATTAGAAGTAAAAACTGTACCAGTAATTTATATTGTGCTTGAGGGTCTCCAAGGATTTATAAAACGAATTGATGCATGGATAGCACAAAATAAAATCAGACCAAAGAAATTCTTTCTTATTCGTGACGACATTAACTTATTTAACTTCGCAGATGTGAGTGATTTGGTAGCAAGTCTCCAAAAATCTAACTTTGTTAACGGCTTAATAGTTATCGACACTTTAAACCAAGCTAGCCCAGGTGTTGATGAAAACAGTGTTAAAGAGATTAGCCAAGTTCTAAATCATCTTAAATTCATTCAACGAGAAACCAATTCGTTAACTTTGATTGTTCACCATAGCGGTAAGGACGTGAATCGAGGTTTAAGAGGTTCTAGCAGTATTCGCGCAGCTTTAGATACTTCTATCGAAGTATCGAGTGAAAGTTATACCCAAAAAGAATGGCGTATAGAAAAAAGCAAGGACTCTGCTGACGGTCAAACATACAAGTATTCACTTAAAGAAATTAATCTGGGTCAGGATGCTGACCAAAATTCAATTACTTCATGCGTCGTTGAACCTGGTGAAAAGATCCTATTTAGCAAGCCTAAACCTACTGGTAAAAACCAAAAGATTGCATATTCAAAAATAGAGTTTTTATTAAGCATGTCTCCAATTTCAGGCAAATGCTTCCAATCCCCGGATACAAAAATGATTGAGGTTGAAGACGCAGTAGAAGAAATATCCAAGGCTTTCACTACTACAGAACAGAGTAAAAGAAGAAACCAAGCAAGAACATCATTACAAACATTAATTTCTAATGGGTTTATTCATACAGGCTCAGAAGATGGAAAGGACTATTTATGGATTAACTAATATCAAGAAAGTCAAAAAAAGCGAATTATGAGTTTTGTGACTACGGTCACACTCAAAAATATCAATCAACCCTATAGGGTTGATATTATTGACACATAAAAAGGAAAATATATGAGAAAGAAAATAACTTTGGATGAAGAAATAAAAAAACCTTGTTATTACACCACAGGAGAAAATGGTCATGGAATATATGCAGTTCCAATTAATACCGATGCTATTTTTAGCTTGCCAGTGGAAAAGCTAAAAGAATTAAGAAAAAAACATCAGACTTTAGCGGTAGAAATAGAAAAAGAACATCGCAGCGAGATGACGCATACAGGGTCTTTAAAGAGTCTTAACAACTCAATAACTCTTGATCTCATAGCTGAAGCATTAACTCGACATCGTAACAAAGACTTCGCTAATAAGACTTTCTTTGGGGTATCCGATGTTTTTGAAAATTAAGTGCCTCCTTAAGCCATTTACGCAGTGTAACGAAGTTAACGATGCCATTACCTAGTGTAGAAAAGTTCGGGGCTAAGAGATGCCACGCTATGTCAAAATCAACCAGGAAACGGTGTGGCAACCCTGCTTGCTTAGGCTCAACTGTATGCCGCTACCATGGCTATCGTAAACCAGAAACAATCCTACGCAATAAAGATCATCCTAACTTTGTCCACGGTGAACGCAGCCTAGAAGGCATTAAAAGGCATAGAGAAATAATGGGACGTATAAAGATGTTAACTAAGCTGGCTAAAAAACTGGGGATGATTATGTAGTAAAGAATGAGGTTACAATAATCAGATGATAATCTTTCCCAAAGTCATTATATTTCTTGCGCTTCTAATTTCAATAAACCTTAACGCAGATACAGATAAAGATCCAATAACACTAGTAAGTGTTACAAAGCCAGAATTAGAGAGCTTCTCAACTACTGGGCTATTTGGTCAAAATATCGAGTTATGGATTGGTAACATATTTCTGTATGGGCTGACACAAGGAAAAGACACTAAAGATTTTAATGCGCTAATACAGCCCGCAGAAGTTTTAAACCTAATCAATAGCCAAGTTAAATCCGAGTTAATAGCGTCTAATAAGTTTAATGTTACAGATGAAATCTACATTGAAGAAAACAAAATTCAATATGAAAACTGGTTAGATAAAAAAGATCGTACATCTAAAAATAGCAGTGATTACATTTGTGAGATCGGTATTGGGAAAATATTACTAAAGCATGAAGATACTTATAAATTCATTCAGATTGAGTTCGCTCTCAAAATTATTAATAAAAACCAAATTATAAATACTCAAAAAACCCAGATGGGTATTTTTTGGGAGCGTGTTGAAGATATTAAAGATAAAAACGATACAAACGAAGTCAAAAAAGCATACCTAGAAACACTTAATAAACTAAGTAAAAAATTAGCAAAAGAATTAGTAGATAAAATTTAAACTAAGTTGGCTAGGCATCAAAGAGATTAACTATATAGTTTAGTTTTTTGGTTTGGTAAATAAAAACATCAAGCTATGGAGTAAAAAAACCAGCCGAAGCTGGTTTGTTTATTTCAACGAATTAACTACTAGAAGTTAACACCCAAAAGAACTTGACCAGAATATGCATCCATATCTTTATATTTGATACCGAGCTCATCAGTTATTCCATTGACTTTAGTATATAAGCCCTTTAATCCTAAATACATATTTTTATCAATGTCGAATTTTCCGCCAATAACTCCTTGATAGGCAAACTCATTATCTTTTGCATTTTGAATATCTGCCATACCCATACCTACACCAAGAAACGGTGTAAAGGAAGATTCATTTTTAAAATCATAGTAGGCATTAGCCATATATAAGTTAACACGATTATCAATACTAATTCCTGCGTCTCTGATATATCGAGTAATATCAGCAGTATAAGTACCATTAGATACTCCAGACACTCCAGTAGTTGTTAATGAACCCGTTACTTTTTCCATATCAAAATCCATTCGGGTATATGAAGCGCCTAATCTAAAATTACTTCCACCAATATTGCCGACTCCTAATTCAACCCCACCTGCGAATGAATTATCGAAATCAGCTTTAGCTGATAAAGTTGCAGTTCCCCCACCAACGCTTCCTGAGAAAGATTCTGTTTCAACATCTTTAAGTTTTGCGTAACCTAATTGTCCTTCAATGTAAGGTTTTAAATCAGCAGCAAAAGCTCCTGTTGAAATTGCTATAACTACAGCTGCAATCAATAATTTTTTCATGGGCACTCCTTAAAATTAGTAGATTTAAATATAAAAGTTTAGTTAGCGTTAGTTTACATTGAGTATGAGGAAGTTTGCACTAAAAAAGTGCTGAATACAGTTATTTTTCATCAAAAATGTTGTTTTTATGTCACAAACAATATGTTTTTATAACTCCAAAAGTTTGATAAATAACCTTCTATTTTTTTCAAAAAGTTTTTATAGCTACGTAAAATTAATGGCTATATTTAATTTAGATTTGAAATCTTGCCCTGCTCTGAAATAAAGCAATTCAGTTTTAAAATTACTCAATCACAAACCCAGGCATTTCAGAGTAATCACGAATCGTCGTACCAGGTATCACTGGGTAAATACCATTCTTCTCAATGACCATTAAAGGCTCGGTAATATCCTTATATGGAGTGCCAGGGATAGTCTTATATATCACGTTCTTATCGATTACCATGACAGGTTCTGTGATGTCTTTAAAGGGTGTGCCAGGTATGGTCTTGTAGATCGTCTGAGCAAAGAGATTAAACGATAAAAGAAGCAATAAAAGGAGATATTTCATTTGTTAATTGTGCTCTTAGGAGCTATAAAAATCTAGTGCATTGGGTTATATTGATGTTATCAACAATTGACAACACATATGAATAAATTCGCCATTCTTCTTACCTTTCTTGCATTCACTTGTCATGCAGAAGATATTTCCAAAAAGTCCTATACGTCAGAACAATTAATTACCGTTCGTCAAAATGCACTTAATCATGCGATGGAAGTGTTAAAGGATAAAAAAGCTACACCTGAAGAAATTCTAAAGCTAGCAAAAGAGTTTGAAAGCTATATGCTTGCCGATGACGTTAAGAAAGTTAAAGAGCACACCCAATCTGGGGTGAGTCCTAATGACTTTGAAAAAGCACAGCCAAAAGTAAATTTAGTTAGCAATGAAGAGAAAACAAGTTTTAGCGGCTTATCGATAGGTATCAATGGGCAGCTCAAATCAACTTCTGCTAAAGCTCGATACGATGGCTATAACCTCGATGGTATTGGACAACAAAACTTTATCGCTAATATTCAAGCCGATTATGAATTTAAATTAAACAGTCAATTTGGCTTGATGTTTGGAGCTACAGTTGACTTAAATGATAGTGAGTTATTAAAGCTTAATGGTAAATTCCGCGATTTACCTTCTAAAGACTTTACCGTCACTGAAAAAAATCATTTTTCACTTTTTGTTGCACCAACTTATCAACTCAATGATTCAACGTTAGGCTTTGTAAAATTAGCCTATCATCGCTCAAAAGTTGAAATGGAAAATAATATTAATTGGTCAAATCAATTTACAAGTTGGTCAAGAAGCTCTTCAAAAACACTTAATGGTTATGGCGTAGGTTTCGGGGTAAGGAGTCATCTTTACAATAATATCTATGCCAATCTTGAGCTTCAACGAGTGATGTATAGTACTGATTCCATTGTGACAGCTGATTTAGGAACAGGAACTACGATTGGTAGCTTTGGGTTGAGTTATAGCTTTAATGATGAAAAGAAACCAAGCTTATTAAGTAATAATTCAAGTGGTAAATTTAATGGTCTATCGATAGGTTTAAATGGGTTACTGAAATCCTCCTCCATTAAAACAACAGCAACTTTTGGTGGTGAATCAGGAACATTTGATAGTGTAGGGCAGCAAAATCTTGGGGCAGGTATTTTTGCAGACTATGCATTTAGAGTTTCCGATAGATCATTATTTTTAGTGGGTGGCACATACGATTTAAATGATTCAGAGAGCTTTAAAATTTTAGGCAATGGAAGTGAAGCTAGAGTCAAAGAGAAGAAACATTATTCGGTTTATATAGCCCCCGCTTATCAGATGAGTCAAACTTCTTTGGGGTATGTAAAACTCGCTTATCATCAAGCTGAATTTGAGAATATCAATTCATTAACACGAACTCAATTAGGTTATGCCAGTACAAGATATTCTAAAGACTTTAATGGTTATGGAATTGGTTTAGGGTTTAGAACACTCATTGCTGACAATTTTTATGGCAATCTTGAGGTGCAACGTGTATTTTATGGCAAAGAAGATATTTATCCCGCCACATTTGATGTCAGCTCTACCATTGGTAGTTTAGGGTTAAGTTATAAATTCTAGTTTTTCGAAATTATAAAAAAGAAAATAATTTACTAAGGTATTAATCAATGATTGGTTATTCAATATCTGTCTATCAGTTTGTTGAGGGTGTGGATATAACTACGATTTCAAATGATAACGAGGCGTTAGCGACTTGGACATCAGGTGGCTTTGGTGGACTTGATTGGATTGATAACCTTGTATGCGAAGGTAAAGCTGAAGATTTAGGTGGTAATGGCTATCCCGATTATTACAAAGCAAAAGCACAAGTTGTCTTACAGGCGCTTGCTACGGATACTCCCAAAAATAAAGAGCAAACAATCATGGATGATGAAAATGTAATGTCATCAGATTGGCGATCCAAAATAGATACTTCAGCAATAGCAAAGTTAAAACCTAATCAACAACTCATCATAGAAGCTTGGGATTTAAGTTAGTTTCACCAATCATCAAATTACTTTTTTCTTCCTTGCATCCCATACAAATCCCAAATCATCTAATTGTTTTTTTCTTTCCTTAGAAAGAGTATCCTTTTTTTTTCTTTGCTGTGCTACCCAACTACCTAGATTAAAACCATCAGGTGATCTATAGGTTGCTGGAACTAATAAAGTTTTATTTTTATTTATATATTGGATTAAATGTTCATAGCCATCATTCCAACTTTGCTCAAATTGATTCCAAACGAAACCAACGCTATCTAATCGCTTCTTTCTCTCGGGAGATAAATTTAAATTTTTTCTTTGAGATACAACCCATACCCCTAGAGCTAAACCATCTTTCGTTTTATATCTAGAAGGAGTTTGGCAATTCCCAGACTCTTTTTTATAAGCTAATAAAGCTTTAAAAAAAATCTCCCATGCATCTTTACGAGGCGCCCAATTAAAATCTAAATTATCTAGTTTCTTTTTTTGCTCAGAGTTTAATTTAGAGCTGGATCTTTGATGACTTACCCATTTTCCTAAAGAAAACCCGCTAATTGTTTTGTATGTCTGAATAACATCACAATTACCAAATTCTGCCTTATAGGCTTTAAGAGCATCAAATCCATCATTCCAACTTTGCTCAAATTGATTCCAAACGAAACCAACGCTATCTAATCGCTTCTTTCTCTCGGGAGATAAATTTGATCTTTGATGACTAACCCATTTTCCTAGAGCAAACCCTTTGGAAGTTTTATATCTTAATCTCACATCACAATTACCAAATTCTGCCTTATAGGCTTTAAGAGCATCAAATCCATCATTCCAACTTTTTTCAAGTGGATCCCATACAAAACCTAACTCTAAAAGCTTATTCTTTTTATCAGGGTGTAGTGCTTTTGGTGTATTTCTTAAATTTAAAACCCAGGTTCCAAGGCGAATTCCATTTGGAGTTATATAAGTTTTAACTACTTCACAATTGCCAAAGTCTTTTTTGTATTTCTTAAGCGCTTGATAGTTTGTTTCCCATTGAGCTTCATATTTATTCCAGACAAAATTTATGTCATCTAATTTCTTTACTCTCTCAAAAGACATATCTTTATTTTGTCTCTGAGATCCGACCCAAGCACCTAAATTAAATTTATCTTTAGATTGAAAATTAGTAGGAACTAGACAATCACCAAATTCTTTTTTATATTCTTCAAGAAGTCCATACCAGAAATACCATGATGCTGTTGTCTGCTCCACTAAGTATGTTCTAAGTGCACTTGAAAAATTCATATCTACAGTAGTTGGAACATCAATCACAATTTTCTTTAAGCTACCAACATGAGAGGATCTGGGTCTTGGTCGACCTAACTCTGTTCGCAGAGTGTCTAATTCAAAACCCAGCATTTCATCATGAGATCTTAAAGCCTTAACAACATCCCACACGGGTTTAAAATTAGTTGACTCAATCGAGAGCTCAGGATCATCCCCATTTTCAATGAATACTGGAAGAAGAATGGTACCTACCGACTTGTTATCGCTCAGCCTTATGGCGCGCCCTACTGTTTGCACAATATCAATCTGACTAGCTTTAGGATCAATAATAGCTATGCCGTCTAGAGCTGGGACATCAACACCTTCAGATAAACATCGCGCGTTAGATAAGACAGCATAATCACCTTGAGACAATTCTTTAAGTTGTTCTAACTTTTGTCTTCGATAATTAGTAGGCATAGATCCAGACACAAAACCTGTAGCAAGTTTTCCTTTAGGCTTATGTTCATAATCAATCAAATCTAATACTTGGGGAAGTTCTTTACTAAAATCTTCGGCAGATTTGACACGACTATGAAATGAGAGAACTCGCTTTAAATCGTAATCTTTTATTGCTTTTATAACCCCAATCTCAGCAGCTAATGATTTAGCATCAATTATTTCATCACTATCAGTTTTTAATAACTCTCTATGTTTTATTAATTCAGCAATCATCGGTTCATCCACACCAATAATGACAAGCTGATAATCAGTGAGAAGTTTTCGATCAATCGCCTCACCAAAACTTAATCGATGAAATTCTTTACCAAATACTTTTTCGTCATCCATACCTGCAATTTCAAAATCTAAATCTTCAGCTTGTTTTTTAAGGTTCGATGAATAAGTTCTTGGTGTTGCTGTGGTAAATAATTTAAGTTTTGTTTTAATAAGATCGTCATTAAGAATAGTAGTAAACGCACTTGAAACATTACCTGCACATCGGTGGGCTTCATCAGCAATCGCTAAATCAAAGCTGGGTATATTTTTCTTCTTTTGCGCGTCTGCAATAAGGCGTGATGATTGATATGTTGAGAAGACTACGCGATTACCTGAAGACTTTAAAAAATCTGCAATCAACGAGGGATCAGATGTCACGGGGAATGATAGATCTTGCACGGATTCTAATAACTGATCTTCAGACGCTCCTTTAGTGACCGTTTCATCCGAGCAAACAGCTAATGACTTAAAGGGTGTATTCATACCAAAAGTCCACTCTTTTAATGTCTGTGAAAGTAAGCTTAGAGAAGGAAGTAGTATTAAAGTCAGATCGGCGTTTAACTTTTCTTTAATCCAAAGCGTAGTAAAAGTTTTACCCGTACCGCAAGCCATAATGAGTTGACCTTTGTTAGCGTCTTTAAACCCCTTTGCAACCTTCTCAATGGCTTCTGTTTGATGGTCACGTGGCGAAGGTTTGGGTTTTAATTTAGCCCGACTTAAATCAGAAATACTCGTAGGATAATCAATGGCTGAATCTTCAAAGTCGGAATATAAAAATAAGGTAACTGGCTTTTCTTGGTCAGCACAGACCTTCCTTGCATTTGGACCAAGATTATCTGTTGTAGCTATGAGAAGACGTCGTTGAATTAAGGGGCGATTAGATTCGCTTAGAAATTTATCTACGTCAGATTTTGTGACTGGGTATTCTCTGTCATAACATTTGGCTTGCACTGCCCATATTTCGTCATTCTTGTCTTTAAATACTAAATCGATGCCGCAATCTTTCCCCCAACGATCAGGGTAGTCATCCCACATCCATACTTTATCAACTTCAGATTTCCAAACGGGATCATTCTCTAAAAACCACTTCACGAAAACTTCAAATTGTTTTCCTTTGGTTGCTTGGTTAAATGACGATAAGAAGGTTGAAAATTTTGAGCTCATGATCAAAGTATATCTAAACTTGACTAACTAAATTCCTAGATTTTTTGCAAAATATATTTTTGTTTTTGAGTTAAGTTTGATGAGGGGGTCTTTTTCAGAGCAAGGGTATCATTTGTGCAGATTCCAGAGCAAGTCTGTTGGTGGGGAGGTTCATTTGAAAATGGAGTGGTACCCTGGGGGTGGGGTCAAATAGACAAGGCTCTAATGAATTTGGTTACAAATTGCTTACAAATTAATTGTAAACGAGATAAAATAATTTAAGAAAACTTATAAGTCATTGATTTGATTGGCGCCCTCGACACGAATCGAACGTGTGACCCTCCCCTTAGGAGGGGGATGCTCTATCCACTGAGCTACGAGGGCAAAATTTTAAAATTACTTTTGTAAATACTTTTTCAACACTTGAATACCAAA
>JACCDP011114648.1_pt1 | contig 12548 bp, 27 predicted proteins | sample 7445841 | NCBI WGS metagenome assembly JACCDP01 (sample SAMN15323441, study PRJNA562643) | freshwater metagenome | isolation source: river surface water | place: USA:Blue River Watershed | collected 2017-08-17
ACTATGTACCTGTACATGAAAGGATTAAATGGCTCAATGAAAATTATGAGTACAATATTGAAAGCGACTATCAGTATTATCCTGAACGGAAAATGTGGGTAGTAAAAGCAAAGCTGACAATTCATGGAGTAGATAGGGATTATATTTACACAGGACTTGCACAGGAAATTGAATCTGATAATTACAGAGAAGTCAATCATACTTCGGCTTTAGAGAATGCAGAAACTTCAGCAGTTGGCAGAGCATGTGCAATGGCAAACATTGGAATTGAAACAGGAATAGCTTCTGCTGATGAAGTCACAAAGGCAATAAATAGGGTTGATGAAATAGATGAAGAAAACAGAATGTATTTGCTAACCTTACTTGAAACTTCAACATATGAAGAAAGGCAAAAAGAACAATTAGCGGTAAGAATTGGAAACATTAAAACACAGGCTGATTATAATAATGCTTTAGTGAATTTGAATATGAATCAGATTCAGGATAAAGACAGAATCAGTATGGGTTTAAACTATTCACAATCAGATATTAAAAAAACTTTAAAGAATGTTAGAGAAGTACAATGATCATTATCAGAGAATGTTGAAGTATCTTGAACAACCATTACCACAAGAACCTGAACAATTGATTGAAAGACTGAATAATCTATCTGTATTAATGACAAGAGCAGGGCAGTACATGACTGAATGTCAATATAAAATTGATGAAGTTGTTGATATTGAATGCAAGGTTAATCTTGAAATAATGGATAAATATTCAGCTTCAACTTTCAATATGATGATCAAAGCAAAAGCAAAGGATTGGAACAGATTAAAGACAGGTTTTGAAAAAGCTTGTTCAGCAGCTGTACACCAAATAGACGCAATCAGGACTTTAATATCATTTGAAAAAGCTAAAATGCAAATATTATGAACACTTATCAGCAACTCCCCCCACAGGAACGCATGGTTATCGTTGCTAAAATCTACCATCACATTTGGTATTCAGAGGATAGATTTCAGGAATTAATGACTATTTTGGACAATTGGGATATGAACCCAACAAAGGAAGCTAAATTTTTAAATCAAATAACAAATGGAACAGAACTTAACGAAACCGAACTTCGCTAAAGGAATCTATCTTACTAAAAAACAAGGCAAAAAAGGAGATTATCTTGAACTTGCTTTTAAAGAAGGTGATTCATACAAGAAATATGTATGTTTCCCAAGCAGCAAAAAGGATAAATATGGCAACGATTTTTATGTAATTTATGAAAAAACAAAAGAAGTAAAGGAGGACTTACCATTTTGAAAACTGAAATCAGACCTACAAATATTACGAGAGTATCTATACAAACTCTTATTAAAGATCACTACGAAATGATCAGTAAATTAGAAAAACTATTGGACAATTTCCCTGTAATTGAAAGGATTGCAAGGCATAAAAGAAGACCTGCTGAAGAAATCATAAACGTAATAAATGAAGTATTTAATACGGATTGTCAGGAATCTTCACGCAGACAAAGGGTAGTTGATGCCCGACACGCAGCAGTTTATCTTTTAAGGGAATACACAGACTTGACTTTAAAGGAAATCGGGGAGCACGTAAAAGGTGCAGCACATCATACAAGCATTTTGCATAGCATAAAAACCTGTAAAAACTTGGTTGAAACTGATGAACATTTCGCTGAAAAATTCAGTCAAACTAAAATTTTATTAGATGCAAAGTTGCAATTAGTTTAAATATTTGTATATTTGCATTATGAAGGATGCAGCCTTCTATATTAAAACATTAATGTCCCTGATGGGTGCGGAACTGCATTTCCAATCCCATTCAGGGATTTTTATTTTATGGCAAAAGACCCTGCTGTGTTATTATATACAAGCGATTTTTTAAGCGGAACTTACTCAATGACAAATGAGGAAGTTGGTATGTACATACGTTTATTATGCCTTCAGCATCAAAAAGGAAAGCTATCTGAAAAGGATATGCAGAGCATATGCAAAGCATATGTAGAAGATGTATATTCAAAGTTTGAAAAAGTTGATGGTTATTATATAAACAAAAGAATGTATGAAGAAGCTGAAAAACGTTCAAAATTTACAGAATCAAGAAGAAATAATGCTAAAGTAAAGCATAAGCATAACCATATGCAAGAGCATATGCTTAACCATATGGAAAATGAAAATGAAGATGTAAATAAAGATGATAATATAAATGTATTAATATATCCAAATTCAGAATTTGAAAAAATATGGAAAGGTTGGATTGAATATAAAAAAGCAGAACATAAAGAAAAGTTTAAAAGTCCAAAAACAGAACAAACTGCAATTAACAAACTTGTAGAATTATCAAATGGAAATTCTGAAATAGCAAGTAAGATAGTTAATCACAGCATTGCAAATAGATATAAAGGTTTATTTGCTATTAATGAAAATAAAGTTAATTTTAAACAACCAAAAACCAAAATGGAACAATATGCAGAATGGTACAACAAACTCACAGCTAATCTTGACAGCGAAGAAGACAACAAGATTAGCGGATTCATCAACTAAAGATATATACGATATATTAATTCAATCAATGATTTTGTTGGGTTTAAAAGGTGACAAACTTCCTTCAGAATTTGAAATGGATTACATGGCAAAAATGATGAAAGTTGATTACGCAAATTTACCAATTGGAGAATTAAGATTAGCTTTTGAATTAATGATTAAAGATAAACTTGATGAAAAGGCAGAAACATATCAGAATTTTTCAGTTTTATACCTTTCAAGGTTAATGTCTTCATATGCAAGATGGGCATATAAAAATTATGTTGAAGAAAAGATTGAACCTGAAAAGCAAATTGAAGCACCTAAAATGGATGATGATCAAGTTTTAAATATGTCATTTGACATTTATAAAAAGAACAAGAATTGGAATTATATTTTTATGGGTTTAAAATGCTTCAATATTCTATATAAAAGAGGTTTAATAACTGATTTTGAAGGCACTTTGAAAAGGACTGAAGAAGCAATTAGAAAAGATTACCTTTATGCATCACATAAAGAAAGAAAGGAAATTGAGGAAAAGATTAAAGAAGATGATGAATTTATGGAATTATCTTGCAGAAGAAAAGCAGTAAGCGAATACTTTGATTCAAAACTTTAACATAGAAGTCCCACATTTTATAATCGAATACTGTCGAAGACAGGTTCAGTTGTATAATTTTGGACAAAGGGCATCAGGAAACGGAAGCAGAGAACAGCAGCTTACAGGACTGATTGGCGAAAGTATTGTAAGGGTTTTATTTGACAGACCATTGCCTTCAGGTGAATTAGGTTTTGATGGAGGTTATGATTTAGAGATTTATGGAAAGAGGTTTGATGTCAAAACAATGGGAAGAAAGACTGATTTTAAGCAATACTATACAAATAACTTTATAGCAAGTCAGGACAATTATGATTGTGATGCTTATATATTTTGCAGCCTAAACGTTATAACAGGTATTTTAACCCTTGTCGGATGGATCAGTAAAGAGGAATTTAAGGTTTACAGGGGGTATTATCCTAAAGGAACACTTCGGGTTAGATCAGATGGAAGTATGTTTGAAACCTTTGCTGATATGTTTGAGATTGACAGCCATAACCTGATTCGAGTAAAGAATTTTGATGAACTTAAAAAATCAATCTTTGAATATTACAAAATTAAAAACTAAATTTACATTGTGTAATGGTTGCAGAAAGAAATTTACTGTAACTTATACGAAGCAAATAAATGTAAATTGTCCATACTGTGGAATTAAGTGCATCACAATTAACGAAGTGGGCGAAAGCCGAAGCAGAAAGACTTGGTATGCGAGTCAATCGGGTAAACAACATTCCTGTTCGTAGAAGAAAAGGAACAATTGAAATAGGTTGGGCAGACTTACAAGGGTATTCAGAATTAGGAACATATGTTGCAATTGAAGTTAAAAAGATAGGTGACAGATTAAGTCAGGCACAGATTGAAAGAATGGATGATGTTGTAAAATGTGGTGGTCTTGCTTTTATTTGTACACAGCAAGGTTTAAAACCAGTTTTACAGAAATGGACAAAAACGGAATCATAACCGAACTGTGGCATTCACAAGACCTGAATGAGGCACTATCTAAAATGAAACCTGTAGAAATGCAGGAAGATTTGAAAAGTGAATTGTTCCTGATAATAGCTGAAATTGATGATGTTAAACTTATTGATTTATACAACAAAAAGCAGCTTAAATTTTACATTGTAAGAATCATGCTGAATCTTGTACAATCAACTAAAAATAAGTTTTTTAAGAATTATAGGAATTTTGAAGAACTGACACCAATAGAAAAAGCTGATGAAATATATGAACAGCTTGAAGTCATTGATCACTTGGAAAATTTATATTGGTATCAGAAAGAAATCTTTAAACTGTACACATTTGACTTCAACAAAAACGCAAGAGAATTAAGCAGACAGACAGGTATTCCCTACATGAGCATTATTCGGACTTTGAATCAAACTAAAAAAGAACTTAAAAAACTTATAAGGAAATGACACCAAAAGAAAAAGCATTAGAATTATGGGAAAAGTATTTCCGATTGAATTATGATTTGGATGGAGTAACAAAAGATGAATGGGCAAAAGAAGGTGCATTAATAGCAGTAGATGAGATAGCTAAATGTACTAAATATGAAAAACAAAAATTTGATAATGATAGATTTTCAGAAAATTATTGGGAAGAAGTAAAACAAGAAATAGAAAAATTATGAAACAAGAACATAAAGATTATTTGGAAGAACACATTGCGAATTGGCATACAGTCGAGAATGGATATGTACGCAATTTAGATATTCAATTACTCAATATGTATGAACACATTTACAGAGAATATCTTGATCCACAATTCGTATTGACAAAGTGGTGCAGCAGCTGTGTTATGGATATGGTTTATAGATTATATAAATATTATTTTAATTTACCACAACAGGAAGTTCAATCACTAACGCATTCCGTTACTATAAAACAAAGGGGAAGACCAAAAAAATGATAACTAAAGTTGAAGATTGGCAAATGTGGAGATATTCTGATGATGAATTAGAATATTATCAATGTTCAGCTATTGTAGATGATGTCAAAATTAGTGGGTTTGGATTAAATGAAGAAGAAGCTTTTAACAGATTGGCTGACATAATTAATTGTATTAAGAAAAGCAGAAATGAAATAGAATGAGAATACTTGCCGTTACATCACCACAATCAGGGGTTGGTTATCACAGAATAATCATGCCTGTGGTTAATATGAAAAAGGATTATGCAATGATTACTGATATGCTTTCTGATGAAGCAGTTGACAATAATTATGACATATTCCTGATGAACAGGTTTTTGGTAGGTGTAACTTTAGAAGATATAAAGCATTGGAGAAAAAAGCATGGTTTTAAATTAGTAGTTGATAATGATGATTATTGGCAGCTTGATCCAAGCCATATTCTTTATGAAAGATACAGGCAAAACGGAATCACAGAAAAAATTATTGAATATATCAGAGAAGCTGATTTAAACACTTGCACACATGAAAGGTTAGCTGATGAAATTTACAAGTATAATAAGAATGTGGAAATACTTCCGAATGCTTTACCATACGGAACAGAACAGTTTTTAGATAACAAAGTCGAATCAGACAAAGTAAGATTATTTTGGTCAGGTAGTGGTACTCACGTTCCTGATATGAAGTTGCTTGAAAATCCAATGAAAAGAATATATCAGTTACCTGTCAGGAATGTAATTGCAGGTTATAATGATGGGGAAGCACAGATTTGGAATTTAATGGCACATTGGTTTACACATGGATTAAAAATAGATTATAAGATTTACAGATATACAGAAACAACAAGATACATGGCAGCATATGCCGATTCAGATATAAGCCTGATTCCGTTAGTTGATTCAAAGTTTAATTCAATGAAAAGCAATCTGAAGGTTCTTGAAACTGCTGCAAAAAAGAATCCTGCCGTTGTTAGCCATGTAAACCCATATTTAAACTTACCTGTACATTATGTAAAAAAGCAATCAGATTGGTTTAATCATGTCAGGGATTTAGTTAATGATGAGCAAATGCGAATAGAGTCCGGATTACAGCTTTTTAATTATTGTCAAACACATTACAACTTTAATGAGATAAATAACAAAAGATTTGACATTTATAATAAACTGATTCAATGCCGGTCATCAAGTGCAGCAACGGAAAGTACAGAATAGGTTCAGGTTCATGTATATATGACACCGAAGAAAAAGCACACAGAGCATGGGCAGCTATTCGGGTTGCAATGGCAGACAGTTACAATGACTATCCACAATCAGCAGTAAACGCAGCAAAACGAGCAGTTGCTTGGGCAGAAAAAAATGGTTGGGGTTCTTGTCTTACTCAAACAGGCAAAGCAAGAGCTTATCAATTGTCACGCAAAGAAAATATCACGAGGGACACGATAGCGAGAATGGCAGCCTTTGCAAGGCATTTGCAGTACAAGGATGTGCCTTATACAAAAGGTTGCGGAGGTTTAGCTGTTGACGCATGGGGCGGTCAGGCAGGAATCGAATGGGCACAAAAAAAATTACAAGAAATAAAAGATGGACAAAAATAGTATTGGAATGTGCTTTGCCACAATCCTGACAAACATATTTGCAAATGTTACTTTATCTGAAATGGGTAATGTTGTGACAATTGGTGTGGGTTTAACAACTATCGTATATAATCTTTATAAAATTAGAAGCGAGAAAAAGAAATGAGGCAATTCTTCACAGAAGATAATAACAGATTGAGCATGAAGCGATTGTGCGGATTTCTCTGCACAGTCAGTCTTTGTGCTGAATTATTTCACAGAGGTGGGGATGTATTGGTTACTTCATTGGCATTTATAGGAGCAGGATTTTTAGGATTAACAACAGCAGAGAAAATATTTAAGAAATGAAACTGTCTGAACATCTTGAACTGGCTGAAGTCATCAGGAGTGAATCAGCTAAACGCAGAGGCATTTCAAATATGCCAACTGAAAAACATATTGCCAATTTAAAATTATTGGCAGAAAATATATTCGAACCTATACGTATGAATTTTAGGCAACCTATACGTATAAGTAGTGGTTATAGAAGTCAATCATTAAATGCAGCTATCGGTGGTGCGACAAATTCACAGCACAGTACAGGCGAAGCAATTGACATAGACATGGAAGGCACAAGTATTACAAATAAAGAAATTTTTAATTTTATAAAAAATAAACTTAACTTCGATCAGCTTATTTACGAATTTGGGAATAATAATGAACCTGATTGGGTTCATGTTAGTTACAAATCAAATGGGCAACAGAGGAAGCAGGTTTTGAGAGCTATTAAAGAGCAAGGCAAAACCAAATACATACCATATGCCGACAAAACGTAGGCGGTTATTTTTTGACATCGAAACTTCACCCAATTTGGGTTTGTTTTGGTCAGCAGGTTATAAGCAACAGATAGATTACTCTAACATTATAAAAGAAAGAGCAATCATTTGTATTTGTTATAAGTGGGAAGATGAAAAGCAAGTTTATGGATTGAATTGGGATAAAAAGCAATCTGATAAAAAGATGCTTGAACAATTCATTGAGGTAGCTAATCAGGCAACAGAGTTAGTTGGACACAATGGTGACAAGTTTGATTTAGCTTGGATCAGAACAAGATGCTTGTATCATGGAATAAATATGTTTCCGACATATACAACTATTGATACATTAAAGGTTGCGAGGTCAAAGTTCAGATTCAATTCTAACAGGCTAAATTATATTGCGAGTTATTTGGGACTTGGGAAAAAAATAAAGACAGAATTTGATCTGTGGAAATTAATACTTTTAGAAAATGATCCTGTGGCAATGGATAAAATGTTAAAGTATTGTAAGCAGGATGTTGTACTTTTAGAAAAGGTATTCAAGCATCTTAATAACCATATTGAACCGAAAAGTCATTATGGTGTTATTTTCGGTTCTGATAGAGGAAGCTGTCCTGAATGTGGATCAGATGATCTAATCATTCAACAAAGGAAAACAACAGCATCAGGAGTTAAGAAAATTGTATATCAATGTAAAACCTGTTTTAAATTTCACAGAAAAACTGACAAATAATGTTACCTAAAAAAATAAATAAAATGAGCATTGAAGAACAGGAAGTGTATTTGATTAAGAAAGTGCAGGAGTTGTACAGGAAAGAGGAAATTTATAGAAGGGCACTTGCGAAGGTTAGAGGTAATCATAAAATTGATTTGTCAGATTTAGAAAGACCTGATTTATTGGAAATGAAAGGTGAACAGAATTAAAGTAAAATATCGCAAACTTGGGAAGCATAAAGTCTGGGGTTTTTCAGACAGTTCAGGCTTTGTGGAATTAGATGCAACACTTAAAGGGAAAAAGCATCTTGAAATTTTGCTTCACGAATGTTTGCATTTACTTTATCCTGCTGACAGCGAAGAAGAAATTGTAAATAAAAGTATAACTTTGACAAATACTGTATGGCATGAAAAATACAGAAGAATAGAAGACAAAGAAGATATTCCAATGCAAGATGGTACATTATGAAAAATAAAACATCAATAGATTATCTTTTAGAAAAGCAATATGAATTGAACATGGATCATTCATTAAGCAAAAAACAATATTTAGGCAGAAGGTTTAAGAATCAAAATGAAGCTAAAGAAATGTTTAAAGAGCAGATTATTGAAGCATACAGAACAGGATTTGCTGAATGTTGGTGTTTAGATAAACTAAAAGGTAAATTCAAAAGTGGAGAACAGTATTATAAAGAGAATTTTGAATGAAAAAACATACACACATATACATGAAATATTTTGGTTATGGAGTTGATGATTTCATTGGCTGTGAAGTATGTGGTAATAAAGCTGTTGACATTCACCATATTGATTGCAGGGGTATGGGTGGCAGCAAAGATAAAGACACGATCCAAAACCTGATGGCAGTATGTAGAATGTGCCATGAAAAGTATGGTGACAAAAAAGAATATACAGAATTGCTAAAACAAACACACGAAAGATTTATTGATATTTATGGCAAAATGTACTGACAAAGAATTCTTGCAAACAGAATTAAAAATGGGGGTTAGTTTAGATAATCCTCAATTCATGGATTTAGGCAGAAATACGATTTCACAGCTGAACGGATATGGAAAAACAATACTTGATTATGGTTGTGGAGTTGGTGCTTATAGTAAAGCAGCTATTGATGCAGGATTAGATATTTATGCTTTTGAAAAGTTTAAAGCACACAGAGATTATTTAAAAGAAAAGTTACCTGAATTGCGAGTTGTTTCAAAGCTTGAACACCTTAATTCAAAATACAAATTAAATAACCTTGATATATTGATGTTCATTGAAACTGCTGAACACATGACAGATAATGAAATAAGAGTTATGTTTGATGAAATAAATCCTAAATGGATTTTATTTAGCAGTACGAGTCAAAGAATACCTGAATGGGATGAACAATGGGGACATATCAATATCAAAGATCAGCCTGAATGGGATAGTTTTTTTCTTGAACTTGGATATAGATTACACAAGCATATAACAATACCAACAGAATGGAGTAAGATTTATGAAAAAGTCTAACACAGATAAAATTAAAGTTACCTTTGGTAAACGAAAGAAAGGAAAGTCACAAAAATCATTTAATAAGCATGACAGAAAAGAACGAAATTATCGTGGTCAGGGTAGGGGAAATTAAACCTAACCCAAACAATCCGAGAATCATAAAGGATGACAAGTTCAAGAAACTTGTTAAAAGCATTCAGGAGTTCCCACAGATGCTTAATATAAGACCAATCGTTGTTAATGATGATATGGTAGTATTGGGCGGTAATATGCGTTTAAAGGCTTGTAAGGAAGCAGGATTAAAAGAACTGCCTATTATAAAGGCTTCGAGTTTAACAGAGGAACAGCAGAAAGAATTTATCATAAAGGATAATGTAGGATTTGGTGAATGGGATTGGGAAAGCATAGCAAATGAATGGGATACTGAACAATTAACAGAATGGGGATTGGATATACCTGATTTTAAACCTATACAGGCAGAAGCACAAGAAGATGATTTTGAAGTTCCTGATGAAATAAAGACAGATATTGTTTTGGGCGATTTATTCGAGATCGGTGAGCACAGGTTATTATGTGGGGATAGCACAGATAGTGATCAGGTTGCTAAATTAATGAATGGGCAGAAGGCTGATATGGTTTTTACTGATCCTCCTTATGGTGTTGATTATAAAGGGATAAATAATGATGATAGAGGTGGATTAGAAGATTTATTAAATTCAGCATTTCAAAACTATTTATTAAATGTTAAACAAGGAGCATCTATTTATTGTTTTCATAGTGATAGATGTGCTGATATATTTCACAAAGTCTTTAGAGAATTTTGTCATTTTTCAAGTATGATTATATGGGAAAAAGAAAGTATTGTTTTGTCTCAAACTGATTATCAATCAAAGCACGAATCTTGTCTTTATGGATGGTTTAATAATGGTACTCATAAATGGTATTCAGACAGAAAACAAGAAAGCATATGGATTGCTAAAAGCAAAAGAGAGGAAGGACACACAACTCCAAAGCCTATACAAATAGTTTCAAAAGCATTATCAAATAGTAGTTTAGAATCACATTTAATTTTAGATTTATTTTTAGGTTCAGGATCAACTATGGTTGCTGCACATCAAATAAATAGGAAATGTTATGGCATGGAACTTGATCCTAAATATTGCCAAGTAATAGTAGATAGAATGATGAAACTTGATCCGAGTTTAGAGGTCAAAAGAAATGGTAAACGTTATTTTAAAACAGGCGAATAACAGACGATGCCAATAAAAAACGAACACTTAAATCAATTCAAGAAAGGCGAGTCAGGTAATCCGAACGGAAGACCAAGAAAGTATGTAAGCCTTTTGAAAGAGCAAGGATATAAGCTATCCGAAATAAACGATAGCATACAGGCAATGATGTCAATGACTATTGAGGAACTAAAAGCTGTTTGGGATAACCCACAGGCAACAGTACTTGAAAAGACAGTTGCACATGCAATGAGAAAGAGCCTTGAAAAAGGAAGTCTTTATTCACTTGAAACTTTACTGACAAGAGTATATGGTAAGCCGAAAGAACAAATGGATATCAACACAGATAATAAAGTGGAGATAGTATTTGTTGAAGGCAAATCAATATTATGAGAATTGAGTTTTCTGCTGCACATATTAATCAAAAACCTATTCTTGAAAGTCAAGCAAGGTTTAATGTTCTCATGTGTGGTAGGAGATTCGGCAAGAGTGAACTATGCCTTATTAAGATTGTAAAGACTGCCTGTTTTGGTCAGAATCTTGCATACATTACCCCAACATATAAACTTGCAAAAGTATTTTTTAATAAGTTGGGCAATGCCCTTCCCTACCCTAAAAACCAATCAGATTTAAAGATTGACTTCCCGAATGGTGGATCAGTTGAGTTCTTTACAGGGGAAAGGTTAGATGGTTTACGAGGTCGAAAGTTTCATGGGGTTATAATAGATGAGGCAGCTTTTATTTCAGATTTAGAAAACGGATGGCTTAATTCGATCAGACCTACCCTAACTGACTACAAAGGTTGGGCAATGTTTCTTTCAACACCAAGAGGGCAAAATTACTTTTACAGCCTATTCAATAAAGGGGGCGAGAAAGATTGGGCAAGTTTCAAATATACTACATACGATAACCCATACATAGATCGGGATGAAATAGAAGATGCCAAAAGGCAATTACCTATGGCTGTATTTGAGCAGGAGTACATGGCAAATCCAATGGAAAATGCAGCGAACCCATTCGGTAATGACTTTATCAGGAACTGTATTAAGCCAATGAGCAACAGAGAGCCTGTAGTGTTCGGTATAGACCTTGCCAAGTCATATGATTACACAGTTATTATAGGATTGGATTCTGAAGGCAATACAGCCTTTTTTAGCCGGTTTCAAAAGGACTGGAATAGTACCAAGCAAGAGATACTAAACCTGCCTAAAAAGCCCATAATAATCGATTCTACAGGGGTTGGTGATCCTATATTCGAAGACCTTCAAAGGGCAGGACTGATCATAAATGGCTTGAAATTCACCCAAAATAGCAAACAACAGTTAATGGTCGGGCTTCAAACAGCTATTCAAACAGGGCGAATAGGCTATCCTACCGGTTTGATTGTCAATGAGTTAGAAGTATTTGAATATCAATATACATCATCAGGTGTTAAATACTCTGCTCCTTCAGGCTTTCACGATGACTGCGTTATGGCTTTGGCATTGGCATGGCACAATATGAACTTTAAAGCAGGTTCAGGGAAATACAATTTTCTTTAAAAAAAAGTTTAAAAAATATTTGGTGTATATAAAAAAAGGTTTATCTTTGATGTATCAAAACAACCAAATATGAATAACAAACAAAACAGAATCGAAGAACTTAAAGAGCAAATGCAATTTGAAGTAGATAACAACTTTCCAAATGGAGATCGTTGGAATGAATTATCTGATGAATTAGA
>JACCDP010542825.1_pt1 | contig 12545 bp, 6 predicted proteins | sample 7445841 | NCBI WGS metagenome assembly JACCDP01 (sample SAMN15323441, study PRJNA562643) | freshwater metagenome | isolation source: river surface water | place: USA:Blue River Watershed | collected 2017-08-17
CATATCCCCACAACTCGCGGCGTACACGCTCATGGAAATGTTCCGCAGCCGCCTCCGCCAGTCGATCCGCCAAGGCCTTCAGCAAAATGCTCGAATAGTCATCGTGCGCTGCTTCAAATCTGGCGACATGCTCTTCGATACCGACACCGGCTGTGACGGCAAACGCACCGATGTAATCACGCACACCGGAATCGCGCGGCGCCACGTAATCCGACAGACACTCGTGAGGCTGTCCGACGGGCTTGCCCTTTTGCTGCCGCAAGTGCTGCAACGTCGCGAGCACCTCGCGGCGCTCCTCGCCGGAGTAGACCTCGATATCATCACCCATCGAGTTCGCCGGAAAGAGACCTACCACCGCTCTCACTTCCAGCCACTCTTCGGCGATGAGTTGCTTGAGCATGCGACGCGCATCGGCGTACAGATTGCTGGCAGCCTCACCCACGATGGGGTCGGTCAAAATATCCGGGAATTTGCCTGCGAATTCCCAAGCATTGAAAAACGGCATCCAGTCGATGTAATCGAGTAGATCCGTCAGCGGATAGCCCTCGAACACTTGTACACCAGGCCGCAACGGCGCCACCGGGCGATACGCCGACCAATCGATACGCGGTCGATTCGCTCGTGCCGCCACCAAAGTAGCCTCGGGCTGCTTAACGCTCTTACCCGCATGCTGCTCGCGTCGACGTTCATGCTCCTCGGTCAACTTGGCCGCAAAGACGGCCTTACTTGCCGGCGTCACCAGCGACTGACAAACGCCCACCGCTCGCGAGGCGTCTTTGACGTACACCACAGGCTCACGATACTGCGGCGCAATTTTGACGGAGGTATGCGCAGGCGAAGTCGTCGCTCCACCGATCAACAACGGTACATCGAAGCCTTGGCGCTGCATCTCACGCGCGACGTGCACCATTTCATCGAGCGACGGCGTGATCAAACCCGAAAGACCAATCAGTGCCGCATTCTCGCGACGCGCCACCTCGAGTATGCGTTCGGCGGGCACCATCACCCCGAGGTCGATCACCTCAAAATTATTGCACTGCAAAACGACGCCGACGATATTTTTGCCGATGTCGTGGACGTCCCCCTTGACCGTGGCGAGCACGATCTTGCCGTTGCTGCGCGCAGCGCCGGATTTATCACGTTCGATAAACGGTACGAGATGTGCGACGGCTTTTTTCATCACCCGCGCACTCTTGACCACCTGCGGTAGGAAAATTTTGCCTGCACCGAACAGATCGCCAACGACGTTCATGCCATCCATCAAAGGTCCTTCGATGACTTTGATTGGATGCTCAGCCTCGAGTCGCGCGGCCTCGGTATCCTCGACGATGAACTCATCGAGTCCTTTGACCAGCGCATACTCGAGTCGCTTCGCAACCGGTAGCGAACGCCACTCGAGATCCGCTTCTCGTTTAGTAGTGCCATCTCCTTTGAATCGTCCGGCCAGCGCGAGCAGACGCTCAGTCGAATCGGCACGGCGGTTCAGAATCACATCTTCAACCGCTTCGCGCAGCTCTAGCGGAATATCCTCGTAGATCGCTAGCTGCCCGGCGTTGACGATACCGAGATCCATGCCGGCGCGAATGGCGTGGTAGAGGAACACGCTATGCATCGCCTCGCGCACCGGATCATTGCCGCGGAACGAGAACGAGACGTTGCTGACGCCGCCACTGACCATGGCGAGTGGCATGCGAGTCTTGATCTGGCGCGTGGCCTCGATGAAATCGACCCCGTAGCTGGCGTGCTCATCGATCCCCGTCGCGACGGCAAAAATATTGGGATCGAAAATGATGTCTTCGGGCGGAAAGCCGACTTTCCCCGTGAGCAGATCGTACGAGCGCTGGCAGATGTCCACCTTGCGCGCGATCGAATCCGCCTGCCCTTTTTCGTCGAAGGCCATGACGACGACAGCGGCGCCGTACTCACGAATTTTGATTGCTTGCGCGAGAAAGGCCTCTTCTCCCTCTTTTAAGCTGATGGAATTGACGATCGGCTTTCCTTGCACACATTTGAGGCCCGCCTCGATCACCGTCCATTTCGAGGAGTCGATCATCAAAGGCACTCGCGCGATATCCGGCTCTGCTGCGATCAAGTTCAGGAACTTGACCATCGCTGCTTCCGAATCGAGCATGCCCTCATCCATATTGACGTCGATGATCTGCGCGCCGGCAGCCACCTGCTGCCTCGCCACATCGAGCGCGGCCGAATAGTCACCCGCTTCGATCAGCTTACGAAACTTGGCAGACCCCGTGACGTTGGTGCGCTCGCCAACGTTGATGAAGAGACTGGTCTCGTCGATGTTGAGTGGCTCGAGACCCGACAAGCGACATTTGACGGGAACACTCGGCCGAGAACGCGGTCGCGCCGGGCGGACCGCCTCAGCGATGAGACGAATATGCTCCGGAGTCGTGCCGCAGCAACCACCCACGATATTCAGTAAACCCGAGCTGGCGAATTCGGCCAGAATCGCCGCCGTCTCCGCCGGCGTTTCATCGTACTCACCGAAAGCATTGGGCAATCCCGCATTCGGGTAAGCGCAGACGTATCTGTCGGAAATGCGCGCAAGCTCAGCTACGTACGGACGCATGTCCTTCGCGCCCAGAGCACAGTTGAGACCAATCGCGAAGAGATCACCGTGACGCACCGAATTCCAGAATGCTTCGGTCGTCTGGCCCGAAAGCGTTCGCCCAGAGGCATCGGTGATCGTGCCCGACACCATCACGGGTAGATCGCGACCCAAGCTCGCCAGCACACTGCGAACCGCGAAGATCGCCGCTTTGGCATTCAAGGTATCGAAGACCGTTTCGATCAAGATCAAATCCGACCCGCCGAGCACGAGAGCGCGAGTCGCCTCGGAATACGCTTCAACGAGTTGATCGAAGTTCACAAGGCGCAGGCCAGGATCGTTGACATCCGGCGACAGCGAGGCGGTCCGATTGGTTGGGCCTAAAGCGCCGGCGACGAAGCGCGGAGTACCCGTACGTGCGGCCACCTCGTCAGCCACTTCTCGCGCGAGGCGCGCTGCACGGTAATTCAGCTCCGGCACCAAGGCTTCCATACCGTAGTCGCCCTGAGCAATGGTCGTCGAGTTGAACGTGTTGGTCTCGACGATATCGGCACCGGCCTCGAAATAGGCTCGATGAATGTCCGAGATGATTTTGGGCTGTGTGAGCGTCAACAAATCATTGTTGCCACGCACATCACGACCATACTCGGCAAATCTTTGACCACGATAACCCATCTCGTCGAGACGATGCCGTTGGATCATCGTGCCCATCGCGCCATCGATGATCAAAATACGCTCATCGATCGAGCCGCGCAGTCGACGCACTCGCTCCTCCCGTGCGCGCTCGTCAAGGGACTCTATCGCGAACGGCGCTGCCACGGCCGTGGCGCCTGGCGCAGCCGCGTGCGCGATGGCGCTGTCATGGTGATGGACGTGAGCGCCGTGCGATTCGCAACCGCAAGCCTTGACCGCACTCATGCTGCACCCGTAGTCGGACGCAAACCAAGCGCATGACAGATCGCGTAGGTCAGCTCGGCGCGGTTGAGCGTATAGAAATGAAATTCGTCGACTCCGTGATGACGCAACCGAGACACCTGCTCGATGGCGACGTTAGCCGCGATCAGCCGACGGGTTTCAGGATCATCGTCGAGACCCGCAAAGCGCTCAGCGAGCCAGTTCGGAATCTTCGCACCGCAGCGCGCGGCGAAGCGGGTCACCTGCGGAAAACGCGTGATCGGCAAAATACCGGGAACGATGCTCACGTGGATGCCAGCCGCAACGCACCGATCGCGGAAGCGCAGGTAATCGTCCGTATCGAAAAAAAACTGCGTGATGGCTCGAGATGCACCCGCGTCGATTTTCTTACGAAGGTTATCGAGGTCCGCCTCGGCCGATGGTGCTTCCGGATGCGTCTCAGGATACGCGGCGACCGAGATGTCGAAGTCGGCCACCGAGCGCAAGCCAGCCACCAGATCCGACGCGTAGGCATAACCATCGGGATTAGGTTCGTATTGCGTTGCCCCCTGCGGAGCATCACCGCGCAGGGCGACGATGTGACGAATTCCTTCGCGCCAATATTGTCGTGCAACGTCCAGAACCTCCTCGCGCGTCGCGCCGACGCAGGTCAGGTGAGGCGCGCCGGTCAAACGAGTCTCGCGCTGTATACGACTGACGAGCTGGTGTGTTCGGTCACGAGTCGACCCGTCAGCGCCGTAGGTCACGGACACAAAGCGTGGCGCGAGCGGTGCCAAGCGCTGCACGGACTGCCAGAGCGTGGTTTCCATCGCCGCATCGGCGGGCGGGAAGAACTCAAAAGATACGCTGATCGCACTTGACGACATCGACGTCACACTCCTCACGCAGATAAAGCTTCAGGCAGACAGAGATATAGCGGGCGTCACCGCAGCTCTACGAGCGCGAGCGCGGGCACGGAAGACAAGCAGATGACGACCCTCGGCCTCGACCGGGATCAAAGACTGGCAATCGAAGGCTAACTCCTGCAGCAACGCACGCAAGCGCGTCGGCGGTGCGCCACCCCCCTGCTCCAACAGATCGTATGGAATAGCTGACCAAAGAATTCCATCCTCGGTCAACTGGGTACGGGCACGCGAGATGAGACTCGCCAATTGCGCGGCATCTTTGACCTCGCCGGGAAGCGGCAGGTCGATCACGACCTCGAAACGCTCCTGCTGTCGCAACTCAGAGTTAGCCCTGACCTCAACCTCCGATGATTGGTCTTGGGACCACGCCTTCAGCAGCGCGAGCTCGTGCTTGTCACGGGCGCGCAGAGTCAAACACGCCTCGGCACTCGAGAGCGTCTCCAATAACTCTCGATGCTGCGTGCGTGCGAGCACGCGTGCGCCGACGAGATCGCGCTTCAAATCCGCTTCGATTGCCACCCGCAGCGTGCGTCCAAGGCGACCCGCCTGCAGCCACTCATGCGTTGCTGCTCGAAGCAGCGCTGGATTACGCGTAGCGACCTCAATGGCGCGAAGCCGGGCACGCGCCTCGCGCAACGCCGCATCATCGGGGTCGAGTCGTTGCAACAGTAGCCCCAACAAGTCGCGAGAAAAACCGACCTCGGCCACGGGCAGGTATTCGACACGCTGCCCTCGACGCACCCGGCGCAATAAACCCGCCACTGCCAACTGCTTCAACTGGCGAGACACGTTCGGCTCGCTGTCGGCCGTGGCCGCGGCGAGCTCCGAGACGCTAGTCGGCTGATCGCTACACAGACGCAGAAGGCGCAAACGCGCCGGATCCGCCACGGCACGCAGGGCGCGCGCCATGAACTCCGAATCGTACTTAATTTCAGAGTTGCTCAACATTGCATAACTATAGGGGCCCGACTCCACCCTGTCCACGAGACAAAATAGTTTCAATTGAAACTATAATGGCGTCCATGAGCCAAACCCTCTCGCCGCGCGACAATCCCATGGGCCTCGACGGTTTCGAGTTCGTCGAATTCGCCTCCCCGCAACCGGGCCTGCTCGAACCGGTCTTCGAAGCGATGGGCTTCACGATCGTGGCGCGTCACCGCTCCAAGGAGGTCACGCTGTTCCGCCAAGGCGGGATCAATTTCATCCTCAACAGCGAGCCCTCGAGTCAGGCGGCCTACTTCGCCGAAGAGCACGGCCCCGGAGCCTGCGGTATGGCGTTTCGCGTGCGCGACGCGCATCACGCCTACTCGCGAGCGCTGAAACTGGGCGCGCAACCACTCGATATTCCGACTGGACCGATGGAACTGCGCTTACCGGCGGTACGGGCCATTGGTGGTGCCGCACTGTATTTGATCGATCGCTATCACGAAGGCAGCAGCATCTACGACATCGATTTCACGTTCTTGCCCGGCGTCGATCGCGCCCCCGAAGGCGTGGGTCTCACGCATATCGATCACCTCACCCACAACGTCTACCGCGGCCGTATGACTCACTGGGCAGGCTTTTACGAGCGGCTATTCAACTTCCGCGAAATTCGTCATTTCGATATCCAAGGCACTCACACCGGCCTGCAATCGCGCGCGATGACCGCACCGGATAATCGTATCCGCATTCCATTGAATGAAGAGGACGGTAAGGGCGGCGGTCAGATCGAAGAATTTCTGATGCGCTTCAATGGCGAAGGCATTCAACACATCGCCCTCGCCACCAGCGATCTATGCGCAACCGTGGATCGACTACGAGCCCGCGGCGTGCCGTTGATGACCGCGCCACCGGCAACGTATTACGAGGCTCTCGAGGAACGTCTGCCAGGTCACGGGCAGCCCGTTGCCCTCTTGCAGCAACGAGGAATACTGCTCGATGGAGACACTCGTGGTGAGAAGCGCTTACTGCTGCAAATCTTCTCCGAGTGCATGATCGGCCCTGTCTTTTTCGAGTTCATCCAGCGCGAGCGTGATGAGGGTTTTGGCGAAGGCAATTTCAAAGCCCTATTCGAATCATTGGAGCGTGATCAACTGCGCCGGGGCGCATTGCGGACCGACGCGGCATGAGTCTCGTCAAACGTATTCACCATGTTGCTTATCGCTGCAACGACGCGCGCGAAACCGTCGAGTTCTATCGCGATGTGCTCGGGATGCCATTCACCGTCGCTTTTGCCGAGGATCGAGTCCCATCCACTGGCGAGCTAGATCCCTACATGCATGTATTTCTCGATGCGGGCGGTGGCAATGTGCTCGCCTTTTTCGAGCTTCCGACCCGTCCGCCGATGGGTCGCGACCCGAACACACCGCAGTGGGTCCAGCACATCGCCTTTGAAGTCGCCGATCTCGACGCCTTGACCCTCGCACGAGCACATTTGCTCGAGCGCGGTATCGATGTGGTCGGCCCCACCGATCACGGCTTGTTCCGCTCGATCTATTTCTTCGATCCGAATGGTCATCGACTCGAGCTGACCTGCAATACCGCAACGCCTGAAGAGGAAGCGCAAGCGCGTGCGAATGCAGAACCGATGCTCGCCGAATGGAGCGTCACGAAGCGGGCGCCGAAACATAATGCCTGGCTGCACACACCGAAGGAGCAACAATCGTGAAACTCGCGAGCCTGCGTGATGCCGCGAATCGTCGCGATGGTCGTCTCGTCGTCGTATCGCGCGATCTGAGTCGCTGCCTCGACGCGAGCTCGATTGCCTCGACGTTGCAGGCGGCACTCGATGACTGGCGTCGTGTCGAGCCTGGATTGCAGCAACTCAGCAGTCGCGTCAATGCAGGCGACGGCATGGCGTTTGATCCAACCCGATGCCTCTCTCCTCTGCCGCGCGCGTATCAATGGGCTGACGGCTCCGCGTACGTTAATCACGTTGCCCTGGTACGAAAAGCGCGCGGCGCAGAGCTGCCTCCGTCTTTCTGGAGTGATCCGCTGATGTATCAGGGCGGGTCCGATGCATTCTTAGCGCCGACCGAGGATATTCCGCTCGGCGATCCGCAGTGGGGTCTCGATTTCGAAGCCGAGGTCGCCATCATTACCGACGATGTTGAACAAGGCTGCCGTGACTCGGCCGCTCGCGAGCGCATCCGTCTCATCATGCTCGTCAACGATGTGTCTCTGCGCGGTTTGATTCCGAACGAGCTCGCCAAAGGTTTCGGGTTCTTCCAGTCGAAACCCGCCTCGGCTTTCTCGCCGGTGGCCGTCACACCCGACGAACTCGGCGAAGCGTGGGACGGTGGACGCATTCACTTGCCTTTGTTGGTCCAACTGAATGGTCGTGACTTCGGCTGCGCTAACGCTGGCGTTGATATGACCTTCGACTTTCCAGCACTCATTGCTCACGCCGCGATGACTCGCCACTTATCAGCGGGCACCATCATCGGCTCGGGAACGGTATCCAATCGCGATGCCGACGGCGGCCCCGGCCGCCCCATCGCTGCTGGAGGACTTGGCTACTCCTGCATCGCCGAACAGCGTACGGTGGAGCAACTACTCAACGGCAAAGCCTCAACCCCATTCCTGTCCCACGGCGATCAGGTCAAAATAGAGATGCGCGATGCAGCGGGTGGTTCGATCTTCGGATCGATCAATCAGCGTGTCGTCGCCATCGAAAATCATGAATGAACGACTGATACTCGATCGCTTTCTGCCTTACCGGCTCTCGGTCCTCAGCAATACGGTGAGCACCGCCATCGCAAACCGCTACACGGAGCGCTTTGATCTGCGCATACCGGAGTGGCGAGTGCTGGCTGTGCTCGGTATGCAGCCCGGTCTCTCCGCTGCGGAAGTGGCCGCCAGAACGGCGATGGATGCCGTCGCGGTCAGCCGCGCCGTCACCCGCCTGATCAAGCAGGGCCGCCTAGAACGCAGCTATCACTCGACCGATCGCCGCCGCTCCGAGCTTCGGCTGTCCGAACAGGGACAGCGCGTCTACGAGGAAATCGTTCCGATCGCGCGCGCGTATGAGGGCGCTTTGCTCGAACGCCTAGACGAGTCTCAACGCTTCGAACTCGATCGATTGCTGAAACTGTTGACCCAGCAAGCCGATCTTTTGACACATCAACCACCGACTCACGACGAGATTTGATATGCCGACTCAACTTCCCAAGCGACGCCTGACCCTAATCGATCAGATCGTCAAAGCAGCCAAGGGTCAAGCCGATCGGATGCCGCTCGATTTACTGCGGCGTTATTTCAGTGGTGTCGGCGAAGAGGATCTCGCGGCACGCGATGCCGCCTATTTGGCTGGCATCGCCGCTTTGCATTTCGGAGTCGCCGATAAACGACGCGCTCAAGAGACGCTGCTCAAAATCTTGCACGTGTCCGACACCAGCAGCCTCGTGCTCATTGCTACCGATGACCGACCGTTCCTGGTCGAATCACTCGGAATCGCTTTTGCAGAAGCTGGCGTCGCGGTCCGTATGCTCGTTCATCCCGTGCTACACGTGCGGCGAGACGGGCGCGGTCGCGTAGTATCGACGTTTGATAGCGCAGACGAGCGAAGCCGACCCGAATCCTGGCAGTTATACGAAATCGACCGACTCTGGGATAGCGAGTCGACAACACGTCTCGAAACACGCCTGCTAACGGCGCTCAGACACGTACAACTTGCCGTCACTGACTGGATGGCGATGCGCGCCAAGGTTCGCGACTCCATAGAACAACTGGCCAAAGCGCCGTTGCGGGGCGAGCGGGGTCAGCAGCGCGATGAAGCAATCGCCTTACTCGACTGGATGGAGGGCGCCCACTTCGTTTTCTTGGGCTATCGTTACCAGCGCTTGTTACGCGGCACTCACCGCGACCGTCTTCAGGCTAACCGACGCAGCGGCCTGGGTATTTTGCGCGCAGAGGCGACCGACATCGCCGATACGGAGAGCTTGCAAGGTGAGCTGCGCGATGCGATGCGCAGCACCGACCCACTGATCATCACCAAGTCGGCCTTACGCTCCACCGTCCATCGCAGTGGACACCTCGACCATCTGACTATCAAAGATTTCGATGCACAGGGTCGCGTTCGCGGCGAACATCGCTTTCTCGGACTGTGGACGGCCACTGCTTACTTTGCCTCGCCCAACGAAATCCCCGTCGTGCGACGCAAGGTATCGGATGTCATTTCACGTTTTGGACTCGACCCCCGCAGCCATGACGGCAAGGCTGTGCTCGCCGTGCTCGAAACTTGGCCGCGCGACGAACTGTTCCAGTCGACCCCAAGCGAGCTCGTTGATTTCGTTCGCGGCGTCGTCAATCTTTACGATCGCCCGACCACCCGCGTGATGCTGCGCCATGACCCGCTCGGTCGTTTCTGGTCTTGCATGGTATTTGTTCCGCGTGACCGATACACGACCGAAGTTCGGCTGCGTATCGAGGCTCTACTGGCGCGACTCTGTGGCGGCAGCGATCTCGAATCCCAAGTTCAGATTGCACTCTCCAATCACGCCCGATTGCACGTGATGATCCGAGGCGGCGCGGAAAAACTATCAGCGGCTCAACTCGGGGCGCTCGAGAGTGAAGTCGCTGATGCGGTGGCGACTTGGACGGATCATTTGCGCACGACCTTGCAAGGCGCCCTCGCCCCAGCGACGGCAGCTCGTCTATTTCAGACTTATTCGCCGCTATTTCCGCTCGCGTATCAAGCTGCCGTCTCGCCTGCCACATCGCTGCGAGACATCGAAGCGATGGAACACCTCGCTAGCTCGAACGCGTCGATGCATTGGCGTGTTCACCAACCGGAGAGCGACGTCCAAACCGACAACGCATCCTTGCATCTGCGGCTAGTTCGACGCGGATCGAGTCTGCCCATCGCCGATCTCGTCCCCATGTTCGAAAACTTTGGGCTACGCCTCTTGGGCGAACAGTCGTGGACAGTGGGGACTTCAAACTCGCCGAAAACCGCGATTCAAGACTTTGAAATCGAAGTGAAGGCCGATGCGAAGTTTGACGTCGATGCTGATGGCGATCGATTACTGGAAGGTCTGCAGTGCGTGCGTGAGGGTGGAATCGACAACGACGGCTTCAACCGGCTGTTGCTATCGACCCCGCTCGACATCCATCAAATCAACGTCCTGCGCGCCTGTTGCCGTTATCTGCTGCAAGCAGGTATCACCTTCAGCCAGCGCTACATGGAACGCACGCTCGAGTCGAACGCGGCAGTGGCGACCGATCTGTATCAACTCTTTGCGACGCGCCACGATCCCAGTTTGCGCAAAGACGCGAGGCAGAAAGCAGAGACTCAAATTCTGGCTCGCCTCGCCAAACAACTCGACGGCATCGCCAACGCAGATGAAGATCGGATTTTGCGCCGGTTCCAAGCGGTCATCCTCGCGATCCTGCGCTGCAACTTCTTCCAGCGCAGCGACGACGGCGCACGGCGACCGGTGCTCGCCTTCAAGCTCGACCCCCAAGCCATTCCCGAGTTGCCGCTGCCACGCCCCCGCTACGAAATGTATGTGGTGGGCCCGAGAGTCGAAGGCGTGCATCTACGCATGGGCGAAGTCGCCCGCGGCGGCCTACGATGGTCGGATCGACGCGAGGACTTTCGTACCGAAGTGCTCGGCTTGATGAAAGCGCAAAATGTGAAGAACACGGTCATCGTACCGGTTGGCGCCAAGGGCGGCTTCGTCGCGCGACAACTACCGACTGGTCCACGTGATGCCATTCAGGCCGAAGGAGTTGCCGCTTACCGGCAGTACATCAACGCACTACTCGATCTCACGGACAACATTGTCGGCGGACGAGTCGCGCCGCCGCCCAATCTTCACCGTCGAGATACTGACGATCCTTATCTGGTCGTTGCTGCGGATAAAGGCACGGCGACCTTCTCCGATATCGCCAATGCGATTGCAGTCGAGCGACGCTTCTGGTTGGGCGACGCTTTCGCCTCTGGCGGTTCAGCGGGCTACGACCACAAGAAAATGGGCATCACGGCGCGGGGCGCCTGGGAGTGCGTCAAGCGACACTTCCGCGAACTCGGTCGAGACATCCAACGCGAGCCGTTCACGGTCGCCGGAATCGGCGATATGTCCGGCGACGTCTTCGGCAACGGCATGCTGCTCTCGCAGCAAATCCAACTCGTTGCCGCGTTCAACCATCAACATATTTTCATCGATCCCAATCCCAATCCCGCTGCAAGCTTTGCCGAAAGAGCGCGACTCTTCGCCCTACCTCGCTCCGCTTGGACAGACTACAACGCACGGCTGATATCCAAGGGCGGCGGTATCTATGAGCGCAGCGCCAAATCTATTGCGCTCAGTGCCGAGGCGCGATCGATGCTGCGTATCGACACACCGACTGTCACACCCACTGAGCTTATTCGCGCCATTCTCCGTATGCCGGTGGATTTGTTGTGGAACGGTGGCATCGGCACCTACGTCAAAGCCAGTGATGAAGCTCAGTCCGCAGCCGGCGATCGTGGTAACGACGCCGTGCGCGTCGACGGTCGTGAGTTGCGTGCAAAAGTGATTGGTGAAGGCGGCAATCTAGGCTGCACTCAACGCGGCCGCGTGGAATACGCACTCGCCGGCGGACGCATCAATACCGATTTCATCGACAACTCTGCCGGCGTCAACACGTCCGACGTCGAAGTGAATCTCAAGATCTTAACCTCGGCGATCGAAGCGCGAGGCGCCTTGCGCCGAGCAGATCGTGATCGACTTCTGGCCCGTTTGACGGGGGATGTGGCGAAGCTCGTCCTGCGCAACAACTACTTGCAGAGTCAGGCGCTCTCGACGCTGGAACTGCAGTCGGCGGCGCGCCTGCCCGAATTACAGAGCCTGATTCGTCACTTGGAACGCAAGGGCGAACTGGATCGACAAGTTGAAAATCTTCCCGACGATGAAACGCTGGCCACGCGCCGCAAGCAGGGACTTGGCCTCACGCGCCCGGAGTTGGCTGTCGTACTGGCCTACTCGAAAATTTCACTCTATCGACAGCTGATCGATACCGATTTACCGGACGACAGCTACTTCGCCCAAGAGGTAGAGCGGTATTTCCCCGCCGCCGTCACTCAGCGCTTTAACAAAGACGTACGTCGCCACCAATTGCGGCGAGAAATCGTCACGACCGCCGTCACCAATAGTCTCGTCAATCGTATGGGACCGAGCTTCGTGATGCGCGCC
>JACCDP011326699.1_pt1 | contig 12543 bp, 14 predicted proteins | sample 7445841 | NCBI WGS metagenome assembly JACCDP01 (sample SAMN15323441, study PRJNA562643) | freshwater metagenome | isolation source: river surface water | place: USA:Blue River Watershed | collected 2017-08-17
CGTCAGCGTAGGTTACTTTACCATCGCCTGTTAAATCAGGGAATTTCTTTTCCTGCATTAAAGCTGCTCTTACTAGCTCTTTTAGATTTGATTTTTCCATTTGTGTTTCTGCTACTTTTTTTGCTATATTAGTGGCGCGACCATACATTACTTTTTCTGCATCTGGACCATAACGCTTAACAAGACTACGCTTGTTTTTCTTCATCTTTTGGATGACATCTTCGCGTTTGGCTAGTTCAGCTGCAGAAAGTTTTGCCATTTTTATTTCGCTTTATCTTCAGCAGTAGATGCTTTACGATATTCGGTTGCAAGCTTTTTAAGCTCACCTGCTGCTTTACGAGCGCGTCCGTGAGCTGCTTTAGCTGTTTTGTGGTGTTCGATAGTTAGGGTTTCTAAAACCGCTACCATTTTATCGTGTAGTTCTTGTGATGTCATAATATTAACCGTTTATTTTTTTCCATAATGGGAAAGCTACGCTTTCGTCTACTTTTGCTCTTGTTGGCTCGTCTCCTGCAACTACGAAGTCGCGAGTGAAGAATGTGATTGTGTTACCAACCTGAGTGATGAATTTTTGATCACCAAACTCTTCGGCTTGTGCTCTTAGAGTTTCGAGTGTGTCAAGGATTTTTCTTGTTTCGCTTGGAAGTGAAGATAAAGAAACAATTTTCTTATCTACTACGATCGAGTCGTTTGCTGTTTCTTCTTCACCACCATCGGTAGTTTCTTCTTCAGCGTCAACGTCAACGTCTACTTCTTCCTCTTCTTCCTCTTGCTCGCTTAAGTCTTCAGCCATGTAAGGATCAACAACTTTGTCTTCTCCTTCTTCAACTTCTTCTTCAGATAGGCGAGCTAACATTTCGTCAAGATCTTCTTCTTCAGCTTCGTAAACTGGATCGTACATACCACCTAGAGCAGCATCATCGTCTTGGGCATTAGTGAAGTCTGCCTCTGATAGGTAAGCAGCCTTGATCATTTCTTTTAATTCAGATTTTTTCATTGCAATGAATTTGAGTATATGTTATAAATATGCGTTTATTTCCTAAAGCGTACCTTTGCTTTGGGTGTGTTAGATACAAACTGTTTACCTTTTTTGCTAGCGGCTGCTTTCTTTCTTGAAGTAGCTGCGCGTTCTGCTTTAGTTAAAGATTGTGCTTTTGCTTTTGGTAAACAACGTGTTGTTGCTTGACCTTTTTTCATCGTACCACAAGGGCCAGTTATATTACCTGCAGTATCAATACGCACCCAGTTCTCTTTTTTGAACCAGTCGCGTAGCGATTCTGTGATTATCTCTTGTAGACGTTCTTGAGTTATCATCCCTTCATTTGACCTTTACATACTTTAACAGCACGGCCTGAAAGATAAGCAGATGATTTTTCACCAGCAGCCATTCTTTTCTTGATGTATGCTTTACCTTTTGGGCAAAGTTCCTCGTAGATAATACCTTCACCTAAACGTGTAGTTTCGTCAATATCGTCTACGTTAGCAATTTTCATCAAGATTTTGTTTAAAACATCTGGTGTCAACCCTTTTGTTTTACCACCTGGGAATTCAGGATCATCTTTTAAATATTTTGAGTAACCCTCCTCTTCTTTAATTTCAACGTTTGGGTCAAGCGCTTTATAAGCGTCTTCTAAAGCTTTTTTTAAAATATCAATAGCAGGTTTATTATCTTGTCTTTTAGAAAAAATTTGTGCTGCTAATTTAGCTGCTAAAGCTTCGATTTGATCTTTTGGAACTAAACGAACCTCGTCTACTTGTTGAGTACCTCCAATTAAATCATTATAATCTTCCATTGAAAGAAGACCTCTTAGTTTAACTGCTTCAATAGCACGTTCTGCTACATCATGTAAATCCATATCTGATTGGGCATCTTCTCTAGCATATTCTAACATACGAATAAAGAGAGGAACATCCATAGCGATAATGTCTGTTGGATCTTCTTTTGTTTCTTCTCCTATAGGTTTCGAAAAAAATTCTTTAATTTTTTGTAGGTCTTCCATTTGAGTATTTTCTGCTACTTTTGATTTTCTTAAGAGTGATATAACTAATTGTTTATCTTCTTGGGTCCAATCTTGTTCTGGTTTAGTGTAGAGATAATTGTCTGTTTTACCTAAACGTGAAAGAGCTACTTTAACCTTATTACCCCAAGTTTCCATTACGATACGTCTTTTTCTGAAAAGGTTAGTTTAATATCTTTACCTTTAAGAGCATTGAATATTTCTCTATCAGTTTCGTCACTTGTATCAAATTCCTGATTGATACCTAAATCGTTAAGAAACTTATCAAATTGAGCACCAAAAAAGGAGTCCATAGAACCATCTTTGTAATATACTCTAGCTTTTCTAAATAAACCTTCTCTGTCGGTATATTCGAAATCAATAGTTTTAATATCTGAAGTTTTAGCTTCGTTTAAGGATTCGTTCATACCTAATTCGGCATGTAGTACTTCCATAAAAGGGCCAAAATTTCTAGAACCATATTCTTCTTTTAAAATTTTAGCTATTGCTAAAGCAAAATCTTGGTATGATAAACTTTCGTCTACTGTGTCGATTACTTGATTAATTGCAGTTGCTACTAGATCAGCTGTGCTTTCTAGAAGACCTGCTTCAGCTAGGTATCGTTGTTTGTTCCATTTAGCTACGTCAAAGCTCATTATATTAGGATTTAAGTATATGTGATAAATATTAGTCTTTTTTTAGACTTTGCAAATACTTAATAGTTTCCTCTTTTGACTCAAGTAGTTTATTTTTAACTGAGCCTGTCCATTTTTCTATATCACCTGCTTCTGTAATATATGATTGGATATCACTATGTTCTATTTCTTCATTGATCCAAAGTTCAAATTCTTGGATTAGACCTTCTACATCTGAGTTATGAAGGAATGTTTGATATTCTTCCCATAAACCTTGAGTTCGTAAACTAGTTTCAAAATCAATCTGGCAATTGAAACAGCGTTTGTACATACTAAACCACTTCTTGTCCAGATGTGGTTTCATTACTTTCTTACAAGAAGGACAGAAAATAGGTAAATTAATTGCTTCTTTAGCGGCATCCAATTTGGTAACATTTTGTTTAATGCCATCCTTAATTGTCCACGTCTTATCTCCTTCTTCCCATATATCTCCTTCGATATGATGGAGTTCTTGTCCTTTTGAAAAACCGACTGATACTTGGGATTTATCTGCATATTTACCTTTTACTAAATTTCTTAATCTGTTAACGTCTTTTTCTTGAAACTGTTTTTTTAGAACATTGTCTTTACTCATAAACCTACTTTTTGTAACTGTTCAATTGTGTTGGCTGTTGTAGTATGGAGAATACCTATACCACCATTAGCATTCCATGAATCAATAGTGTCTTTTCTATCGTCAATTAAAATTTTACCGGGACCCGCAAAGTCGGCTTTTCTTTGAGCCGAGCGGAAATATATTTTTTTCATGTTAGGTAAACGTTGAACCCACTCGGTTTTACCTTGCATTGATTCATTGTTTTCTAACTTGTAACGCTCCTCAAATGGAATATCAAAATTAACAGAAGGAGCAGTTAAAACGTATGGATTATATTCTTTAATATAGTCCCAAAGTTGCTTTCCGTCGGGCATCCAATCTAAATTAGCCCAATATGATCTTTCGGAAATGTCTTTGTCTTTTAAACCGTCTCTAAATAATTTCCAAAATTCGTCTTTACCTTGTGAATCGGCGTGGTGGGTAGTTACACCTGTTAGTTCTTTATACCCCTCATCGAAGTCCACTAACACACCATCCATGTCACAAAATATCACGGGTTTCTTTCCCCCTATCTCTCTTTTCATTTCCTCATCCTTTTTTTCAACACCCGTATCATGAAGGTACGAGGTCTCTTTTACATAGGCACTGGATAAAGAAGGGAGACTTAAGGCTTTTGCTCTTTTAGCCCATAAATCAAGAATTTCTTTTCTTTCTTCCTGAGATAGGGGTTGTTTATCTAAATAGTCATCTATAACTGAAAGGAATGGTTGTTTTGATTTTTTAGCTTTCAAATACAATCCTTGCAACATAGCGTCTACTTCTTTTTCTAATTTAAAGTAGGCTGATTGAGGAAGCAATTCTGCATCGATCATTTTACGAAGTGAAGAATCATCTGGTAATCCTTTCCCAGAACGTACGTTAACTCCGTCTTGAGTTAAGTGTTCAAGCTCGTGTCTAATAACGTCTTTTAGATCAAATGATACTCTTTGCCAATCTGGATTTTTAGGAATATCAAAGCGAACTGAAAGTAGGGGAGTAATTTCATCTCCTTCATCATCATATCCAGCATTTGCTCCTCCATCTACTGTGTAAGTATCGTCTGTGTATCTCGCTTGAACATAGAAATCAAATTCAAAATCATCAGAGATGATATCTGGATCTTCATCAGAGGGCCCTACTGTAAATGTCTCGTCTACTACTTTTCTACCTACAGTGTACCCATCTTTAAAGAGTTCAAAAGCTAAACGAGAAAGCTCGTTAGTGAATTTATCGTAGCGACCTTCATTTAGTTGTTGTTCGTTTAGGTCCTTAGTTAGTTCTGGATATTTCTTTTTAAGAACTTTGTGGATATCTCTCCAACCAGACATGTAGGCTTCACGCATACTTCTTTGGATTCTTGCTAATAAGAATCTCTTAGCATCTCCACTAATATTTTCTTCAGCTGTGAACTTATCAAATGCTTCTACAAAAGCTGGAAGTGAAGTCATTGCGTTTTCCCATTCACTGCCAAGTAATACTTTAGCGTCTGGTTTTCTTTGTGATAAGGTTAGTTCAATAAATTGCTTATTAAACTCATCGTTCTTTTCTAACCCTTTTAAGAATTTGATATATGGTTCGGGAGCTACAATGTTTTTGATATCTTGGTAGGTCAAAATTGCACCATCAATAACTCTATCCACCATTATAGAACCAAACCCTCTTATAAGCCCAGCACCCACAGTCGTAATTATACCAATCAACCCTTTAATCAATAAAGGAGCGATGGCAAGTTCATTAACTTGTTCTTTTTCTTCTAAACCTTGAGCTAATTCACGAGCGTATTGATTTAAACCAAAAGGATCTTTTACTTTACCACTTGGATTATTTTGTTTTTTATAATCATCCATATTTTTATTGGATGTTTTTTGACCATCTTCCTGTAAACCATCAGTCCAGTTACGGAAGGTCATTGTGCCTCTTAGGTTAGCTTCTTTTTCAAGATCATTAATATGATCGTCCTCTAAAGTATTTGTAGTAGAAACATCACCTAATCTACCTTCAAGGTTTTGAATGTGGTGAATCATCTCGTGAGAGAAAGAACGCACAATATCTTTGGGATGACGCCCGTAAGTGTATAAGGTGATAGACTTATTGATCGGATCATAGTATGCAGTTTTACCCAAGAATTCACCGGCATTTTCTACATCATTATCTATGATGGTTATACTAGGAACCGGATCAATATTATATCCCTTTTCTCTCATATAATTGGTTAACTCGGCTATTTTTTCGAGCACATCAATTGAAGGGATAGTATTTTCTTTTAGTGGCTTATATCCTGAACCAAATGGAGCTGCTTTACCTGTGTGGTTAGGAGCTACGTTTTCTTTTTTTAAGCGTTGTGTCTTTTCTTTAGATCCTTCTTTTCTTTGTTCGGCATAATCTAAAGCAGTTTTTAAACGCTTTTTTACCTCTGGATCTTTAGCTCTCTCGTAAGCTGCTCTTACTCGCTGGTGGATCAAATTGATGATTTGAGATTGGCGAGCGTGTGACTTTGATTTGAAAGAAGCTTTAGATAAAGTATCTATAATGTCTTGTTTGGTAGAAAACTTTACTTTAACAGTGTCACTCGGGTCTTCGTCTGTGTATAATCTGCGACCTGATCCTTTTGGTTTTTTACCTGTGCCTACTTTGGGATCACCTTCTTTTAGTACGTTAGGTTCTAAAATTTTGTAGATATCTTCTTTTTCGTTAGCTGGAATTTCGGTAGGTAAGTAAGTAAAGAATTTCTCTTTATCTCCTTTTTGTAGTGCTTTACGAGCATTTGTTCCGCTCATATCACCAGCTGGGGTTTGGATTACTCTAACCTCTATATTAGGGTATTTTTCTTCAACTCCTTTAGTGCGATTTTTAACGTCTTGTAGATCGTCTTCTCTACCTTCGCGATAACCTAAAACAAAATATACTTTCTCGTCTGGGTGGTTTTTAGCGTAACGTAAGATATCTCCGATTGGAGAAGCGGATGGTTCAATTTGAACTTTTGATGGGAGCAATTCCTTGTAAATATCCCATACTTGAAGTGACTGTTCTTGTTCGATTCCATCTCTAACACCTCCACCAACATAGATTAAAAATTTGTCTATGTCTTTAAGATCTTTTAAAGCGGTTTTAACTAAGTCAAAATGACCTTTGGTAGGTGGTTTAAAACCACCCCCATAGATAGCAGTAACGGATTGCCCGTCTACTAGTTCTCTAACCAAAAACTTTGTTAGTTGATCCATTTATTTAAGCTTCATGATAAGCTCTTTAGCCTTGCTTTTCTTTTCTTCGATTTCTTTTTTAGCCATTCTGTACTCGTCCATTTCGCGCTTAAGAGCTTCTTTCTGAGCTTCGTACTCTTTTAAAGCAGTTTTAGCGTGCTTACGAGCAGCTGATTTGTTTGTACCCGCGTAAGCAGCAGCAATCTCGTTCATGTCAATTGTATCGTAGATAGAAGCAGGACGGATCATATCATCCATTGACATACCTCTTTTAGGCTTCATTACAAGAATGATTTCGCCAATTTCGTTATATGGCTCTACCATTTCCATTGTTTCAGCTTCTAGAGCTTCTTTGATAAGATTTTTTAATTCAGATTTTTTCATGAGTTAAGGAATTGTTTAATTTTAGATTGTGCTTCTGGAATAGAAACGGTTTGTTGTAAAATATCTTGAACATTTTTCTCGTCGCGCAATGATATGATTTCTTGTTCAAGTTTTTTCTTTTCAGCCTCTGATTTAGCCTGTTCTTTTTCTGATTTTGGCTTAGTATCTTGGGGGGTGAATGGTTCGAGGTAGCGTTTTACGATTTTATCTAGGCTTGCTTTACCAAATGGATCTTTGTCTTTTGTAGTAGCTACAAAGTTTTGACCGAATAAGTTAAGATAAGGGATAAAGTTTTTAGTTACGTTAGCCCATGTTTGCATTACAATTGAAGGCATTAAACTTCTATCTTCACCAGCTGAACGTTCGAATCTGTCTTCATTTTTCTTAAGTGATTTCTCAAGTGAAGAATATACAAATACCATCATCACATCGTACCCAGCTGCTTCTAAAGTGTTTTTTAGAGATTCTGTTTTCTTGTATGATGCTGCTGTACCATCGATTACGATATTTTCTCTAGAGCCAATTTCTTGTGCTAAAGCTGCTTGATAGTCTTTTTGGGCAGCTTGCATAGCACGAGCAGCTCCACTTCTACCTTCGGCATCCGCTATTTTCAAGTCAAGTGAAATACCTGCGTCACGAAGGTTTTTAATAAAGAAATCGTCAATATTCATTACCTTTAAACCAAGGTCTCTAATAACATCATCTATAACAGATGATTTACCAGCGCCAGGAGCACCAGCTAAAATAATAGCTTTGGGGGCACCTTGTGCCTCTTTAAGTAATCTCACTAATGAAATCATATACGCGCGTTTACGTATAAATATCAGAGCTCTCTCTTAACTGTAGTTCTGAATTCAGTAAAGATAGGTGAGTGGCTTGGATTCTCTAAATCGAACAATTTTTTAACTGTTTTGAATATATCCATGTTTTCCTCTAGTGTGCGACTAGATTCATAGATTTCCCATCCCTTACCTTGCATAGCTCCGGTTTTTGGACCACGCTTAGATGATTTAAGCCATAAAACTGCTGTGCGGTCAACTTGCTTACCATAACATTCTTGGTAACATGTAGCGTAGGCGGCTGTTTGTAAGTCGTATGTAGTTTGTAAATGGTTAGAGGTTTTGAAGTCAATAATCCATAATTGGTCTTCTATTTCACAAACTAGGTCACACGTACCTGCTATCTCGTATTCGTCTGAAAATAAGTGAACTTCTGTTTCGATCAATTTTGGTTTATAGGTTTCCCAAAAATCCACAAAACGAAGAAACATCTGCCATACATCTGGATTGTGTTGTGGGTAGCCTGTTGGGGATAAGAAATTTAATTCTTTACCATTTAGGTAATCCTCGATTAGCTCGTGAGTGGCTGTACCTTCTTCACCTGCTTTTTTAACAATATGTTCAGAAGCATATCCTACTTTTTTCAACCAATCCTCAAAAAACTTTCCTTTAGGGTAAGCCGACAACACGTAAGTGATAGAAGGATAGTATTTCCCGTTACGTCTGTAGTAACGTGAGTCTGGCATTGTAATCTGTTTAGCATCTTCTGAAATCTCTAGGATTCGGTTGTAAGATTGCTTAATGTTTCTTTTACTCATATAAGTTCAATTTTCTTAGCCATCAAATCATAAGTGGTTAATGGATAAGTATTTTGGATAAGGTTTGTAAAATTATCAAAACCCATTTCGCTTGGATCTTTTTCATCCAAATCTACGAGGTAAACCTCTTTACCCTCGTTTAATAATAATTCAGCAAATCGTAAAGCATCTTTCATCGCATCTTTATCCAGAGCAATATAGATTTGTTTTACGGTTGACGTTACAATTTTTTTCATTAAGTTATCTTGCAAATGCTTTCCAAGCAATGGAATTGCATTACGTTTGATAGCTAAAGCATCAAATGGTCCTTCACACAACACAAGCGGAGAAGACCAGTTTACAAATAACTCGAATGGTACAATATTTTTGTTGACTGAAGGGTTGCGGTATTTGACCGGTGAATTAGGATTAAAGTTACGAGCAACAAAATAGTTTAGTTTACCTTCGCTAGAATACGATGGTATAACGATCATTTTGTTGTATGTGCCCCCTTCACAATAACCAATATTGTATTTAAGTATATCGTGTTTAGAAATACCGCGCTTCTTTAAATAGTTTAGAGCGTGTCTTCCTACAATATCGTTTTTGGTGAGTTCGGACAGTGGTTTGAACTCTTTTGGGAGTTCTACCTTACTGGAGTTTGTATCAACTAGGATTTGTCTTGTAGCCCCTACTAATGAGCGTAGCTCACTTATCTTGTCTTGTGGAGCATCTATTTTTTTAAATAAACTAAGTAGTTTAGAGCCTCTAGAATCACAAACCCAACAATGCCAACTCTGATAATGAGATGAATTCTCGTCAAAATTGATTTCGAGTTTAGGTTTATGGTGATGGCATATAGGACAGGTATGAGCCTGATTGCCTCGAGCAGTAGGTTTGCCTGGTCCTAAAACGGAATTGACTACGTTTACAACTAGTTGATTTACCATATCAAATAAGATACGAAAGGTATCTTACTGGGCAAAGTCTTTTGTGAAAAATTTTCCGAGAATGTTATCGTTATAAAACTCCTCTGGTTTTTCAAGTACTGAATATACAAACAAATATTTTGTCTCGTAGTAAGTTAATAACTTTTTTGAGGGGGCCAAATGTAGAATTTCACGTTTGAACTCATCCTTTTTCCCCTCTTTTAGCATAGCTACAATTTCTTTATTTGAACCATAATAAGTTTCCCAATCTGATTCTTTCATAGCTAGCTTGTAGGCTGGTTTACGACCAGCCACGTGAGTATATTCTAATAGTTCCTTTTTAGTAAGTTTTACTTTCTTTTGATGAAATAAAACTTTTTTACCAATATAGGTTTTACCTGTTGGTTCATGAACTACTCTATAGATAAAACCAAAGGTCCCTTCAGGGAAGGAGGAGAGTGTCTCCATAGGTTCGTTTTTATAAGTCCACATGTTTTATAATTTAAATATTATTATGCTAAAGTCCAAGCTGGAACATAATAGTCAGTACCACCAATTACTATTCTAATCCATCCTGCAGGTGCTTTTCCTTCTTCACTTGGAGTAGTAGTAAAACTACCTTCACCAGCACTTGTAAAATTAGCAACCCCATTACCTGAAGTACCTGAAGTTCCAGATGAACCATTTATACCAGATAAACCAGACGATCCTGATGTTCCAGCAGGACCCGCAGGACCTGCAGGGCCAGGAGAACCAACAAGCCCTGAACTTCCACTAGTACCTGAAGTACCTGAACTTCCATTTATACCTGAAAGACCAGATGAACCACTTGTTCCTGATGAACCTGAAGTACCAGCAGGTCCCGCAGGACCCTCAGGGCCAGGAGAACCAGTAACACCTGATGTTCCTGAAGTACCATTTACACCTGATAAACCACTTGAACCCGAAGTACCTGAAGTACCTGAGGTACCAGCAGGACCTGTAGGACCAGCAGGGCCCGGAGAACCTGTAGCACCTGATGTTCCTGAAGTACCATTTACACCTGAAAGACCAGATGAACCTGAAGTTCCTGAAGTACCATTAGTTCCTTGAGGACCTTGAGGACCAACAGGTCCTGTAGCACCTGATGTTCCTGAAGTACCATTTACACCTGAAAGACCAGATGAACCTGAAGTTCCTGAAGTTCCTCCAGTACCTTGTGGGCCTTGGGGTCCTGTAGCTCCTGAAGTACCTGAAGTACCATTTACACCTGAAAGACCAGATGAACCTGAGGTACCACTTGAACCTGATGAACCCGAGCTACCTGATGAACCTGAAGAACCACTTGTTCCCGATGAACCTGAAGAACCTGAAGTCCCAGAAGTACCATTAATGCCTGAAGTACCTGAAGTTCCTGATGAACCATTTACACCAGATAAACCTGATGAACCACTTGTTCCTGATGAACCTGAAGAACCTGAAGTTCCTGAAGAACCTGAACTTCCACTTGTTCCTGAAGTTCCATCAGTTCCACTAGTCCCACTTGAACCAGATGAACCACTAGTACCAGATGAACCGTTTACACCAGATAAACCACTTGAACCAGAGGTACCAGATGAACCTGAACTCCCACTAGTTCCTGATGAACCTGACGAACCACTTGTTCCTGATGTACCTGAAGTACCCGATGTAAAAGCAGTAGAAGCTAAAAGTTGTCCTGTACTATTATCCTTAACCACTACAGTGTAAGATCCAGTACTATTGGCAGCAGCTAAATTAGCATTAAGAGAGCCCGTAAGAGTAAAACTACCACTTACAGTAATATCATAAGCCTCAGCTCCGGTAAAAGCATCAACAGATTGAGAAACATGCCACGAATTGATAATATAATTCTGGATTACAGCATCTGAACCACTTGTAAATATATTTTTTAATACTTGAGCCATTTCTTTAAATAAATCTGTTATTTATAAATATTAATAGAATTATCTATCTATATTAACTAATATTGTAGTATCTGTAGTAGCGGATGTAGGTAAAGGTTGAGCAAGTTTTCCAATTGCTAAAAGATTTTGGGCCTCATCATATAAGCCTACTGTTGTAACGTAAGGTGAAAAATACGAACCAGTTACATTATCTGCTAAAGCTCCATCTGCTCTTTGATAAAAATAACTTCCACTTATATCTAATACAGAACCACTTGCTTGGGCCGATGGGTTTAATGTAGCATTAAATTCACTTTCTCTGATAGTACACTTATATTGAGTTTCATATATAGTATATGAACTTGAAAATGATAAAGTTATATTATTATTGATAACATCCGAAGCTGAGGGTAATACACCAACACCCCCTCCATATTCTTGAACTCCATAAAATGAAATTCCATAACCTTCATTAGAATAAGAGGCAGAATTAGTAAAAATAATCATACCATGTGGGTATATAACATTACCTACATTAATATCAGTATCTTCAATTACTAAATTACCTTCACCATCATCTACAAAAGTTAAAGAATAAGATATAGAATCTTCTTCATAAGGTACAACCAATCTAACCGAGTTAGGTTGAATATAATCCCCAAATAATTTAGAAGGAATAGAAACAACTCCAACTTCAGCTCCAGATCCGGTTGGAATAAACCTATTAGGTACTAAAGTAGATTGTAAAAAATTATCGTATAAAGGACTTTCTACAGCTCCTATTAAAACATTACCACTAGGTTCACTACCTAAAAATATACTGGCAGTACTAACAAGATCACCTGCACTAGATGATAAAAAATTAGAATAGTAAAGTTGTTGAATTGAGCTATAAATTAAAGTTTGATTGTATTGGGTAAAATCTGCTAAATAAGCAGGGACACTACCTGATAAACTACTTGTAGTTTGACCTGTTAAAGACGAAGTAATATCATAACTGCCACTTATACCTAAAAAACGGTTAATACCAACAGCATCATCATTTATAATTTCACCACTAACACTACTAGTGTACCCCAAATAAGCAAATTGCCCACTTGAGGTACCTGGTGTAAAAGTAAAACCTTTGTTAACCGTAAACGGTGTAACAATTATATCAGAGGCTAAAAATTGTTTCCAAGCACTCATTCATTAGAAGTCTAGCTTAACGCGGATTAATGCTTCTTTAGTGAAGTCTTTAACTAGTGGTCTTGATAATTTAGCTACAGCTAACAACTCGTTTGC
>JACCDP010470831.1_pt1 | contig 12540 bp, 8 predicted proteins | sample 7445841 | NCBI WGS metagenome assembly JACCDP01 (sample SAMN15323441, study PRJNA562643) | freshwater metagenome | isolation source: river surface water | place: USA:Blue River Watershed | collected 2017-08-17
CTGTCTGCAGAGAGATACCGGAGCAGGATAGCTCCGCCTTGCGCGAGTTGAGAAAGCTACGAATTATCTTAACTAAATAGAGCGGGCAGCCCTTGTCCAGCAGACTGCGGAGGATGGCCGGGTGCCATGCGGAGTCAAAAGCTCCTTTAATATCTAGGAATGCGCAGCAGGTACTCAGCTTTTTATTCAAATTATTTTCAATGAGGCCAACAAGGGTTGACCCGGCTGAATCCGTGGAGCGGCCCACACGAAAACCATGTTGATTGTTATTGAACCAGGAAGCTGGCAAGGAATCTGAAGCAGACTTTAACCTAGAATGTAGGATACGTTCAAAGGTTTTGGACAGGGCGCACAGAATACTAATCGGACGGTAGGCGCTTAGGTCATCGTAGTGTGGTTTGTTGGCCTTTCTCAAAATCAACACTCTGGCGATTCGCCAGTCAGAGGGGAAATAGGAGGAGGCAAGACATGTACTGAAGTGGCCGGAGATATGTAGGGCTATGTAAGGTGAACAGAGTTTGAGCCAATCCGCAGAGCATCCGTCGGTACCGGGGGATTGGTTGGCTTTCAGCGAGTCAATTGCGGTCCGGACTTCCGCACTAGTGATGGTGTCGAATGACAGAGGGGGAAGCGGTTCATCAACTTTTTGACGCACATCAGTCTCAAGCATTAAGCCTGAGGTAGTGAGGGGTGGTACAGCTGGGAAAAAAGCCGCGCTGAACGCATTCAACATTATCGATGGGTCGGTGCATTTACTCCCGTCGATTTTTATTAGAGGGGGGCATGGACCTGAAGAGTCTCCAGCAATTTTTTTTAACGAGCCGAAAAGATCACCATTTAAGTCTTTGGAGCAGAACTCTTTCCAACTCTCCGTCTTGCATTGGCGGAGGCGCTTTTGGTATGCGGATTTTAAGTTACGGTATGATTCAGTGTTTGCCTCTGAGGGGAAATAGGTTCTGGCCTGATTTGCGCGTCGCAGTTGATGACGTAGCGCCCATAGTTCTTTCTTCCACCAGGGCATTTTCCCTGAGGAGGTTGATGGATGCGGTGTGAGCCTGCTACTCACGGCGCAAGAATACAGCAGCTTCATGAAGTTTGCTAAATAATGATCAATGTTGCTGGGGAGATGAGGTTCGACGGTTCTAGGACAGGTAAATCAGCCAGTTCGTCTATCAATAGCGAGATGAAAACTTCTGGCGAGTACGCAGATACTCGCGGGAAGGGCTTCGGGGTACGCTGGGATTGGGGATAGCCATTCTGATTACTAACAGAGAGGACGAAAGATATGTAAGGATGGTCTGAAAGAGACGGTATGTCGAGGAACCTGAAATGTTTGCGTAATCTCCGGCGAGCGTAATATCCGGAAAGGAGGTATTCGTCGGGCAGTGAGAGAGGTGGTGGAGCGCGACGTTACAAACGGTTAGGCCTAAAGAGCGGCAAAAGTTTTCCATGGCTGACCCCTTGTCATCAAGCGTTTTGCTATTCCAGAGTGGATTCATAGCGTTTGAGTCTAGGCACAAGATTGAGCGACTGGCAGTTCGTGGGTTTAGTGTGGAAGATGGAAGATGGAAGAAACTTAAAAGGAAAGATCGAAGGTCCCGTATTGAGGGGCGGCAGTAAATAGAAAACAGGTAGAACGGTTGATTACGTACCGTAATTTTTACTCCAGCTGCGCAGTTGTTGATTTCCAGTGGGTGCATTGATGGGTATAAGTTGCGCTTGGCAATAATTGCGGCACCGTAGGCGTGGTCCGTTGTGAGGGAGTGTAGCTGGACGTACCCATCCGGAACGTACTTTAAACTTGGGTAGGGGGCCGAGACCGCGTAGGGTTCTTGAATGAACGCGACGTCCACCTCGAGATCGAGTAAGAGTTGGGACAGATGCATTGCCGCCGCACGGGAGTGTCGCAAATTGATTTGTAGGCATCTGATGTTAGTTGACGAGGGGTTAGTGGAACAAATCATGTAGAAATATAGACCTGGTACTGGCTCACTGCTTTGCTTGTTGAAGAAGGATATTTATCAGAAGCTGTACATGTTGAACATGAATTGTTTGATGATAATGATAGCGATGTATTTTTTAGACTTCAAGTGATTTGGGTGATTGTAGTGTTCTACGAAATTTTCAAATTAGAAGACGAGTTTTTTTTATAATGGGGAGGGTGAGTTTTTCTTTCCAGCAAGAATTTGCTTCATCGGTTTTAAAGCATGGCCTGCAGCATAAAAATGTTGATGATCTTTTTACTTTATTATGTAACCGTTTCCTCGGAGAAAATTTGCCTAGATCATGTCGAACTTTGTTGAAAACACATCGAAAAGTACAGTTGTTAGAAATGCATCCAGGCAAATGTTTCCTCTTTGGGTTATGTTATAATTTCGAAAATATTTACAAATTTTTGTGCTCTGATCGAATATTTCTATATTTTTTTCACTTTGACGGGTTGCCCCTCTTTAAATAAACGAATGTCAAAATGTGACCCATATTGTGCAGGATAAAATAAGTTCGGGTGGATTTTCACAAGTATTTTGCGTGGGCTCTTATGTAGTAGACCAACTTAAAGATTTCCCTAGTAGGTGTCCAGCGTGGTGAAAAGTGTACGCGTAGCACAACCTCTAATGATACGCGAATGAATAGCGTACAGAAAGCGGAAAATTTTTTATTTCCCTTTTAAACCAAAATTCTGGGATAAATTCGTGTTTTTCGTGCGTTTTTTGGAAACTCAGAAAAAAATGTGGCTTCTTACGCCAAATTGGGAAGAATATGTATTTTTGCCTTTGCCTTGGGCAGAAGGATAGACTGGAGAACAAAACTTCTTATACGCTACGCGGTATCCCCGGGTCTTATATTTATATACTTTGGCTCCACCGCTCCACTGTCTGAGAGAAAGAATCCGATGCGATCCTTAATATCCCACTTCCTCAGAACACTTAAAAGTTCTGTAGCGATTCGGATTCCTGTTTATGGATTGGGGGAGTCAATTAACTCTAAAACGCAATCTTCAATGCAAACGATCTTGATCTTCTCTTTTTTTCATGACATTGAATGATCTCCTTGTCCTTTTCAAACAGAAACCGGACAGTCATGCCAAGATAAGAACTCATTAGGCCCTTTTTAGACCAAATATCTATAGTCAGTGAACTCTTGATATAGCTTCTTTCATCAGTTTTAAAAGAATGTCCTTTGCTTCAGCTCCCAGATTTCTTATATCTTGTTGCCTGTTTTTTTGGGGACCTAGTGTTTTCGTTTTGGATGAGTTCATGAATGTAGGTGAGAAAACTCTGGATTTTCAGTATTTGAGTTTGGAGTTGCCGTTTTTCCTAAAAATAAGGATAGCTTGCGCTGCTGCCTAACTTGATAATTGAGAAAAACACATTTTATGAAGTAGCCAGGCATGATGGGATTTCTGTAGCCACGGTGAAGCATTGTCTCCCTCGTATAAAGTCACTACTAATTGCAATGTACAATGCTTGTCTCATCTTGTGTTTTTACCCTGAGCTATGGAAGACCTCGAAGGTTACAATTATCGGCAAACCCAACAAACAATCTTATAACTATCTCAACAGTTTTAGGCCGATCAGTCTCGTCTGTACTTTCTCAAAAATTCTTTTTAAAAATTGTGCTGAAACGCCTTTTGTGGTTCGCCGGATCTAATATCTGGTTAAGTCCTTGCCAGCATGGATTTAGAGAGGCAAAGTCTACTGAGACAGCTGGATATGAACTAGTCACTCACATTGAAACAGGGTTCGCCGAGAATAGTCTCTGCTTGTGCATTCCTCGACATAAGAAGTGCCTTTGATTCTGCATGGCACCCGGCCATCCTGCCTGCTCTTATGAAAAGATCTTGTTCTCCAAATACAGTAGGCACACGTTTAATTAGAAATTCTCGGTGAAGCCCGTTTTGGCTTACGGAAAAAGTAAAATTTTAAATTTTATTTCTTCGAGATCTATGGTAGCTAATTATTTTATGTTTAGTGAACTTTGTAGCACGCAATTTCTCCACGTCAAGTAATTTTTAAAAAGTTGACCGAAACGCGGATTTTGAGTTAAACGAGGGTTATATTTATTAGAAACCCACAAACACTAGCCATGTTCATTTGGGAGGTAGTGGGTGGAGTATTTACAGCGGAATGCACCAGAGGCGCTGTAGTTGGCTAAACGATTTCTTATACTTGCATTAAGGATATTAGTTTTGGCGATTCTCTTTTAGTAATTTTAACTTCAGTTCACGGTTAAGCTAATAATTTGGTAAAATGAACTTTAAGACGATTTTCATCAAATTATGTATTACACTTCCAACCATCGGGTAAATTACCTTTACATTGAATGATTCTATTTAGCCTGGCTGGAATAGACTCAAACAAGGAATCGATGTAAACTTGGTCGCTCATTACCTCGTCAAATAAGTCTATTAGCGTTTCATTTAGCCTAAAAATGTTTCGAACACGTAGACATTTGGATTTCTCATACATTTTTTCACAGACATCTCCCAAAATATTAATGTCTGGTGATCGAGAAGGCGACTGTATAATGTCAAAAGGAGAACAATCGAGCCAATTTTTTGACCACAGCGTTATCATTAATGCGAAAAGGACTAGGAATAAAGGGAACAAATCCAGAGGCAGAAAAATCAATAGTTTCGGCAAGTTGTCTTAAGGCCTTTAGATATTGTTCTTCACCCAGTTTGCGATAAAGACACGTTAGCATTCGTTGATTGGGATCTATTGACATCGAACCCTAAAGTAGACAGGTGTTCAACTCTCGATCGGTTCCCCAATTTGGAATTATACATCCACTGTTACGCTCGAATCTGATTAATTTTTGAAGGACAATAGTAAAATAAGAAGGATACTATACTTCCCAATCTCTCGTTACCCAAATCGTCGTAGGCCGGAAAATATGGAAATTCGCCAATAATCTGAAGACTCGCCTTTATAGTTTAGCACAAACTTTAATCTTTCCTCTTTCAATTCATCAGAGATGGTATATGCCATTGCTACGTTGTGGCTTATGCCAAGTCAAAAAACGAAATGTGAGCCCATTGGTTTTCGTTATTTATATACTCTAGGTCTCAATTGATATCCTTATACACTCCACTTGATTGACTCATCATTGCTCATTACTCACTACTCTTGGCATTTTCAAAACTGACAAGTAGAGGCTGGGAGGGAATTTTAAGTACATTTAAAGGGACCTAGCTTTACTTGTAATGCTATAAAGACTGTGCTAAAAAATTGGAAGAGTAGTTTTCACACGAGATGACAAATGACTCATTAATCATCACGTGTCAAACGTGGAGGTAGAGATAGAGTGAAGAGAGATATAGAGGTAGAGAGCGAATTTCAAGTAGAACGAGTTAGCCCCTAGTAAGTTGTTCCAACATGTACAGTATGTGAGAACTATCATTACCTTCGTGAAATACTCGTACGTCCTTAGGGGTTGAAAAGCCCTACAGTAATTTACTCGTGTCAGTCTAGAGAAGTCATTTGACGTGAGCGTAATGGGTCGAAAAAGAGATTTAAAACCCGTGGAGAGGGCTCGTATTGTGGCTTTGAGAGATGCGAAGTGGACATTTAAGAAAATTGCAACCGATATTGGTTGTTCCATTAGCACGGTGCATTATACTTTAAAGAACCACAAGATACGTGACACAAACTCATTTGAAACCAAGTTAGGTCGTGGGCGAAAAAGTGCCAAAGATTAGCATTATTTGAGAATGTTGTGTATCCGCCACCGCAACAAATCGATTAAAGCACCGACGGAAGAATTTAAAATGTCCCGGAAATACCCCGTTTCTAGTTCCCCGATCAGAAACACACTTATTTGGAAATTTGATCTACGCGGGAGAGTTGCAGCCAGGAAGCCGTTACTCCGTAGAGTCAACATTGTGAAGCGGCTTAAGTGGGCAAAGGCACATTATGTAAATTCGACTTTTGAGCAATGGTGCAAAGTGTTATGGACCGACGAATATCAGTTCGTAATTTTTGGAAATAATCGTAGAATTATGATCAGAAGAATGCCAGGTGAGCGATACCGAAAAATTTGCCTTCTTCCAACTGTCAAACATGGTGGAGGGTCAGTTATGATTTGGGGCGACATGAGTGGAAACGGTGTTGCGCCGATAAAGAGGAGGTATTTTAAATAAACAAGGCTATCACAATATGCTTCGTATTACAACAGGATAATGATCCGAAACATACCTCAAAATTGTGTCAAAACTATTTGGAGAAAAAAGAGTGAAAAGTTAAAATAATCATTAAATCGGGACTAGAAAAGAAATTAAGGCTGAACTCTCATTTAGGCGTTAGGTATGTCATGGCCTGCCCAAAGTCCAGATTTGAAAATCATTGAGCCTTTTTGTGATCTTTTGGACTCTAAGCTAAGAAAAATAGAAGAAGTCAACTTTGGGAGCAGTTGAAAGAAGCGTGGGGCTTCAATGCTAACGGACTTCAAATGCTCTTTTCTTCAAATTGAAACTTATTGCTTAATTTTCGATTACGTTATTCGCTCTCTCATACGAGGACAACAACCGAGTGGTTGGAATATTTGTCAGTAAGATTGTGTCATTGTGTGTAAGATCGACTACTTCTTTGAATTCGTCATGGCTTTTACATTTATCTAAGTCTTTCTCAATGAGAGGTTCCTGAAAACGAAAAGACACCGAACTTATTTCTACGTCAGTTACCAAAACTGATTAGAAAAATGCTGGTGCTCACATATAAAGATGAATTGTTGGCACATTCTGTAATTCTCAAAAAAGTTCCTCCGAAGTTGGAACGACATCGGGAAGAATAGGTACATCCTTCATGGCATTATAGGTATTTATCCGTATATATTCTTTTACAGAAAGGCGAGAAATTGACCAAACGACAAATTTTCATATGTACATATTTGAGAAAATCAACCTTTTTGGCGAGAAATTCGACAGAACCATGGCTTCAAAGTTTCCTTCGTTCATTATCATACAGCCAGATGTTCGTACGGTCATGTAACACCTCCAGAATATTAAATAGGGATCCGTTCTTCTAATTTCAATTAAGTTTAAACAACAATATGGACATAATGACATCTCAGATGATCTTGAAAATGTCTCTTTCCAAGCAGTACAAATTCTGGAGGAAGAAAATTAGTACGTTACAAATAAAACAAAAAATATCGACTGATTCGCAGGGAAAAATCAATAATGGTATTTTTATACAAATTAATTAATTCAACTAAAGTTATCGCTAAACTACAGAAGTGATGAACGAGCTCATCCAAATATGTAAGCCCGGGTCAAATATCAGCAACTTGAAAAACTTTGGAAATGATTTGATCAACAAAAAACTAAACGAAGGTTCAAAATTAAAATCCAAAGGAATTACGAAAGGAATTAACATTCAAGTTAACAATTCCGAAAACTTTTCTTCACTAAACGAAGGAGACGTTGTATCAATGTTCTAATTTATAGATCTTATTTCGTGCATGAAAAAATTCTGAATAAAAATATTTATACATATATTTACAACTCGCAGACACATATTACATTCACCAATAAGGACACTCAATTGCTTTGCCACGCAGTCGCCCTCAGGTGATCAACGTAGCCGCACCTGAACCCCCCACCTAGGATATACAAGGGACAAGAGCTATGCTGGGCACTGTCTGACTTAAGTCTGGAGTCAACAGTCGAGTGAGGAGGGTCTAGTTGTTTGGGCGGGCGGAAGCGTACACCTCACACGTGGTGAAACTGTGAAAATGTCGTTTGCTGGACTGCCAGTATATTAAGACGGATGGTGCTCGGTGCCCGGTCGGGGGAGGGGCTTGTTTGAACTCGCATCCGCTATTCTTTTATTAGAGACACTCGGAGTTAAAATTAAGTAAACAACTCATATAGCCCCTTTACTACGCAGCTTCTTCTTTATCTTGCAGTAGAATGGGTATTTGTTATAACACTAGGTTCGTGTAGTTCCGAATAAGTGCTGTTCGGAGTTTCATATAATTAACAAATGTAAAGTCATGTAAGTTCTAAAATCTGTATCTATACATATAAGGTACCTTAATATAAGAATTAACACGTAATTGCATGCCTTGATAATTTTCTGTGATTTTAAGCAGGTATTCTGAAATGAATATGGAAACTCCGTTTTGGATGAACTCATCTTGACCAACCTCGGCCAACATAAGAAATATTTAACCTTCTAATTCCCAGTATTGGTGTTGTTTGGATTCAGCAAGACAAATTTCGACAAGTACATGCACTATTTTCTTAGCTATTCTAGGAAAAAATAGAAAACAACATAAGTAATTAATTAGCTCAGTAGACACAACTCACTCGAAACGTCAGCTGAGTTCGTCACATATATCAGAATAAGTTAAAGTACTTTTACTTCAGAAAAACCCTTGTAATACACATCTTTCTATGTGGGTGCGTATAACGAAATAAATGACGAGTCTTCTCTTCATCCTGCTTTTCATTTATAATAAAATGTCTACGAAAAGGAAATAAACATTATTTTGCGTGAAAAATTGAACGATTCAGGGATTTTAATCCAACCGAGTGATCTAACATCGAACAAAAGACTCTTAAAAGACCAAGCAAGAACTGGGTCTAGGCCTCGTCTCTTATAAGAAATCAGCAGACGTATAAAATAAATCCACTTCGTGCTGGACCTTAAGGATTAGGTTGTTATTTGGTTTGGAAATTCTAATTTAATGAAGAGGAGAAAAATAATGTGTTTTCAGTTTGATCACACGGTAAATTTGGAAAAAGAAGATTACTTTCGTTCTTTTAACGTAGGGAACATTTTGTCGCTAGGTGGCGTGGTTGGGTGGGGGAGAGGGTGGAAAGTGGGTGGAGAATAGGGGGTGTTGGGGTAATGACCCCCATAAGAACCACCGGAGGCGTTTTCCAATAAAGTTTTAGAACTCGGTTTGGGAAACGGCGTAAAGGCCTGTAGAACCTGAAGGATAGGAATCCTTCAGGGATAATGCTTTTAACAAAATGATAGAAAATGAAAAAGAACTTAGAAAAGAATTGCCGTAAAGAAATGAAGCTCTTCATGAAGCGACGAACAATGTACAGATTATTTCGAGGAATTATTCCGAAGATAACACGAATCGTCTGAATTGGCTGATGATGGAGGCAAAGGAACGGCTAGTTTTGGTATGACATGGGTATGTTAGCGTTACCAAAGAACTTTATTCATTGATTGTAAGGATGATTCACTAGTTGGCGCCACTGTAACTCAAAGCATGCTCAAAGTTAGCCAGGAGTATTGAGCCAAAAGGCTCTTCATGGTTTGAGAAAACAATTTACAAATTAAACATAATGCAAATAATATACGGACATTTGTGAAATATATGGCCGATTGACAATTAGAAGAATTCATTTCATTTATATGAAACCAAATGCTCCCAAGAACTTTCCAAACAGGTTCAAATTTTGAAACAAGGTTACGCAACTCAAGAAAATCTGTTGTTGCCGAAACCCACCGTATTGGAAGGTGCTATACAATTACGTGACTTAAAAATAAAATAAAAGTAACCAGAAGTAATGATTGTGATCTAAAAGGTAATGTATTGAAGTCAGTTATGGAATAAATAAGTTTTAAATTACTCTATTTACTAAAGTATAAATTAACATATTTTATATGGTCCACAAGTTGATATCACATTGCCACAGCTATGTATACTCAATATAGACGATAGCGACCCAAACTTTAGGTAGATTTTCGTAAGTCATTCCCCACTTGCAAATTATGATACTAGAAGTTCGTTTCGATTTACTGTGCTATTCATATTTAAAGATGGGCGACTCAATTCCAATATTTTAAAGATTTCGTCTTTTGTGCGAAGTACTGTTTCTGTTCCGATCTCTTACCCCTAGTTTGATATTTTCTTATCGAGTAAATAGTGATGACGTCCGTTTTGAAATTGAATTGCAAAAAACATCTATCAAGTACAGCTGGAATCTTACTTTTTATTAGTTGGTAATCCCCCCTCCCCAGAAGACGCATGCACGTAAAATGGTCCCCACGCTTGTTCTTCTGTAGAGCCGAAGGAAGCCGATCAATTACTTAACAGCCCTTTGTTTCGTTCACGTTTAGGCACAGTTGTACGTATTGCAGCATCTGGTAGGTTCCTTTTAGAACCGTAGTAAAAGCGTTTCTATCCTATGGTAAAGATTGCCATTACAAACCCATGTATTATTGCGGACTCGTATATTGATTCATGCTACCATAAATGAGCAAACGGCCTAGCCCAGCTCTGTTGCAAACAGAACTGTTTCTTTCAGGCCTGAGTGCATGTTGGACAAGCCAAGAGAATGCAGTAAGCTTTTTAGCTAGAGTCACGGTTTACTTGGTCTAATTCAATCGTCCAATCAGCAATAGATTGGAACTGGAATAAATGGAGATTCCAGAAAAAGCGAGAGAGAGATAATGTCTCATTTAATAATCACATTAGAATGTTTATTTTGCTTTTTACATTTTGGGTCGCGTTCTTCAGGACTGTAATGAAGTTAAGATCGGCACCGTAGATACCAAAGTTCGAAAAACGTTCCTGTCTTCTAACCATGCTACCTGAATGAAACTGTTGCGTACTGCGTGACGGTGCATCAAATTGCAAATTACTAAACGATCACTCGCTGCAAAGCCCACTTGAAACTGCAGCATCATGTGACAAATAGAGTTTTTACACAAAACCTTTTGTATTTAGTCAGGAACCGAAGAGAGAAAGAAATGGATAGGTTGCGTAGATCATAGTATCGTTGCTTTGAAATTTGTTGAAAGGCGTATTTTCAGATGGGATACTGAAACATTCTCGAGTTTCTGAAGATTTTGAAAACTATATTTACCTATTGTATTTACATGGCTGGACAACTTACTAAAACAGAAAGATAACACTTTTATAGTCCGGTGCAGATTTCCTCTTCCCCAGTTCTTCAAAGTACGCGATAAGTCTCTAACTGTATGAAACTACCAAGAAATTGTACTTTAAATCCCGACAATTAGTTCCCAGAATTGGGAGGCAACTGTCATCAAATCTGTTACTATTCCCAGACACATCCATAACTTGTAGATGATGGAACCGGGAAAGCAACTCGAAATAACACTAAAATTTCAAAGACTTGTATCTCATCAACAGAACGGCGAGTCTCTGTCAGAGCGAATATTCATTAAAACTAAGAATGCCTGCAGCACGCTGCGACAACTGGGTACCTGCGCCTTGATCCTTTATTGTTGAACTCGAGGAAAGATCTAAATTTCTGGTCTGTGCGTTTACCAGAAAATTACGGTGCTTCTCACTTGGGTTTCCCTTCATTTTGGTAGTTTAATTTATTTGTTCTAGAATGTTTAAGACAAATAACGAGATAGAGTGTAAAATGTAAGAAAGAGCAGACATAACATCTACCAGTGTACAAGGAGACTAACCTTAAGTCACTAAATGGATTCACTAAACATGCCGAAACTTTATTTTCTTCTTTAAATTGATCTGTCAACTAACAAATTTTGGTTAGGTAGATTTGTTTTAAAGACAGTATGAGCTTGACATTACTAGTCCATTCATCTTGAAACTCTTAATGTAAAGCTCCAAAAAAGGGCATTTTTTGACAATTCACTTACTGGGATTGCTAAAATGCACAAAATGAAACAAAATAAATTAAGCGGAAGGATCAAAGTAATTTTACAAATCCTCCAGCGCAAATTAAAATCAATTTTGGTGTTTTATGTTCCTTGCCGCAGAAAACCCTCGAATTATATAAACTGTTGTGATGTTTTTTCTTTGAGTTAATTCGATTTAAGTAAGTCTATAGACAAAATATTTTTGAGGTAAAATTTGCTGGAAAAGGGTGAACCGATAAGAGGAGGGGTATTTGACTGTGCGTTTTCAAACCCCTCCCTTAGCAACCCTTAACTTTGCAGGGTAAAAAAGGATAAAAAAAATTGTGAGGTGCTTACCCCTTGAGAAAAGCATAGTTCACGAAAATATTTTTCCCACATCATAGCTATCTTTAGTTTCCCCTCTATCGAGTGATAATTTTTTACGTTTCAACTTCTTGGCCTCATATTTCAAATATCAAATTTAAAACAAGGTCTATTTTCAGGTGTTCATTTTACTTAGGAAAATGCCAAATAAAGAATGTTACAGAACGTTTTTGGAATATCCGACGTAGATCTCCTACGGAAAATTATGGGAGCGACAAAAAGAAGATGTCATGATCGTGACTGGACAATTTTCGTTGATTGCAAGCCTTCCACTGGAGGAATGAACCTTTCTTTCCGGGCCATCCTAAGAACTTCCACTCGAGATTTTGTGTCGTTTGGGAAATCCTAAGGAAGTTGACGATGGGAGTGTAAGTTGACCTCAATGTTTTGATATCCTGCTTCTATAAATTGATCGTTCCGTTTTACAATGTAGGAATATTACCCTGTTCCTGACATTATTCTAAAAATGCGAGCCACGATGAATAAGTTAAGAACAACACAATTAGTAGAGAAGATCTTATTTAGCAGTTAAAATGTGCACCTTCTCATCGTGAAATCAAGTTGTTGCGGAAAA
>JACCDP010664274.1_pt1 | contig 12540 bp, 9 predicted proteins | sample 7445841 | NCBI WGS metagenome assembly JACCDP01 (sample SAMN15323441, study PRJNA562643) | freshwater metagenome | isolation source: river surface water | place: USA:Blue River Watershed | collected 2017-08-17
CGTGTGCTGTTGCTGCATTAGCTCCCGATGACGCACGACTTCTTCCACGAGACGTTCAAGCGCGCGTATTGTTATGATTATTATTTTATTAGTGACGTAAAAGGAGTGAAACTTTCACGGTCGTGAATTTTACAGAGAACATGCCCCGCAGCGAGGTCGCTATTATATTCCGGCTCCAGTCATTATTCTCCTTATCTTTCAAGCGAATTTTCCAGTGCCACAAACCGACTTGGATTCGCCCTTCCCGATTCGGTACGTAGTACTTTAAAAGTATATAGTATGTATATGCAGATTCAAATCTGCTCGGAGAGAACCAGTTCGTATTCGTTCGTTCGATAGTCTCCGGATGACGAATCGGTTTCCTTATTGGGCGTGGGATCCGTGTCTCCCACGACGCTTTTTCTGTCCCGAAATTCGTAATGGAATTAAACTCGTTGGTTTTAATGAATAATGCCGTGAAATGCATCGATGAGCTAACCAGGAAAAATGTGATTCGGCGACGGACACACCTTTTACTTTTCCAGGGGGGGGGGAGCCGTGCTGAAGCGCACGTTATCTTTTTTAACTCCGCCAGAGCTATAATACGACATGGTCGGAAATCCATGCTTGTCGACTTTGATAGTTTATAACGCCCATTGCGCGCCAAGTCTACCGCTCACCGCAGATGAATAACAATCTCTCTCTCTCGTGTTAGGGCCCATAAGAGGGAAGGGTTGTATCCGCGATGGGTCCCATTTTATAACATTGAAGAAGACCAATTTGATGGTAACCTGATAGGCATGATGGAAGGAGAGTGGAGGAGGGAGAGAGAGAGAGAGAGAACAAAAAATTAGCCGCGATCTCCAGCCGTGTTGATCGTGGCGGTATAGACGCCGCGGATCTATCTCGATCGTTCCATCCTCCGCTAATTTGCGGTCCGGCGCTAAAAAGAATGATAACGATCTGCGAGTTGTTTTTTGTTTTTTCGAGGAAAAGAAAACTTTTTTTCTTCTTCTTCGTCCCTTTGGTGGGTCGTCGGAGGGATTTTTCTCCAATTCTTTCCATGCCGCTGCGCTCTCACGCCCTGCTTTCCTCCGTGTTCCAGTAACGGTGCCACACAGCGTCTACTAGCCTCGTCCACCCATGATGTGCGCACCCGCCCTCGTTTGTTTTTCATCCGTTACATGTAACGCGAGTGTGGCCGACCGAAGGCTTCGACGACTGGGGTAAATCGATGCGCCTCGATGGGATGCGGCGGCAAACGAATACTGCTGACCGATCATTCAAGCGGCAAAGATGATGAAACCCTAGAGCTACGTACGACCTATGATGCATACTCTCTCTTGCTGGCTGCCGTTTTTCTGATTCGACGGAAATCAAACTGTGCCGGTGCCTTCTTGCGAAATGACCGACGCAACCTCAGCTCCGGAGCGGATTTCTCCTAGTTTCCATTTGTGTGTTGTGGAATACGCGAAAATAAAATCTAAAGAATTGAGATCGTGAGAACAAACGGGCTGTTAGTTGGCGCTACTGCGACGATTGTTTGCCATGCTTGGACTGACGCGGAGGACGTGTTGTGTCAAACCACCGCAGCTGTGTAGGACACCATCGTCTTCTTCGGCCCCCGGAAACCAGCTCAGATTGAAAAAAAAAGAAAAAAGAAAAATGCCCTAGCGCACCCAGAGATGTGTACAACAGCAGACAGACGACAAAAACAACAACAGCAGGAGACGAGGAAAGATATTAAAAGAAACACCAACAGCAAGTAGTATATAGCCTACTTATCGGCGCCTCCGCATCCCCCCCCAATCACATTGAAAGTTTCCGAAGTTGAGGCGGGAGAAACAAAAGAACCAGAAATTACTTTCTACCGCCCGCGCCGAGAGAAATCACAATCGTTTCACTCAATGGCCTGCGTCCGAACGACTTTCTATGATCGAAGCCGAAGAAGAAGAAGAAGAAGAAAAAAATGAGAAGAAGAAAAAGTAACGGCCTACCGATTATTGGAAAGTCTAGAAGCCATCAGCTCGTTGACCATACCGCGATATTATTATTATATACATACTACAATGCTTCTCTTTTCTATTTGGGAAAGCGGCGGCGAGATGTTATATCATCAGTTGGACTATGCGCTGTTGATGTGCATCACAAAAGCAAGTTCTAGCCAGGAAAAGGCCGTCTAGTCTTTCATGAGCTGGACTCGGGTTCGCACGGATGTCCGCGGGAATGTGAGACATTCGATAGATTCCGATGGATGTATTTATATACATAAATAAAAAGGGCTGCTTACCATTTCGTCGAGACTTCTCAGATCATTGGTAACGATTTGCGCCTGGGGGCCGTATTCGATCAATTCCATGTCTTCCTCATCATAGTCGTTATCGTTGCCGTTCTCCATGTTGCCTTCTTTAGCCATCTCGCGATCAATCTCTTTTTCGAACTGAACCAACACCGGGGCCGGCATACCGAAATTGGCTCCCCGTCGAGCCACCTTTTATTAATAACGACAACAAAAAAGTTCTCCATTTAGTTCTACCATTGTTTCGTGGAAACTCGGAATTAAAAAGGCGTAAATGAGCGTCGATCACCTCGAGCAAGCAGAGGATGAAACTCTTCTCGTTCTTCCTCAGCACCAAATCGTCCGTTTCGAACAAGAGGCATTCGTAAATGCCCAGCAGTCGACACCACTGAATAAAGTTGTGCACGTTGTCCCGGGCGAAGAAACTCTTGGGTTTCACCTGATAACAGTTCATAGAGATAGAACAAAAAAATGACATTTTATTCAAACTGTGTGGTTAGGCGCAAATGCGAGTGAATTTTTTTCCACTCAACACGCAAAGGGTCATCTACCAGATCGCTACTACTACCTTTTCTCTCTCTTAAAAAAAAAAAAAGTCGTAATAGAAACCGCGAGTGTATTATGACGTGCTGTATAAGGTACACTTATGGTGCTTTTTAAAGTGTAATACACGCTTCAATGGCATATGCTGATGGGTTCTCTCGGTGAAAGAATAGAGAGAGAAAAAAAAATGGTAAATTGTCGTGTCCGTTGGCGGAGTGCGCGTATTTCTTTGCACGGTTAGTAATAATACGGCCAACAACAACTACCCAAAAAAAAAAGGAATTTTTGTTTAACGGATGTGGTTAATTCCAGTGCAATGGCTCTCTTTTTTCTATTTTTTTCCTTTTGATTCTTCGATGGATGTGTAGAGGAGGAATCGTGCTTTATCGCGTAACCTTGTAGATACATAAAAAACCAACCGACGACGAGTGGTTTTGCGAATACCCGGCGTGCAAGATTAACTTATCGCCAAGTTGAATTGAAAAGAAAGAAAGAAAAAAGTTACGCCCAAATACACATTTTGAAAGTCTATTGCACCCATCTTGGCTGTTGTCGTTTCTTCGTGATTCGGCAATATTAACAACAATCGGCGTAGAGTTTCAACTTATGCATAAAGGCGTTGTCGTCGTAGGAGCTAGCGGATGTGCGATGTTAACCTCTTTAGCAAATAGAGTTGGAAAAACTTTGGGAGATTCTTTATTTTTCGTTGTTGTTTGTTTCCACAAAGACTCGCCGCGTCTATTTAACTGCTTTACTCTCAAAACAACAAAGTTCTGAGAAAAAAAAGCCATTGCCGGGCGTTTATGCGTTTGCCTGCTTCTAGTTCTCAGGCTTGCTGTTGTAATTAAGCGACTCGATTGACATTAACATATGGGCTCGTGTTTGGCTTGTGAACTCGGCGGCTAAAAGTTCCCGCAAACGGTCACCGGGGCTACACAAAACCGGGTAATGTCCCGGATTTTTTCTTTTGGTGCTTTGCCTTCTTCACCCGAACCCTATAGATAACAACTTATGGCCCCGACTCTGGTCGTTTGTATAAAAAGGACGGCCAGCTTTCCCACCAAGGTCACGATTTTCCGTGAGGGACTCGGCGCCGCTCCTGAACGACATCAGCGGCCTACTTTGTTTCACTCGTCGACCCACTCCTGCCGGCCAGTGGGTCGAACTTTTCCATAATGATCGAATGCGTATGGTGTGTGGTACACTACTAGTGGTTTTTTTCTTTCTCTCTCTCCCTTACAAACGGTACGTACTGGTTGCAAGATCTGAAGTGGAAAGTTTGCGAGCGTCTCGGTAACCGACAAGAGAAAAATCTAGGCTCCAGGTGTTTTGTTTGTTTTGTTTTTTTTCTCTTCTGCAAGAGATCCATTCACAAAGCAAATATAAGACAAGGGGAGCTAGCTGTGCAATTCGATAACGGGTTGGACACAATGCGAATTTATCAAAATATTGCGGATCATTTTCGTCCTAGATAGACTAGATAACTATACTACGACCGGCTCGTATGTATATGGACACGCGAGTTCTAGGTTTTGTGTACACAAAAGTTGGTTGATAACCATAATAAATCCACTGCGTGGTTAACCTTCAGGAGGATGTAACATCGCTTAATTCATTTTCCGGGTTTTTATCCACGTTGACCATTCACAGGTACTTTCAAATAGTCTGTCCCATAGAGGATCAAATTTTAAAGAAAATTGGCTTGCAAATTCGTTTGGGAAGCGAAAAATATTTTTTTTTTATTCATGGGGAAGTTGGAATCCTGGGTAAAAGTATTCTAACAAACGATAAGGTTTTAAACTAGGGTTTTAGACTATTCGGATTTTTCGGATAGAGAAGGAAATTAACAATCGTCGAGTACAAATTTGATTTGCAAATATAAAAGTATCCTAGTAATTAAGATTTCTATGATGCGTAGAGATACAAATTCATATAGTTCTTTGCGGGAATTCATTCTTCTCGTCAAATGTATTAGATGTCGCAACGGCTCAGGGGATCCCCCTAATGCATTTCTTATGTAGCCCCCCTGCGGCAATTTTCCATACCGATAAACTTTTTTCCGCCCCACGCGGAATCACTCTTAATATTGTCGGAATACTATTGGACCGAAAAGGGACCGTATAGTCATGTTAGCCGGGCTATGAAGGCCCACCGATTCACGTTAATACCTGACTTAAAATAATTTGGACGAGTCTACTTGCTGCAATATATAAGGTTATATGTTGTATATAAGTCTGGCTATAATAATGCTCTAGCTATTTTATCCGTTAATTTGTTAGGTTAAATCTCTTACACAATGAAACAGAGTAATAGGCTCTTCCGATGCTAGGAATAAACCCGGCACAAACACAGCTTTTGGCTTCAAGTCTTCTTGATCATGTCGTTTTGTTGGTTACCATCTTATTCAGGTATATTGGCCTTTTATTCTTGCTGTTTCATAACAGTATTATTTTTTAAAATTATTTAGTATGGATTACCCTGGCGAGTCATGGAATGTCATCCATTTGGAATGCACTGTCCCGGAACTGGATTGTTTATCTTACTTCTTGGGGTCTGTCAATTTACTGCCAACTATCAAGCATTATTTTCAAATAAAGTCCAATATTCTTCTATTATAGATATCCTCTGTTTTCATTGTGCAATTGCCCAACTCATCCCCCTTCAAGTATTAATACGAATCATGGTAATATAGTTGTTACTTGTGCTAAACGTGTTTGGTTCTGCCAGCCACACATTTTATTTACAAGATTTATGATGATTTATTTGCTTTATTTACAGATGCAGTTGTCACTTCCTTAGGAACTCTCATCATACGAGAAGGAATACCATATCAGAATGTGCACGTAAGTAACGATATAAGGTGTGGGATAATAAATTATATCTTTTAAACCCTATGGTATCCAATGTAGTAAACAAATGTCTTTCTTTCAGGGCCAATGCTTTACAGAGCTGGAACTTTACTGATATTATCACAATAACTGATACAATAACAATTGTGTTATTGTATATGTTGTTTATCAGTGATTGTTGGTTGCATTCAATTTATCTGTTCATTATTTTCATTATAATAAAACTTGAATAATGATGAATTAACCTACTCAATCCCTATTTTTTCGGGTGCAATACTGTAATTCCAGCTGTGATCGGGCGGGGAAAGTTGATTAGGTAGACCCGTCTACGAAAGTGCACCGAATAGGTACTCGAATGAAAACTACGAACGATAAGAGTGGGGTATCGGAACAGACATCTTCCACCTTCGAAACATTACCCCTACGAGTTCGTGCCACTCTTCATTTCGATACGAGTTCGAGGGGGCTTGGAAGACCCAAACGGACTGAGAGTGTGTGATGTCTATCTCACACAAAAATTAAAGTGACTATGGATAAATACTGGGAACTTTAAACCATATACTATCATAATCACAATTCAATGATGCAAATCAGCGTTTTTCCGACCGAAAAGTTCTTCAATTATTTAAAAAGTACTGAAAGGGGAAATGTAGTTTGGATTCCTTTCTTACAATGAAATTATCCTACTGGACATGTTTAGAATCCTTTTTGAACTGGATCTTTTGAAAATGTCGCATACTGTAAACGTAGTTTCAGTTACTTTAATGCATATGTCATACTTCACTTTCTTTTAGAAACGCTGCCAGGTTAGGGTCTCAGTACTACGCACTAACATGTATTTATATAGGCTTGGGCCATACGTTTTTTTACTTGTTCAGTGGATTGAGGAAACTTTTTTTTTACATTATGTTATGATCTCTTGCTTAGCTGAAATGTTCATCTTTAACTTAACGAAGTTGGGAATTTAGTTTTCCTAACTGTTGGGGATCCAATACCTAGGCTGCTTGGGGTGTATGTTCTTTTTTTTAATTCTTGCTTATCTTTTAGTTCTCTACAATAAAGCTTGGAAAATTTACAAAAATTGCTTTATTTATCAGTGAGCTTGTTTAAGGATCTTGCAAGCCATACAACTTACGGCCCTAAAGTTAATCAGATGCCTTTTTATCTATTATCTGGATTATTTGGTTGCTTCATTAAGAGCGATTGTCATCCATGTGGCATCACATGACCACTAGAGAACCAGGGAAGGACAAGTCGTAATATGGTATGACAATTCAAGTAGTATAGCTTTCTATTAATTTTATTTCATATGATTTTCAATCTGTTTATTCTATTTGATACATGCTAATTTTCTTACAGTTTATTGCCATAGCATACCATACCTGTTGCGTGTTTAGCCACAACAGAATTCAGCACTTACTTGGTTGAAAAAGAGCTGAGACTGCTTCCGGGTAAAAATGACTGAAATGATTATGAATTACACGATTTCCTTGTACCATGGTGACAGGTTTGAATGTAGGCTACACACCTACGGAGTTTTCTAAATGTCCTGAACAATAGAAAAGTTTCAAACTACTTCATTACGACCAGCATTGTACGTTCTTGTATTCTGTTTCAACTGTTATTACAGCATTTACTGTGAGGAATGAAATTTAGACCAATCTCTTGGAGGATTTATGGATGATAACCCCAAAATCTGTACTTTAAACATTGGAACTGGGAGTATACGGGGAATGTACGGAATTTCGGTCATGTTTTGGTCATATTGTATTTTGTGTTCGGCTAGTGTTGCTTGGTAATCAGTCTCCGAGTACAATGAGCAAAGTTTCCAGTCTAAAATGGTTGTTGAGACATGGATGAAATGCTGAACCATGTACATAGTGCAAATAACGTCAACTGAAATTATGAAACGCATTTGTTAAGTTGTAATTCAGTGAATATATGCTTAATTATTTCATAATGGAAACGAAACTTGTACTATTTACCTTGTCTCTGGAAATCGTCCAAGGACTCAACTTTCAAAATACACTGCTTTGAATACGATGTGACACCGGTTATGTCGACATTGATTTGAGCAAAAATCTGTCTTTTATTTGGGTCTTTAGAAGATTGGCTGTTTTCTAGAAGTTTACTTCCTTCATCCCAGTTTATCTGGTCCATTTGACACTTTTCTTTTTTTACAAAGCCTTAGAAAATTTGCTCACCGCGCTGTGGATTACGTGCTACAGACGAATGACTAACATTTGGATAGCAGGCTGACGCATCGCATGACTCTATTGTCTTATAGTCTAGTGAGAAGAACGTGAATTGCCATAAAATGGTCGATGTGGCAATGGACTAATTTAGACCAGTCAGAGATCCTTGAGATAGTTTTGATTGCATTGTGAATAACTGTAACTTTCGCGCACAATCTTCCAGAGATCTGCTGTCTCATTGCAAAAAGTGCAACTACTTCCATCATTAACGTTACTTTGCCAAAGTACTACGGCAGTTGTGGACTTTTTAAATAGAAGTTGCGAGGCATCATTGGATTATTGACAATTGAATTGTTAGGGACAAAACATAAACCCATTGATATGTTCACGACTTATATACATTTAATTCGACGTTGATAGACCGGGTATTTCGATTCTTGTCACAAACATTTAAAGTTTTCCATATTGACTATACGTTGCTCCCCTTTTTGATAAAAATAATTGTAATACACACAAACGTTCAAATTTCATTAAATATTGAAAAGTTGTATTCATTGGATGAGACTTTAGTTGAGAAACACGACATTTATGCATTGCAATCCTGCCAAATGAGTTTCTTCCAGTGAAACGCTTTCCAATGCCACCAATGATTGTTAGCACCCTTCAAACTTTCGTTTCCCCTGCAACTGAACCAATAACATGGAAATTAGATACAAGTAATTGGAAAGATAAGAGGGAATGCCATTCACCGTTTTTGGAAGAGCCTGCCATTGGGTATGATGTTCCAAAATCATTGTATCAATCTTGAATTTTTTTGTATTCACGTCTAAAATAAACCGGATCATCAATGGGCAGCAAAAACCAGTCATTTTTTTGGATTCAATGTGTACTTCATTCGCACAAGTGAATACGACTTTGTGACCAATGATTATCGGAACGGGATCTTCTTCCAAATAGAAACGTTCAATCACTTCGAGATCGTTCGATAAGGGCCCGATTTCTTTTTCCAATTCCTCGATAAACTCGGTAACATCTGAACGGTTTTCAAACGTCATGGATGCGATACGAGAATGAAGACTTGACATGTTTGCGGCGACAGTGGTCAATTTGGACTGAGAACGATGCAGAAGCTAAACGTCTGGGTACTTCTCATACCCACCCAAGGGTCGTTTGATTTAACCAATGGGAAACGATAGAAACCTTGTAATAGGAGGGTGGGAATATCGTTGGTGAGACGTCGTTTCTTTGCTGAGCTTGTGATCTTTCGAAGCGCTTACGATTCTTTGAACAATTTAAGAATCGCTTCCAAAACAATTCTAACAAACAATATAAATTCTTAAATTTTTATTGGCTAGTATTTACAATGGATAATTGTAGCTTGTGAATCTTTAATTGAAACACTAATTAGTTTCTTACTTTTCCTTAATTGCAATGCAAATTCATTAATTGATAAATTGTCGCGTAGTGGTAGTTGTACGGTTGTTGCACCCAAAAGGATTTAGTTGGAAACATGAGATTCGTTGATTAAATATAGGCGTTTAGATGATGTCTTATTTTACCCACGAGATCTAAAACAATTCATCACTCAATGTACCCTAGATGATATAAAACGTCAAATTGATTAGTCTACCGTCGTATCTAGAATAAATGTTGTGAATATCGCGTCTATAGTAAAGGACTAAATATTAAAATATACGGGAAATGAGATGGTTGTTGCACGACTTTTATTGAATGCACGAAAATGAATCACATTCCAATTCAATAGCCATGTTTGTATTGCCCGCGAAGTTTAGCCAACAACGGCTGGGAAGCGGCAGTGTGCACTACCTCCAACTTGGTTTTCTGAAGACGACCACGTTTGGTAACCGACAGTGCGTAGTACTTGGAAATGTTTTTCATGACAAAGTTCTTCCGTTGGTTCACCAGATCCCAGTCAACGCTTGGATTGTACCGCTGGGAAATGTAAAATTGACGAGGCTTCCTCAACTTGCTGTTAAAACGACGTCTGCCTTTTGCCGTGTGACGATTCTTGTCAGACAATCTGAAGGCATGGAACACTTCATTTTGCGAGTAGCCACGCAAACGAAATTCGATTTTGAGTTTCTTGGCAGCTTTCAAAAAGATGGGCCTCGACGAGGAAAGTCTTTTCAAGCGAATCATCTGCGACAAGGCAATGTTGGAAAAAACTTTGGGTGGAGTACAAGAGGAGCGATGGATATGAGAAGGAGCCGCGCACATTTTGGAATACGGTTGAAACTGAATGGTTTTGGAGGCGGGGTCAAAGAAAATGGACACATCAAGAATATCGCATTGAAGAGAATCGGGTCCGAAAACATTGCCCTTTGACACGTATTTGATGGCGGGAGTGCTGATGGATTCCACCAAACCATCGAGCTGGTTGGGGCCGTGAACGGGATGGAAACACACGATGAAAAAGCAATCGTCAACATAGCGCTGGAACATGAGCAGCCAAGCAGGGGGGCGTTCAATTAGATTGCGCGTCAATGCGTACATGAAACTATTGGCCAGGAAAACGGAAATACAACTTCCCATGGCAATGCCTTTCTTTTGCTTGTACACTCGACGTTGTTGATATGTGATGTACGAATTGTTCATAATGAAGCGAAGGATCAAGAGGAATGTGTCAGGATCAACTGGTGGGTAGGCGTTTTCTTTTCTGTAGTAGCAGCATAGCCAATCGTATTCTTCACGGTAGAGCTGGTTAGCCGCCGAAAGTCCTGCTTCCAAATCGATGGACGGGAACAGGGCCACAACGTCGGCCACGGCAAATCCAATGAACTCGGAAGACGGTTCGTGACCTGAACAACAAGTCAAACCGGCTTCGCCATTCAATTGCAGCTGGTCATCCGACAATAGCCGGATTTTTTCTAGTAAATCCGTCGAATTCTTCAGTGTTCCGGGAATTTTCGAAAGAATTGGGGCTACCAGGCGAGCCGCATACTTGTCCAAAACACTTATCGGCCCGGCATTGGCAGCTACAATGGCCCTCGATTCAAATGTTTTGGTATCAGGATTCTTGGGCTTGTGAATTTTCGGCTGAAAGTAGACGTAAGGCAGCTGCTGATTTTCACGTAAAGTTCCCATGGCAAGTGCTTCCTTGTGACTAATACAGCCACAGATCTTTAGAAGACGGACGAGAAGATTGCGCTTCTCCACCAGCTTACCGATGATGGATTGTACTTTTTCGGCAACGTTTGCGTCTTCGCCCACAACGAGGTCGTATGTTTCAACATCAGAGAGCTGGCGGAGTGCTTCTTTTTCGTAATCGTCCCTTTTCCACAATACGGTAGCTCCTCCCTTGTCGGCGTTGGTAGTGTAAAACAGAGTCTGTTTGGCCAACTTGGCGGATGCTGCAAGTAGATTGGGATGAGTGAATTCCTGGGATTTAATCGTCTCTTTGAGACTATCCAGGTAGAGATGGATGCTATCCTTGACTCGGGGGTCTTCAAAACATGAAGGATTAGCTGCCATTCTACGATGTTTTTTCCCAAATTTCCGTAAAATGTCGGCAGATACATGCCCACGATCTCCTGGACACGTTTCAAAAATACGCAACCACGAGTTAAATTGCATTTTGAAATGATCGATGCCATCCTCTGGCTTTTCATGGTTTTTACACCCGTTATTTTCAGTTTCCAGAGTTGGAATGAAGCTAAATCCGAGAGCCAGTATCTCTATTTCTTCAGGAGAGAGGCAGTAATCGGTTTCATTAACTATAACACCGAGTTCCAAGAATTTTTGTAAATCGCGTTGCGATCTGTATGACAGAGTGAAATAGTCTTTGGGGATACTCTTGATGTAATTTAACCTGTTGATAAAATGGAATTTGAATAGGCAGTCAATAAAATGGTTTTGGAACTACTAATTCTTGCAAAATTATTGACGCAAGGCAATAAACGTTTCTATGATTGTTAAATTCAAGGCAAATAGATAAAAGCGAAAAAAACTACTCACGGTTTGGAGATGTCGACAGCATCTTTTTCATCTATAGATTCAGACATTCTCTTACTTTCTCAAACCTGTGAGAAAGAAAATATTCAACATTTATGACAAATGGTAATAATTAATATCTCTTCAGAACGTTTTACACACAATCATAATAGAAACTTACAATGAAGGGATTCGGAGACGTGAAGAAACTGTTTAAATTTCAGAAGATGTACAATTTGCGACTGCTCGCTGTGTGATCAGTAAAAAAGCTAAACTGAAATTGTAACTAGGGTAGACGAGCTTGCGACTGCACGGTGTGGGGTCGGTAAGGCAACTAACGGTAGGGAGCTAGATTTCCAGTTAATTTATAGAATCGTTACTACCGACTGCACGTTGAAGCGGCTGCAAAGCAACTAACATTGAATGGTATACACTGTACCCAACTATACTCAACTGTTCATTCGCCTTTCGAAACGTATGGCTCCATCTGGTGCCGTCCCAGTAGTCAGTAGGGGCTGGCAGGTATAAAAAAGGCGGTGGCTGGCTTCTCTCTCTCTCTCCACTGGCGTCTGGTACGACGGACGGTCGTTGGATAGCGCAGCAGCAGCAGTAACAGGTCGTATTTTGGTTATTTCTTCTTCTAATGTTTGGAGTCTTACGGGGGGGGGTCTGTTCTCTTGTGTGAATTGGTGTTGTTCGAGTTTGAAATGTAGTCGGTGGTTTC
>JACCDP010344882.1_pt1 | contig 12535 bp, 8 predicted proteins | sample 7445841 | NCBI WGS metagenome assembly JACCDP01 (sample SAMN15323441, study PRJNA562643) | freshwater metagenome | isolation source: river surface water | place: USA:Blue River Watershed | collected 2017-08-17
CCAGTTACATATACTTCAGTACCTATAGGTAGATTATAATATGTTGTTGCTGATATAGCATTAACATTTAATTGATTATTTATTGAAATTGAAGTTCCTGTATGTGCTTCAATTGAATTAACTTTTAATAAACTCATGTTTTTTTTATTTATTATAATTATTTTTTTTATTGGTAATATTCGATTATAAATCTAACTTTTAAATCTGGTATTACACCATAATTGGTGTAAGCTAATGGACACAATTGAAATGATAAATAAGACGAATAAAAATCTTCAACTGTTTCACCTATGTACATTGGATTATCATATGGATAAAGTATATTACCCATAGATTTATTACCTATAAATGTACCTTCTACATCATTACCTATACTTACATTAGATTGTTTTCCTTGAGTATATGCTACCGCTTCAGTCCATAATGTACCAGCATCACCAATATTAGCTGATGTATATATAGTACTACCAGAAACAGCAGTACCAGCAATTTTCTTATCTAAATAAATTCTAAATAATGTATTTGTATTATTATAACCATTAGTTATAGCTGTTGAATCAGCATCTAACATATGTAAAGTATATTCCCCAGCAGCTTGTAATCTTATCTCTCCATCGCCTACCTCTTCACCATATTCATCTAATGATGTTATAAGATTAGTATAAACCTTAATTTTATGTATACCTTTCCATGGTGTTTCTGGTCTAAATATTAATGCATTATAGTATGGATAAAGCGCACCATAAACTGGTAATGTTGATTTTGGTGCTCTATTTTTCCCATCATATGCCCAAGTACCAATAAATGAAGATGTTATCATACCGTATCTTTCTGAATCAATCATTGTAACCCATGGATTACCACCTGATGTGTTAGCACTAATTGACACGCTTATTTCACCACTATCATATTGTCCAGTTGCTGGAGCTGAGAATGTCCATTCACCTGGTAATGGATTCTCAATACATATAAACTCGTATAAATTACCATCTGGTGGAATTACAGCTGGTGTATCTATAGGTAAATTATTTATTCTACCTCCAATATTAGAAGGGAAAATATGTAATAATGTAGAGCCATTATTAATTACTTTAACGCTTTTACCAGTTACTGGTTGTGGTAGTTTAGTTGCAAAATCTGTAGGTGTAACCCCTGTAAACACATTAACACCATAAACCATAACTGATGTTGTTGCGGTAGTTGTATTATTAGCATTTAAATTTTTATTTACAGTGTAAATAGCATCAGATATATTATTAACACCACTAACACTTCCAGCCTCCTCAACAATTTCAAGAATAGAACTTGACGGTATAATTAAATCATAACCATCCCCCATAACTAATGGTGAATTATATGTAATATAAGAATCTTCAGGTAATAAAATATTTTGATTTATAGTTTTCGTTGGTAAAGAACCAATTGAAAATCCCAAATCAGATAACACTGTTGTTACAGTTGAAAATCCACTTACACTAAAAGAATCACCAATATTATTTGTGAATGTAGCAGTACCATTTGAATATGTCCCACCTGTTAATGTTATATCATCAGTTTTAAAACCGCTAACACTAAACGTACCTCCGTTAAAATTTGTGAATGTTGCAACACCAGTTAATGGGTTATATGTTCCACCTGTTACTGACTCAGTGATACAATATTGTTTAATTGTATCCAAAGACATTGTATGTGTATCACCATTTAACGAAAGTAAAAAAAGTTCATTACCATCTTGGTTAAAAAGTTCATCAAAATAGTCAATTTGTCTAGCTTTACTCATTTATTTATATATTTAAAATTTTTTATTCCAAATTATCGGATTTCCTTCATTATCAACAATAAAATCATTAAATTCATCAATGATTAATCTTAATTCTCGTTCTTTTATGAAAGGTCCTTTAACGTTATCAACTTCAAAAAGTGTGATTCCTCTATTCAACATTGGTATTATTTCAAAATCATCTTCATCTTGAATATAACCAGCTAATCTTAATTCAAACGGTTGAACATAAAATCTTCTATTCTCAAAATCATCAATGTTACTCTCATCACCAATACTTTCCAATGTTAATGGCATCGGATGATTATTTGGCCATATATAATATTGTATTGATTGAAATAATTTTTGAATTTTTGAATTTAATTTATTTAAATCCCTCATTCTATTACAAAACAATCTTACCTCATATATTAAATCAACTGAAACTGGTTGAGGAATTTTATATAAATCAACACCTCTTCTCCCAGCTTTAAATGTCGGTACTTTAATATAAGTATATCTCATATGTGCTGGAATATTATATAGTCCAGCTTGGTTTGTACCCACTTGAGGATTTGGTTGCCTCACTATGGTTATAAACGGTATTTTAATATCTTTATATTTATCAGCAAAATTCCAAGTCCTTGAAAACTCTGCCCATCTTTGAATTGTTAAAAATATAACTGGAACTTCTTCCCCATCAATAACAATCTTTAATTCTTTATTAACAAATTCAACAAATGTCTCATCCATATCTTCATAAGAAACCCCTTTGGGTAAGAAACCACTACCTTCAGCAATATCCTCCAAAAGCTCTTGCCTTCTCTCAACACCATCCTTCTTCCCAATAAAATTAATTTTTTTTATAAATCCTTTTGGCATGTCTTATTCAATATTATAAACTTTTAAATTCATTTCCATCAACACTAGCACAAACAATTGTTCTATAATAACCTTTATAACCCATTATTGTATGCTTATTGTCATAATTTTTTCTTCCATCATTAACAACAGAAAAATATCTAATGTCAGTTTCAGTAACTGGATAACCAATATAATCACCAAATGACACATCAACCTCCAAATGTTTTAATTGAGCTTCATAAACCCCAAAACTAAATTGACCATCTTGCAAATATCTTAAAGAACCTGAACCACCATTGTAAGCTTTATTTTCAGGTTCGTTCATAATTGGTTGAACCTTTAATTCCACTGGCGGTAAATATTTAATCTCATCCATCGCAGCTTCACCATATATAGCATCAGAACCACTATTAACTCTATCAACCCTATATAATATAATTACAAAATTACCATCCAACTCAATAGCCTCTCTTCCAAAATTAACCTCCAATTCAAATTCTCTTGGTGAAAAAAATTTGTTTACCCTCGTGATTGGTGTCCTTCTTGATACTGACATAATTTTATCGTTTTAACATAAATATTTAAAAATAACAAATAAATATGTTAAGCTTTATTTTTTATTGAAAAAGCTTTATTTTATTCGAAAAAATATAATAAATTTGTGGATTAAAAAATAATTTAATTTTGATTGATATTAATGATTTAAGGGGTTATAATGCAATTGGTATACTTAGAGAGTACCAAGGTAAAAACCCATATATAAAAAAACTTAAAAATAAACTTCTACTAAATAAGAAAATAACATTAACAACAAATCAAAGTGATTATATTGTTAATCACCACCACAGTGACCCCATTGTTATCAATAGAATAGTTTCAATAAGTGAATATCTTGGAGAAGAATTACAAAAACAATACAACCTAAAAAATAGACCACAAAAAATATTAATACAATATATTCTCGCTGATTTGGAAAAAAGTTATCACATATATGGTAAACTTTATAAAAACCAAGAAAAACCTGATATGTATTTTATCCCAAAAACTCAAGTTCTAGACGACCCATATTTTGAGGAAATGAATGTAGAAGTTGATTTTGATAAATACGAGAAAATTGATACTTTCAAGAACATGGATGGGACAACTGGAAGGAAAATATTTGAACTACAAAAGGAAGGAATTAAGTTTTTATTAAGTAGAAAAGGGGCTATTTTAGCGGACCAGATGGGAAGTGGGAAATCGATTCAAGCAACTGTTGCTGCATTGGAGACAGGAGCTAAAAAAATATTAATAGTTTGTCCATCATCGGTTAAAATAAACTGGCAAAGAGAAATTAATTACTTTCAAGAATTCGATACAACCATAATCAATGGGAAAAAATGGGAGGACGCTAAATTCACTATAATTAATTATGACATCCTTAAGAATTTTCATACCGTAAAAACTGATAAAAATAAAGATGATTATGCTTTTATAGAGAATCAACATTTATTGAATTCCAAATTTGATTTATGTATAATTGATGAGGCTCATAATTTAAAAAACAAAGACAGTATACGTGGTGCTATCATGACAGATATTTGTAATAATATCGATAGAGTCTGGTTATTAAGTGGTACACCAGTTGCAAATAGACCAATGGATTACTATAATCTATTAAAGTTAATAAAACATCCAATAACAAACAACTGGAAATTTTACGCAACAAGATATTGTGATGGGAAACAAATTAATACAAGACTTAAAAACGGTAAGACAAAAAAAGTGTGGTTAACAAATGGTGCTTCCAATTTGGATGAATTAAATCTTAAAACAAAGAATATGTTCTTAAGGAGATTAACTGAGGAGTTTACTGATATGCCAGATAAAACTGTTATTCCAATAATGAACGAGCTTTCAACAACCCAAAAAAGAGAATATGAAAAATTATGGGATGATTATTTGTTAGAAAGGGAAAAAATCGGAAAGAATGTTGATTTACAAAAAGATTTGGTTGAATTGGGATTATTAAGAAAATATATTGCAATGCAAACAATTACATATACCATTGATGTTGCAAATGAGATTTTATCTGAAGGAAAGAAGGTTGTTATATTCACATGTTTTACCGATGAGTTATTGGAACTTGCAAGTTATTTTGGAAATAAATGCGTTGTTCATTATGGTCAAATGAGTGAGAAGGAGAAACAACTTTCTGTTGATGAATTTCAAAATAGAGAGGATGGACCAATGGTATTTATTGGTAATATTAAAAGTGCTGGTGTTGGTATCACATTAACTAGAGCACATTATTTGATATTTAATTCATTTAATTGGGTCCCAGGCGATGTGGAACAATCAGAAGATAGATGTTTTCGTATAGGGCAGAAAAATAATGTTAAAATATATTATAACCTATTTAGTGACACAATAATCACTCAAATGTGGCATGTGCTTAAGTACAAACAAAACATTATTGACCAAATTATTGGAAATAAAGAAACTGAAATAAAAAGTGAATCAGAAATGATTGAATTAATGATAAGTGAAATAATTAAAAATAATGAAGGATATTAAAATATTTGGGTTTGAAGGATGCCCTTACTGCAAAGAGATGCAAGATTTATTAAATGGTGATAATATTCCATTTAATTATATTGATGTTGACGATGAAAAGAATGAATCTTTAGTTGATGAGGTTTTAACAAAAAATAATTTGGATTCAGTTCCAGTTGTTGTTATTGGTAATACCATATTGGCTCCAGATGAATCTTTTGATACAATAAAAGAAGGTTTTGAATTGATTAAAAGGATTTTAGGTAAATAAAGTATTATTATATCATCAAATGATATTTATTATTAAATAAATATTATTATGGGTGTAAATAACGAAGACAAAGAAAGACTGTTTGAACAATTCAGAATTTCAATGGGGGCTCCATACAGAAGTGTTGAGCTTGATGATGACCAACTATGTACCTTATTGGAGATAGCAATTGAAGATTATTCACAATATGTGCAAGATTTTTTAATTGAAAGTCAGTGGCAATCATTATATGGTCAAAATATTGATACTTTAGACATGGCGTTCGCCTTAAGCGTTAGAAGTTTAGATTATTCAACACAATACACATATGCTTATTCAAAACAAGTCGGTCTTCAATCTAGAGGACCTTGGGAATTGAAGAAAGACTATGTGACCATTGAACAAGGAAGACAAGTATATCAAATTCCAGCTGGAAGGGAAGTTAATCAAGTCCTATGGTTAACTCCACCAACAACCGATAAAGCATTATTCGCAAACTATGGTGGATTGAATTATGGTTTGGGTGGTGGATTTGCTCAGATTGGAACTGGTGCTGGTGGTGCTGGTATGCCTGGTGCTGGATATGGTGGATATTATATAGCTCCAGCGTATGATATCCTATTAAGTGCAAGCGATATGAACCTAAAGGATAGGATTGTTAAATCTGAATTGGTTTATAAAATAACCGCTGGACCTGATGGAACTAGATTGTTGCATTTAATTAGTACACCAGGTTCACGATTATCATTCGGGGGCGCTGTTAACTCAAGTCAACTTGGTGGAATCAATATGATTGGTTGTCAAGTATGGTATCACTATTATGATACAACTCATGATAATCTTAATCAATGTAGATTGGATAATCCTGATATTATTAAAATCCCTAATGAAGTTCCGTTATCAAAACTTGATTTCAATACATTCAACGAACCAACAAAGGTGTTAATTCGTCAATTATTTATATCTGAAGCTAAGAGAGCTCTTGGAAGAACTAGAGGTAAATTTGGTGGTGTTGTTGGTGTTGAGGGAGCTGAAAGAACTATGGATTATGAATCCTTATTAAATGAAGGTAACGAGGAAAGAAAAGCTGTACTTGAAAGACTGGATGCAAGGCTTGAAAGATTGTCTTCTTTAAAAATGCTTGAAAGGGCAAGTAATGAAGCTGAATTCATAAATAAGTCATTAAAATTTAGACCTCTTGGATTCTTCGTCAAATAAAAACAATAATTAATTTATATTAAAAATGGAACCTCAAATTAATGAAGTTCCATTTTTTTTTTAATCAATCTTCTCAGCTTTTTCTTCTACAATATTCAAATGATTTAACCAAAGATTATATTTTTCATCTTCTTTTATATCCTCATCAATAGTCTGATAGAATTCAGCTCTTTTAACCGCTTCATTATAATATTTAAACATATCCGATAATGTTGCAATCGGTACATCCCACTTCTTCAATATAATTTCTTCGGTCTCTTCATTAAATAAAAGGAAAGAATTTAATTCATCTGGTAATTCAAGATTATATTCAAACCATTCATAAAATGATAATTCAAATCTTTTTATAATATCATCAAATTGTTTCAAAGCTAATTGAATATCATTTTTCATATTTAATTCTCTTCTAATATGATAATCTTTTCTTATTGTTTCCCATTCATCTTCTTCCATGTTATTTGGAATTTTATTAACTGAATCCCAAAATCTAATTTCCTTATCTTCCATTGTCATAAGGTCTTCATATGTGTCTTGGTCTTCCTTATTATAAGGTTTCCCTGATGATAATTCACATTGTGTCTCTGTGAATACTGAACGTTCTTGTAGTTTAATTAACTTTGTTTTTTTATCTTTAACAACATCAATAATGATATTATCTCTTATTTCTGGTGAGAAACAAACTAATAATGGTTTGATTCTTTTATTAAATGCATCAAGGTATTTTGGTACATTATAATCCGTTGTTATATAATCTGGATTTGTATCAATTTCATGTTGTGGTAATAACTTACAATTAAATTCAATCCTTGGTTTTTTGGTTATTTTATCTTTAACATTTTTTATGTCAGCATGTGATTTTGATGTACCAATATTAATATAATATATTGTATCACCCAAATTAACATCCAAATCATGTTTTAATATAAGCTCCATATGAGCTTGTCTTGACTTCATTTGCCCATTCTTATTTTTTGCGTTACAATGTACATCAACATAAGTTTTTGGATTCATTTTAACCCTTGATTTTGATGCCATCTTAAGTGCTGGAATTTGATAATTATAGATTCTATCAACATGTTCATAATAATATTCTATAAAATCATAACCCTTACCATCCAACAACATCCTAACCCCTTTATCAATGAATTCCTCAATATATTCTGGCATTGCTTTTGACTTAATACTATTACCAACCAATTTAACCTTTCCATCAATATCATTCGCATAATTCTTTCTAGCAAAATTAATTGTAGCATTACATATATCATCAATATCTAATCCCATTCTACCAATCATATATGTTTCATTGAATTCTGCCAATACGGCATCAAGACCAGTTAACTCTTGACCAACTTGATAATGTTTAGTTTTCCAATGACTTGCTTGTGTTATATACTTAACCTCGTCAATATTATTAGGAATTGTGAAGTTCATACCGTCAGTATTTGAACAACAAACCCCATTAATTCCAGCAATAAAGCTTCCATCTTCTGTTGATACATCGTAAACAAAATTATCCTTATCTTTATTTAAGATTATATCATTTGTCCAAACCTCATCAGTTTGTTTCATAGTTTTATCAGTAAAGTTTGATAAATAACCTCTATTTTTTAAATTAAAGGTTATAAAACTCTGCTTATCTTTCCTAAGTATAATTTTATATTCGATATTTAATTCTCTAAATAAGAAAGCTAATCCAGTCATTGCAATTTGAGATTTCATACCAATCGATACGCATGTTTCTAAATCATCACCATATCCATCAGAAGTACAAACTCCATTTAAGAATGCTCTTTTAATATCTAAATTTGCGTTTAATATAAAACTTGGTACTTTCTTTTCTCTATAAGAAGTATAAAAATTACTACAAAATTCTTTAGTGAAATCAGCTTTATGTACTACTAAATTATAAACTGAAGAAGATTTCATATGGTCTTTAATTCTTGACTCTATATGAAAATCATTTTTTAAAATAGCTTGTAATTTCTCTAACCATCCAATTTTTGAATTAGAGATTTTCCAATCTGACCTAGAGCTATTATTATAATGTATCTCACCAGTTTTTCTTGATTTATATTTAATTTTTCTGCTACTACAATTAGCTGAACCATCACCTAAGAAGAATCCATATAACCAAGCTTGGTCTTCAGTTATATTATTTATTGAAATATAACTTTCAAATTTATCGTATATATCTATCTTATCACCTCTTTTTAATGTTGATGGTAATACTTTAACCCCATTTGCAAAAACTGAATGGTCTTCTGTTACATTAACTAAACTATCTTTAGTTGCTATTCTATGTATATTCTTAGTAGTTTCATGTCTATAAACATATTTAATATTTTTCCATCCATTTCTAGTTAATATTTCATAACTCTTTGGAGAAAAATCTCTTTGTTGACCATCGATATCCAATGTAATTTCATCAAATAATTCACATATTGGTTTTATATCTAATAAACCGTTTGGATATTTAATATATACTGGTGTATCATAAGTAACTGAATCCCCAACCAATGGTTTAAAATCATATTTCTCTTTAAAAAACTTAACCATTAATCTAAGGTATTGTCTTCCTCTACATGTTGTTTCTTCAGCACAATCTGAATCACCCCAATTGAATATATAAGGTGCCCCATAAGCACCAAAGAAAGAGTTTGCTAATATCTTAAGTGGCAATTGTTTTTTATCGTAGTTTGAACCCAATGTTTTATTTTCCTCAATCATTGATTTTGCCTTATTGATTCTATCATCAGATAATTTATGTTTATTTTTATCTAACAATGCTTCAAGTTCTTTTGCTTTATCTTTGTGTTCTCCAGTAAGGAATTTAAATTCATCACGTTTATCTACAACATATGTTAACAACCCTTCCATTACACCAGAGATGTCCAAATCTGGAAATATTTTCCACGTTAATTCTGTTTTTGGATATAATGCAGCGAAATCGGCTTTAACAACATTTCTTGCATAACCTACCTCCAATAATCTAGACAACCCTCCAGTAAAATCTCTTTTCTTTTGTAATTCTGGTATTGCCAAATTATTTTCATAAGACCATGCAGACATAATCAATTTCCACTGTCCAGCAGTCCCCATTGTTGAACTTCTCATATAGGATGTCGGAATAATCTTTGCGATAAGATAAGCAGCTTGATTATATATATTATCCACCTGTTCAGTTTCCCAAAGGTCATCTAATAGATATCTCTGAACAATATACTCCCCCTTAACAATCTTAATGTTATCAGGACGCTCATTAATGAATTCTGACGAACTTAATAACCCCCATTGACCATCAGTATCATTGAACCAATAATCGTTCGTGTCAGCCCATGTTTTATGAATTATATCTCCATCAACATAAACTCTATTTTTCTTTGCTACTCTTGAGAATTTGGTTATATATTTTAATGACCATTTTTTAATGTTTGAATTAATTGCTTGAGCTCTTCTAACTGAATGTGATATATCAAGCACATTCATTCCCCATATATAAGTTTGTTTATAAGATTCTTGTTCACCACCCAATTTAAGCATTGCATCTTTTCTTTTCATTGGGATATTTGGATTTAATGTTTTAACAATCTTATATAAATCCAATCCTAGTCTCAAACATCTATTTTCAAAGAACGGCCAATCAAAGTTCTCAGAGTTATAAGCTGTTAATATATCAGGTTTTTTTTCACTAACAATATTAAAAAATTCTATGATATTTTTTCTTTCTGAATCTCTTCTTTCTGATGGAGTTTCCCCTCTTGTTTCCATTACCAATTCAAACCCTTTGTTATCTCTAACACCAATTTGAAATATTGCGTTTACCATTGGGTCCAATCCTTCAGTTTCAAGGTCAAATTGCATTTTATGGACATCATTATAATCATCCATACCTTTAAATAACCTTTTTCCAGTTTGAATTAGGAATTGTTCATCCAATGATAATATAACAAAAAGAGACCTAAATTCTTCTTTTCTTATATTAACACCTCCTCTTATAAAGAATTTCTCCAAATCAGAGAATGAACCTCTTGTTTGAACTAAATATTTATAACCATTATCCATTCTTTTTGGGACTGACCCATCATCTGAATTGGTTCTTAATTTTTTAAATCTAATATCGTATTTTCTAGCTTCTTCACTAATTTTTCTTCTATTACCATTATATATGATTTTGGTAATATCATGTTTCATCCACAAGAATGGTTTGTATTTATGTTTCTCGATTCTTTTACCAGTTTCAGGGTCGTTAACGATAAGATAAACGAAATTATCTTCCTTATTTGATTCAATAGAAACAATATATTTTTGTGGGTCTCTACCCTCCAAGAATTCTTCAATAACATCAAAACTTACCTTACTCATTATATTTAATTTTGTACAAATTTAATGAAAAAAGTAAGAAAAACAAATATTTAAATTATTTTTTGATTACCTCTTCCAAAACATGTACATATAAGGCTTCATGAATTGGAACTATTAAAGTCCCACTACCATCCAAAAACTCAATTATAAATTGAGCAAAATAAGTACCAGCTTTTGAAGTGTCTTTTTTAGTAAATTGATATGTAAGATAAAATTCTTCTTGATTACAACCGACATAAGTTGTTTTTTGAGTCAAGCCAGCCTTTCTTCTACTAATTCTTTTTATTCCAGTATTAACATCAGCCATACTAAAATAAATGTTAGCATTTTGAATTAATTCAAAAAAATTATTATAGGAGTTAATACCATCTTGAATTAACTCCATTTTTAATCTTGGTAATGTAGAATTTTTGTTTATAATAAAATCCATAATATTATATTTTTTTATGTATGTAGTTTTTTCCAAACGGTACCAGTCCATCCATAGAAACTTGATGTCTCAGAGTCAAATGTCATTGTACCAGCTCCACTATCTGGTACTGGTGTTGTTGCACCATCACTTAATGATGTGTAAGTATTATTAGTTACGTTATTGCTTTCAACTTTATTATTTAATTCCTTAACACCTTCAATTAATAATGCAACAGTATTATCATAATGGACACCCATGTATTTCTCCTCTGTATTTTCATTAACAAAAGTTAATTCTGGAACTATACTACTAACCTCTTGAGCAATTAAACCAATTCTTTTATCACCATTAGGTTCTTCAGTCCAATTATAAGAAACACCTCTCAATTGTTTAATTTTATCTAATGAATCTACTAAAGTCGTAACATTTGTTTTTAATCTTTCATCTGATGTACTTGTAGTTAATGTACCATCAGCAGTACGGTGTAATGCACCAGCTGAAGCTGAAGAACCAATATTTCTAAACCTACCATTACCAGCAACATCTAAATTTTCAGTAGGGGTTTCTATTCCTAAACCAACATAACCTCTTGTAGCTCCAGTACCTTGAATATGAATATCAGCTGCGTATACATCATTTGCACCTTGACCAGCATAAAACCTAATATAGTCTTCTGTACCAGTACCTGCTAATGATAATAAGTTCATCCCATTGGATTCAACTGATGAAAAAAAGAACCCATCACCTTTAGAACCATACACTGGGTATGTTGTATCATCCCATGCTCTAACACCAAATGTAAATGATGTTGCACCACCACCAGATGCTACAACACCAAATCTTGGTATATTAGTTGAACCTGAAATAAATACTGCGCCACCAGCTGATGACCCATTATAAAACAATCTACTATTAGCACTTGCATATGCATCAATAGTAAATGCTGGACTATTTGTATTTATACCTAAACTACTAGTATATGTGGCACCAGTGGTAGTTAATACGGTATTACCATAAAAGGTTCTTGTACCTCCAGAAGGTGCAGCTACGATATCTTTTAATCTAATATACGAATCACTACCAGAAGTATAAGTATCTATTGTTTGATTATCAACATAAGGTAATTGAGGGA